>ERZ773022.2664-NODE-2664-length-10549-cov-6.702687_pt1 | contig 10549 bp, 5 predicted proteins | sample MGYA00580839_ERZ773022 | MGnify/ENA primary metagenome ERZ773022 (study PRJEB29015, sample SAMEA2738020) | human oral metagenome | biome: human oral; feature: human-associated habitat; material: dental | place: China | collected 2044 ... | reverse complement strand
CTCCAATTGACCTCTTTGCGGTCGAGCTGTCTTAGGCGGTCGGCTATTATTTTATTGTCGGGGGCTTCGAGTCGAGGGTCTTGGTCGAGTATCTGCTTCGCCGTATCGCGGGCAGCCTGCAATACGATACCGTCGCGGGCGAGGTTGGCTACGTGCAGTTCGAAAGGCAATCCGCTCTGTGCAGTGCCTTCGAGTTCGCCCGGTCCACGTAGCGTAAGGTCTGCTTCGGCTATCTCGAAGCCGTTGTCGGTCTCGGTCATTATCTGCAGACGACGTAGCGAATTGTCGGATATCTTGAAGCTCGACATCAGTATACAATAGCTTTGTTCGGCTCCGCGTCCTACTCTGCCTCGCAATTGATGTAGCTGCGAAAGCCCGAAACGTTCGGCACTCTCGATGACCATCACCGAGGCATTGGGCACATCTACGCCAACTTCGATAACGGTAGTAGACATAAGTATCCCCGTCTGTCCGCTCTTGAAGCGAGCCATACGCTCATCTTTTTCGGCAGGTGTCATCTTGCCGTGCAAAAAATCTATCTTAATATCGGGGAAAACCTCGCACATAGCGTTGTATCCGTCTTCGAGATTTTTCAGGTCGAGCTTCTCCGACTCCTGAATGAGCGGGTAGACGATGTACACTTGTGCCTTATTATCGAGGCGATGTCGTAGAAATCGGTATAGGTCTCGACGTTTATTATCGTAATAATGATATGTCTTTATCGGCTTTCGTCCGGGCGGCAGCTCGTCTATGACCGATATATCGAGATTGCCGTACACGGTCATCGCCAGCGTGCGAGGTATGGGCGTAGCGGTCATCACGAGGATGTGAGGCGGTTGGATATTCTTCGCCCAGAGTTTTGCCCGCTGAGCCACGCCGAAACGATGTTGTTCGTCGATGATGACAAAGCCGAGATTTCGGAATTTTACCTTGTCTTCTATCAGGGCGTGCGTACCGATAATTATATCGAGCTCGCCGTTTTCGAGCATACGGTGTATTTGGTCGCGGTCTTTTTTCTTTGTAGAGCCGATAAGCAGCCGCACATTTATGCCTAGCCCCTCGGTAAGACGGGCGATGCCGGCGTAGTGTTGGGTAGCGAGTATCTCTGTGGGAGCCATTATGCACGCTTGGAAACCATTGTCGATAGCGATAAGAGACGACAGAAGTGCCACGATAGTCTTACCGCTGCCCACGTCGCCTTGCAGCAGACGGTTCATCTGTCTGCCGCTTTTGAGGTCGGCGTGTATCTCTTTTATCACTCGTTTCTGGGCTTCGGTAAGCGTGAATGGCAGATTATTTTTATAAAAATCATTGAAATGAATACCTACTCTGTCCATAACAAACCCCTCGGACTTCTCTTGCCGTGCCACCGACTGCCTTAGAATGCTCATCTGGATATAGAAGAGCTCTTCGAATTTCAGGCGGCGGGTAGCAGCGTCGAGCAACGCCTGATTGCGCGGGATGTGCATATTGTATATAGCCTCGCGACGCGAAATCAAACGGTATCGCTCGATGAGATACGGCGGAAGGGTCTCGGGGATGTCCACCTCTACGTTATTGAGCAGATTAGCGATAATATCCCGAAGGGCAGAGGAGTGGAGATAATGTTTCTTCATCGTATCGGTGGTGTTGTACATCGTGCGGAAGCCTATGTCGGCACGTCGATTTTCGCCCTCGTAAGGCTCTATCTCGGGGTGCGGCATAGTGAAAACCTTGCCCCAACGTTTGGGTTTACCGAAGACTACATACTCCTGCCCGACGCTATACTTCTGCGTAACGTACTTTTCGCCCGCAAACCAGACAAGCTCCATCGACTCACTGCCATCGGTGAAATAGCCCACAAGACGCCTCGAACGCCCCTGCCCTTTCATCTCGAAGTCGGTGATTCGTCCGTGTAGCTGGACGTGAGGCATATTGTCCGATAGCTCGGCGATACGGTAAAAACGGCGGACATCGATATATTTATACGGAAAATGCAGCAACAAATCCTCGAGGGTCTTGATGCCGAGTTCGGCAAAAAGCACCCCCGCCCTGCGTTCGCCTATCTTGGGAATATATTTTATATGGTCAGTGAGCTTCATAGATATGTCGGCACAAAGGTAACAAATTATTTTCGACCTTACCCCGACGAGAGGGTTTTTATGGTAAAAAAACGGCATTTTAGGGTAGTTTTCTACGTCCTTCGTAAGAGGCTGTATATGACTTCGTTACCGAATGATATTTTCTTTCGAAAAAAACGTCCTATCGTTTTCGATGAAATGTCCTATCGTTTTTCCCAAAACGTCCTATCGTTTTCTCCAAAATGTCCTATCGTTTTATTTTTTGATTGTTTATTGCTTTCGGGATGTTACAACCGTTATTTTTACACCTTTTACGTCTTTTTTCGTTTGCTACCATTAAATAGGATGGTTCCTTGCGTTGTCGGCAAAGGTAACAAAATCTTTTCGACCTTACCCCGACGGCTGTTTAAATCTTTTTTCTTACATTTGTACTCCTATTTGAATAAATTTTTCGTACAAACATATACAACAACAGTCATATTATCATGCGTAAAATACCACCATCGGAACTAATCATCAACAGCGACGGGACAATATTTCATCTCCACATCAAACCGTCACAACTTGCCGACAAGGTAATACTTGTAGGCGACCCATCGCGAGTCGATACCGTAGCCGCACTATTCGACCACATCGAATGCAACGTCCAAAACCGCGAATTTCATACCATTACCGGCACTTTCAAAGGTAGCCGCATCACTTGCATATCGCACGGAATAGGCACCGACAATATCGATATCGTCGCCACCGAGCTCGACGCTCTGGCAAATATCGACTTCGACACCCGAGAAGTAAAGAGTGTTCTACGCCGACTTACACTCGTACGCATCGGCACTTCGGGAGGTTTGCAGCCCGAATGTCCGATAGGTTCGTACGTCGTGGCACGTCGGTCGGTCGGTTTCGACGGACTTCTCAACTTCTACGAGCCTCACGACGGCGTAATGGACTTAGACTTCGAAGATGCTTTCTGCCGATATGTAGGCTGGAACAAGCGCCTGCCTCGCCCATACTCCGTGCTTGCCGACGAGGAACTCGTCGAACATCTCGGCTTCGATATGGTCAAGGGTGTTACCATTTCGGCTCCCGGTTTCTACGGACCGCAGGGCAGATACGTGCGGCTGAAGCCCGTCGACGAAGAGCTCAACCGTAAGATTGAGGCTTTCGAGTACGGAGGCGAAAAAATAATGAACTTCGAGATGGAGAGTTCCGCCCTTGCTGGGCTGGGTAAAATGCTCGGACACAGAGCCGTTACTATATGCCTTATCATAGCAGGCAGAGTATCGAAAGAGATGAATACCGACTACAAAGGCTCTATGGAGGAGCTTGTAGCGACTGTTCTCGATAGGCTGGTGAAATAAATACACCGACTCGACGGCGATAATTACAAATTATTAATTACCTTTGCAATCCGAACTACCGACCTTGTAGGTCGGTAGTTTTGGAAATACCGCCCCCGTAGTTTAATGGATAGAATGAGAGATTCCGGTTCTTTTGGTTGCAGTTCGATTCTGCACGGGGGTACAAAAAACATGATAAAACAACACATTTCTTTACAAAAACCAATCTGTAATCATTATGAGTAAAATAAAAAAGATTCATGCAAGAGAGATACTCGACTCTCGCGGAAATCCTACCGTTGAGGTAGATGTTACGTTAGAATCGGGTGTGGTAGGACGTGCCTCCGTACCGTCGGGAGCATCGACCGGTGAAAACGAAGCTGTCGAGCTTAGAGACGGTGACAAGAAACGCTATTACGGCAAAGGAGTTACCAAAGCAGTCGACAATGTCAACGATATAATCGCAAGCGAATTGATCGGTGATTGTGCCTTGTGCCAACGCGAAATAGACCTCCGTCTCATAGAACTCGACGGCACCAAGACGAAATCAAAGCTTGGAGCCAATGCCATCTTAGGAGTATCGTTGGCTGTAGCAAAGGCTGCAGCAGCATATCTCAATGTGCCATTGTACCGCTACATAGGAGGAGTCAATACGTTCGTACTGCCTGTGCCTATGATGAATATTATCAATGGAGGCTCGCACTCCGACGCTCCGATAGCTTTCCAAGAGTTTATGATTCGTCCTATAGGAGCTAAATCGTTCTCCGAAGCCCTGCGGTATGGCTCTGAGGTATTCCATTCGCTCAAAAAGGTGCTACACGACAGAGGTCTTAGCACTGCCGTAGGCGACGAAGGAGGTTTCGCTCCCTCACTGAGAGGTACCGAAGACGCATTGAGATGTATAATGCAGGCTATCGAAAAGGCAGGATATACTCCGGGGAAAGATATTACGATAGCCTTAGACTGTGCCGCATCGGAGTTTTACAAGAATAAGGTATACGATTATTCTAAATTCGAAGGACTTAGAGGAGCCAAACGCGACTCCAAGAGTCAAGTAGCATATCTCGAAAAACTTATAAAGAAGTATCCTATCGATAGTATCGAAGACGGTATGGCAGAAAACGATTGGGAAGGTTGGAAGCTACTGACCAATAAGTTGGGCAGAAAAAAGATACAGCTCGTAGGCGACGACCTCTTTGTAACCAACGTAAACTACCTCAAAAAGGGAATCGAGAAGGGTTGTGCCAATTCTATTCTGATAAAAGTAAACCAGATAGGTACGCTTACCGAGACACTCGACGCTATCGAAATGGCTCATCGTGCAGGATATACGACTGTAACGTCGCACCGTAGCGGAGAGACCGAAGATGCAACGATAGCAGATATTGCCGTTGCTACCAATTCGGGACAGATAAAGACGGGGTCGCTCAGCCGTTCGGACCGTATGGCTAAGTACAACCAACTCCTTCGTATCGAAGAAGAGCTTGGCAAACTCGCTGTATACGGATACGGTAAATAATATAGTCGTTCAGACGATATATACCGATTGCCTTATACGAGGCTTTCGGTTTTTTTGTTTTTCGATGAATATACTATGGTAGTTTTTTATTACCTTTGCGAGCTAAAAATCAATATAAATCGCATTTTTAATATAGAAAAGATATGAGTTTTACGGATGTAATATCAAAAATTTTCGGCAACAAAGCTCAGAGAGATATGAGCGAAGTGCAGCCGATTGTAGAAAAAATCAAGGCAAAATACGATGAGTTCGGTTCGCTGACTGCCGACGACTTGCGTACGAAAATACACGAAATCAGACAGATGCTACAAGACGACGTAGCACACGACAAAGAAGAGATAAAAAATCTCAGAGCTACTATCGAAGAGACCGAAATAGACAAACGCGAAAAGATATACTCGCAGATAGACGCCTTAGAGAAGAAAATACTCGACAAATACGAACATAAACTCGACGAAGTACTGCCCGAGGTATTTGCCGTAATGAAACACACGGCACGTTTTTTCAAAGAAAACGAGACTATCGAGGTGCAGGCAACCGACTTCGACCGCTCGCTGTCTATCGACCACGACTTCGTAGAGATAGATGGCGACAAGGCAATATACAAAAACCGTTGGGTAGCGGGAGGCAACGAGATAGTGTGGGATATGGTGCATTACGATGTACAACTATTCGGCGGCGTAGTGCTGCACAAAGGCAAGATAGCCGAAATGGCTACGGGTGAAGGTAAAACTCTCGTGGCGACACTGCCCGTATTCCTCAACGCTCTGACAGGCAACGGCGTACACGTGGTTACGGTGAACGATTATCTGTCGAAGCGCGACTCCGAATGGATGGGACCGCTGTATATGTTCCACGGGTTGTCGGTAGACTGTATCGACAAGCATCAACCCAACTCCGAAGAACGCCGACAGGCATACAATGCCGACATTACCTTCGGTACGAACAACGAATTCGGTTTCGACTACCTGCGTGATAATATGGCGACCTCGCCGCTCGACCTTGTACAACGTATGCACAACTATGCCATTGTCGACGAGGTCGATAGCGTATTGATAGACGACGCACGTACGCCTCTTATCATATCGGGTCCCGTACCGAAAGGCGACGAACAGCTTTTCGACGAATACCGTCCGCGAGTGGAACGTCTGGTAAAGGAACAAAGCAATATGGCAACTAAATACCTCGCCGAGGCTCGTAACAAAATGTCGTCGGACGACAAAAAGGTAGTCGAAGAGGGTTGTCTGGCTCTATTCCGTTCGTATAAGGCTCTGCCAAAGTCGAAGGCACTAATCAAATATCTGTCCGAACCGGGCGTAAAGACGGCAATGATAAAGACCGAAGAGTTTTATATGCAAGACAATAACAAAAATATGCATATCGTTACAGACCCGCTGCTTTTTGTTATTGATGAGAAAAACAACCAGATAGAACTAACGGACAAAGGTATAGACATACTGACGGGCAACTCTGAAGACCCGAAGTTTTTCGTTATGCCCGACGTGGCTGCCGAGCTCGCCGAGCTTGCCAACGAGACACTCTCGACCGAAGAACGCCAGAGCCGAAAAGACGACATTATGCAAAACTACTCCATCAAAACGGAGCGCGTACACACAGTAAACCAATTGCTGAAAGCATATACGCTTTTCGACAGAGACGACCAATACGTGGTTATAGACAATAAAGTAAAGATTGTAGACGAACAGACAGGACGTATAATGGAGGGCAGACGCTACTCCGACGGTCTGCACCAAGCCATCGAAGCCAAAGAACGAGTGCAGGTAGAGGCTGCTACACAGACATTTGCCACCATAACGCTGCAGAACTATTTCCGTATGTACCGCAAGCTCGCAGGTATGACGGGTACAGCTATCACCGAGGCAGGCGAATTTTGGGACATATACAAGCTCGATGTGGTGGAGATACCTACCAATCGTCCTGTGGTAAGGTTAGACCTCGACGACCGCGTCTATAAGACCAAAAGAGAGAAATATCAGGCTGTCATCGAGGAGATTGTCTCGCTCGTAGAGCAAAAACGCCCTGTACTTGTGGGTACTACATCGGTAGATATCTCCGAACTGCTGTCGCGAATGCTTACGATGCGTAAGATAAAACACAATGTCCTCAACGCCAAGCTTCACCAGAAAGAGGCGGAAGTAGTAGCCGAAGCGGGTAGAGCCGGCACGGTAACTATCGCCACCAATATGGCAGGGCGTGGTACCGACATCAAGCTCACACCCGAAGTGAAAGAGGCGGGCGGTCTGGCTATCATCGGTACCGAACGCCACGAGTCGCGTCGTGTCGACAGACAGCTGAGAGGACGTTCGGGACGTCAGGGCGACCCCGGCAGCTCGGTATTCTTCGTTTCGCTCGAAGACAACCTTATGAGGCTTTTCGGCTCCGAACGTATATCGAAGATAATGGACAGAATGGGCTTCAAAGAGGGTGAGATGATAGAACACTCTATGATATCGAAGTCTATCGAAAGAGCACAGAAGAAGGTAGAAGAAAACAACTTCGGTATCCGTAAACGTCTGCTCGAATACGACGACGTGATGAACTCGCAGCGAACCGTCGTTTACAAGAAACGCCACCACGCCCTCATCGGTGAACGTATAGGTGTGGATATAGTAAACACTCTGTACGACACAGCCGAAAAGATTGTCGCAGACAACTACGACTCCGGCGACTACGAGAACCTGCAAATGGAGGTGATGAAACACTTCGCTTTCGAGGTGCCTTTTACGGAAGAAGATTTCAAAGCAAAAAAGCAACAAGACCTTGTCGATATACTCTCCGACGAGGCGTTTGCTTCATTCAAACGTAAAGCAGACAAGTTGCAACAGATAGCCTACCCCGTCATAAAGCAGGTATACGAGCAGCAAGGCAATCAGTTCGAGCGTATACTGATACCTATAACCGACGGCAAAAGAACTTACAATATCCCCGTTGGACTGAAAGAGGCATACGAGACCGAAGGTAAAGAGGTGGTACTGGCATTCGAGAAGGCTATCTTGCTACACAATATAGACGAGGCTTGGAAAGAGAACCTACGCGAACTCGACGACCTACGCCAGTCGGTACAGAACGCAAGCTATGAACAGAAAGACCCGCTTTTGATATACAAACTCGAAAGTTTCAATCTCTTCAAGGCTATGATAGAGACCATCAACAGCAAAGTTACGGCAATACTTATGCGAGGACAGATACCTATCCGCGAACCTGAGCAGGTACGCCGTGCCGAGGCACAACGCCGCAGCGACTACAGCCGATACCGTGCACAGAAAGACGAATATTCCGCCGGCAGCCGACAGCAAAACCCCAACGACCCGACACGTCAAGACACACGCGAACAGCAGATAACACAGCCGATACGTGTCGAGAAGACCGTCGGCAGAAACGACCCCTGCCCCTGCGGAAGCGGCAAGAAGTACAAGAACTGTCACGGAAAGGCTTGAAAACACTTAAACAAGGCTTTAGGTATTGGGTTGAATTGTGTAAACGTTTAATTGTTTAAACGGGATGTTTTTAGGGATTAAGTTTTAGGGACGAACACACGGGTTCGCCCCTTTTCTTCGCTCACTTTCGCACAAGCGGGTTCCCGTCTCGGCGCGTAGGCCTATCTGTTTTGTGCTTCGCACAAATAAAAAAGGGGCGAACCTTGTGTTCGCCCCTACATCGTAATTTATAATTTGTAATTCGTAATTAGGTTTTACCTTTTTACCATTTTTGCTACTGTGCCGTCGGCTTTCACCGTGTAGACACCTGCGGGTAGGTGCGATACATCGATGCGGTCGGTATCGGAGGCGTGGGCTACTTCGGTGCCGTAGACGTTATATATACGTATGGTGCGAGCGGTAGCCGATAGGTATAGCACGTCTGCCACAGGATTCGGGTAGAGGGTGAGAGCCTGCTCGGCGGAGGCTTCGGCTATGTCGGTAGCAGAACACTTATGCTTACCGGTAGTAGCGGGTATGTCGGTATTGTCGGCGTACTGTACGTACCAGTTTTTAGAGATAGCATTCTGTGCATTTGTTGCAAGGACAGTGTCGTTGTACGACGACGAAGAGTTGAATACCGGCTTTATCACTCCACGATACTCGCTTGTCCTATCGGGCAAGGCGCAGTAGATGTCGTCGAGTGCCTGAGCGGAGAATTTGTTGCCATGGCAAATTAACCTTTCCAACTGCGTATTGTGCGATACGTCGAGGCTGCGGAGAGTATTGGAGGAACAATATAACTCCGTCAACTGCGTACATCCGCTTACATCGAGGCTGTTGAGTTTATTGTTGTAACAATGTAACTTCGTCAACTGCGTACATCCGCTTACATCGAGGCTGTTGAGAGTATTGTTGTGGCACCATAACCCCGTCAACTGCGTATTCCGCGATACGTCAAGGCTGTTGAGAGTATTGTTGTGGCACAATAACCCCGTCAACTGCGTACATCCGCTTACGTTGAGGGCGGTGAGAGTATTGTTGGAACACTCTAACGTCGTCAACTGCGTATTACTCGATACGTCGAGGCTTCTGAGAGTATTGTTGAAACAATATAACTCATCCAACTGCGTACATCTGCTTACATCGAGGCTGCTGAGATTATTGGAGAAACAAGATAAACCTATCAACTGCGTATTGTGCGACAAGTCGAGGTCTGTGAGGTTTGCTCCGTTACCGCTGCAGTCGAAACCGATTATATCGCCGTAGACGGTCATAGTAGTGCTACCTGCGGTGTAGGAGGCAGTGCCTTTACAGTCGGTGCCGACGGTGATGTCTTGTGTATTGGAGCCGCTTACTATACGTACGGGAGTGGCGGCAGCGGCTGCCTTGAAGTCGAGCTTTATGGCCGCCCCGTTGGTAACGGTAAGGGTGATATAGCTGTCCATGTTTACTGTCTGTGCCATAGCTGTGGAGGCACTTGTGAGAAGCCCTACGATGAGGGCAAGGAATAAAGTAAATCTTTTCATAACTCTTTTATATTAAAGTGTTTATTAAATTTATTTTGTGGGAAAAAATATCTCTTGTAAGTGCTTGATAAACAGGCGTCAGTATTTAAATAAAATCGGATGGGCATCCGCATAAACCTCGATGGGCATCCGCATAAACCTCGATGGGCATCCGCAAATCACTGTAACCGCACGAAAATTTATTTCTTCCCGTATATCTCCACAACGCCGTGCCGACGCAGGTTATAGGGGATACGCATACGCTGTAAATATGTGTTAACAAGGAAGAGCAAGCAGCAACCACCAAAACGGCAGCGCAGCTCACATAAGCCTCTGTGCAAGTGTTTGTCGTATGTTTCGGCGTTTCGGTCATCGGTGTACGAGGTATTTTATTTTCTGGGGGCAAAGATAACACTTTTTTTGTAGAATACAAAAAAGCAATTACGGATTACGAATTATGAATTACGTGTAAGCGTGTAAGCGTTGAAGCGTTTAATTGATGTTTTAGGGGTTAGGTGTTGGGGGGTGGGGATGGTAGAGACGCAATTAATTGCGTCTCTACGGCGAAACACAAAAAAGGGCGAACACAAGGTTCGCCCCTACGATACGTAAATTGAATGTTTGTATTGGGTGTAGGCGGTTGGGGTTTGTGCGGAGCACAAAATCAATTAAGAATTAAGAATTACGA
>ERZ773022.2662-NODE-2662-length-10554-cov-2.779598_pt1 | contig 10554 bp, 11 predicted proteins | sample MGYA00580839_ERZ773022 | MGnify/ENA primary metagenome ERZ773022 (study PRJEB29015, sample SAMEA2738020) | human oral metagenome | biome: human oral; feature: human-associated habitat; material: dental | place: China | collected 2044 ... | reverse complement strand
CGGGAGGTTTCGAGGGGACGAAAGGGGCCGAAGATGCTTCTTTTCGGATGCAATCGATTGCCCGGCGCATAACCCCGGTGCACAACCAGGATATTGACCGTGTGCGAGGATATGCCTATAATAAATTACGAAATTATGTGTCATAACACAAAAATCCGTAACCATTATCCCTGGAGGGTGCATGGAGATCAGGCGGGATTCCTATCTCAACAAGCTGATGGACCGCATGGGAAACGGGCTGGTCAAGATCATCACAGGCGTAAGGCGGTGCGGCAAGACGTGGCTCCTCCTCAGGCTGTTTCGCCGTCACTTGGCGCAAGCGGGCATCAAGGACGATCATGTCATCGCGGTCATGCTGGACGACCTCGAAAACGCCGAGCTGCGTGACCCCAATGCCATGCTCCGCCACATCAAAGACTGCATCGCCGACGGCGAGACTTACTATGTCCTCCTTGACGAGGTCCAGCTGCTCCGCCAGTTTGAGGAGGTGCTCAACAGCCTTCTGCACGTCGATAACGTCGACATCTACGTCACGGGCAGCAACTCCAGGTTCCTCTCCTCTGACGTGATCACCGAGTTTCGCGGGCGCGGTGACGAAATCCGCATCCATCCACTCTCCTTTCGCGAGTTTCTCTCCGCCCATGGGGGGACAAAGGAGGAGGCCTGGGACGATTACTTTCTGTACGGCGGCCTGCCCCTGGTGCTGTCCTACGGGACACCCGAGGGCAAGGCGGAGTATCTGACGCACCTCCTCGAGAACGTCTACCTGTCCGACATCGTCGAGCGCCGAAGGGTCCAGCATGAGGAGGAACTGGGTGAACTTCTGGATATCCTGGCATCCTCGATCGGTTCACTGACCAATCCACTGAAGCTCTCTCGGACCTTCAAGAGCGTGAAGAACCGTACCATCAGCGACAAGACTCTGAAAAAGTACATCGACTACATGACGGATGCCTTCCTGCTCGAGCGCGCCCGCAGGTTTGACCTGAAGGGAAAACGCTACATCGCCTCCGCCGCCAAATACTATTTTGAGGATATCGGCCTACGCAACGCCCGCCTCGGATTTCGTCAGACGGAGGAGAACCACATCATGGAAAACATCATCTATAACGAGCTTCGGATCCGTGGCTATCACGTGGACGTGGGTGTCCTGGAGGCCTTTGGAAAGAAGGACGGTGCCACGACGCGAAAGCAGCTCGAGGTGGACTTCACGGCGGCGCGTGGCAGCAGGAAGTATTACATCCAGTCCGCGTTCTCCCTGAGCACGCCGGAGAAGCTCCGGCAGGAGCAGAACTCCCTTCTGCACATCGGCGACTCCTTCAGGAAGCTCATCATCGTCCGCGACAACATCCGCCCGCGGCACGACGAGGCAGGCATTACGACGATCGGCATCTGGAACTTCCTGCTGGACGAGAACAGCCTGGACCTGTAAACGACTCAAATTTGGAATGGTCCCGTCCCTGCAATCAGGGGCGGGGCCTCCGGGGTTCCGGGAACGTGAGGGCAAGCGACCTGAGCCCATCGTCCAGGATGTTCAGAGCATGCCGGCGAATGGGGTCAGGCACGCCATAAAATCCCTCGGCCAGGCTGCCCGTTATCGCGGCGAGAGTGTCGCTGTCGCCGCCGATCGAGATGGCGTTGCGGACGGCGTCCTCGAACCCCTCGGACTCCAGGAAGGCGACGACGGCCTGAGGCACGGTCCCCTGGCAGGTCACGTCGAAGTCATAGTCGGGCCTGATGGCGTCGAGCGTGAAGTCCAGGTCGTAATAGGCCGAGAGCGCGGAACGGATCTCGGCAAGGGAGGCCCCGCCGCGAGCCAGAAAAATGCCCTCGGCCGTCGCCACCGCCCCCTTGATCCCCTCGGGATGATTGTGCGTCACCCCGGCGGAGGACCTGGCCAATGCCCGGGCCTCCTCGAGGCTCTCCGCCAGGAAGCCGGCCGCGGATACCCTCATGGCCGCCCCGTTGCCGAAGCTGTTGTAGGGGCGCGGGGCCCCGGAGAAGATCCACCTCTTGAAATATCCACCATACCTCCGGCCCGGATAATGCCGGCCGAAAAGCTGCATCGTCTCCGTCAGGGCGCGGTCGAGATTGGGCACAGCGCCGTCCTTGAAATCCCGTATCGCCCGGTACACGGCACAGGTCATGACCGTATCGTCCGTGAAGAAACAATCCGGCCTGAAAAACGGAAAGTCCTTCGTTTTGATGTTGTGCCACTCGTAGACCGACCCCACGATGTCTCCAACTATAGCTCCGATCATCTGCAAGCCCCCCTTATTCCGATTTCGAATCATTCGTATGCTGCGTTTAAGCAGACGACCGGCGATAAGTAGGCGACCAACGAGCAACGCGAGTTGAGTCGATCACTTAGTTTTTTCACCAGGTACGAGCCGTGTCGGTCGCTTAGGTTCTTCACCAGGGGGCGAAGCCCCCATGTTAATTTTTAGGGAAGCGCTGGAGCTTTTTTATAGATGTTTTGCATATTTCCCTTTGGGAAAATATGCGTTCTTGTTTTAATCAGCGCTTCCCTTATTTTTTCGTATAGAGGAACGGCCCCGCCATCTCGAAGCCCATCTTCTTGTATTCGAAGATCTGCTCCGTGGACCCGACCAGGAAATACCCACCGGGCGCCAGGGCGTTGAAGAACTTGACGTAGAGCAGGGACTTGGTCTCCGCCGTGAAGTAGATGACGACGTTGCGGCAGAGGATGACGTCGAACCCGCTGCCGAAGGCGTCGTCTATCATGTTGAAGCGCTTGAACGACACGCGCCGCTTGATCTCGGCGTTCACCTCGTAGGTCTCGCCCCCGTCCCGGGTCGTGAAGTACTTGGAGAGGTACTCCGGCGGGACGTTCAGAAGCTGCCGCTTCAGGTAGACGCCCTTCTGGGCGATGGCGATGGCCCCCTGATCGATGTCGGCGGCCAGCACCGGGGTCGAGGCGTCCAGTCCGCAGACGGCCGACAGAATGGCCAGGGAATACGGCTCCTCACCCGTGGCGCAGCCGGCGCTCCACAGCTTCAGCCGCTTGTGCCCCCGCTTCTTGATCAGCTCGGGGATGAGCTGGTCCCGCAGCTTCCACCACTGGCTGTCGTTGCGGAAGAACTCCGACACGTTGATCGTCAGGTGGTCCAGAAACTCCCTCAGCTTTTTGTCGTCGTTCTTGATCGTGTTGAAGTAGTCGTCATAGGTCTTGACGTTCCAGCGATCCATCAGCATGTGGACCCGCCGGTGAATCTGATTTTTGTAGGAATTCAGGTCCAGTCCGATAATCTTGCGCAGCTTCTGCTTGAACCCGTCGTATTCGGGCGAGGTGTATTGATTCTGCTCTTCCATCAGGCTCTCCTCCAGAAGTTCTCAGGGCGTTCTCCGTCGGGTCAGTCCTCCAGGACTTCCTTCTCCTTCGCCTTATAGGCCTCGTCGACCTTTTTGATGTACTCGTCCGTCGCGTCCTGGACCTCCTTGGTGTACTTCTTCAGGTCGTCCTCGGTGATGGCGGAGTCCTTCTCCATCTTCTTCAGGACCTCGACGGAATCGCGGCGGTGGTTCCTCAGGACGACGCGCGTCTCCTCGGCCTTCTTCGCCAGGAGCTTCGTCAGCTCCACGCGCCGCTCCCGCGTGAGCTCCGGCAGAGTCAGGCGGATGCATTCCCCGTCGTTCTGAGGGGTGATCCCGAGGTTCGAGGCCAAAACGGCCTTCTCGATCGCCTTCAGGCTGGAGCGGTCAAAGGGCGCTATCTGGATCTTGCGGCCCTCGGGAACCGTGATGTTCGCCATCTGTTTGAGGGGCGTCGGCGTGCCGTAGTAGTCCGCCTTGATATCGCTCACCAGCCCGGGGTGGGCCCGTCCGGTCCGAATCGCCAGGTATTCGTTATGCAAAAACGCCACAGCCTTCTCCATCTTGTCCCGCAGCTGCTTGATCTCGTTCTTGGGCATAGCGTCTCCTCCTCTCGTGTGATTGGGCGCCCTTTCGCCGGGCCGCGTTCATTCGGTCTCTTCCTCCTCCACGATTGTACCAATTCGCTCGCCTTTGACAAGCGCCGAAACCAATGTGCCCTGGCTCTGAACGTTCAGGACGAGGATCGGAATCCGGTTCTCGCGGCAGAGGGAGAACGCGGAGGCGTCCATGACCTCGATGCCGTCACGCAGCGCCTCGCTGTAAGTGACGCGGGAGAGGAACTTCGCGTCCTTGAAGGCGCTCGGGTCCCTGTCGTAAATCCCGTCCACCTTCGTCCCCTTGACCATGCAGTCCGCGTTCATCTCCGCCGCCCGCAGGGCCGCGGTGGTGTCCGTCGAGAAGAACGGGGAGCCCGTCCCTGCGGCGAAGATTACCACGCGCCCCTTCTCCATGTGCCGCAGGGCGCGGCGGCGGATGTAGGGCTCCGCGACCGCCCGCATCTCGATAGCGGTCTGGACGCGCGTCGGGACGCCCAGCTTCTCCAGGACGTCCTGGAGCCCCAAGGCGTTGACCACCGTCCCCAGCATGCCCATGTAATCGGCCTGGGCCCGCTCGATGCCCAGCTTCTCAACGTCCCGGCCCCGCAGCATGTTGCCGCCGCCCACCACCATGCACAGCTCGACACCCGCACGGTGAACCTCGGCGAGCTCCGTCCCGACCCGACGCATCGCGTCGAAATCGAGGCCAAAGCGACTGTCCCCGGCCAGCACCTCCCCGGAGAGCTTCAACAGGACCCTCTTGTACCTCGGCATCGCAATCCCCCCTCAGCGGAACGAAAATACGAAGGAAGTTCCCTCCGCGCAACAAAAATCCGGCGCGGAGGAAGGAATCGTCCACGCCGGATCCGTCATTCTGAAGCGGTATTCAATACGTCATTCCCCGATCATGAAACGGGCAAAGCGCTTGACGACGATGTTCTCGCCCAGCTTGGCGATCATCTCGACCACCAGGTCGCCGATCTTCTTGTCGGGGTCCCTGATGTAGGCCTGCTCCATCAGGCAGGTCGTCTCGTAGAACTTGCGGACCTTGCCCTCCACGATATTCTCGATGCGGTCCTCGGGCTTGCCCTCGTCCCGGAGCTGCTGACGGTAAATCTCCTTCTCGCGCTCCAGGTCCTCGGCCGGGACGTCCTCGGGACGGAGGTAGAGAGGATTCGCCGCCGTGATGTGCATGGCGATCTCGTGCCCCAGCGCGTTGAACTCGTCCGTCTTGGCGACGAAGTCCGTCTCGCTGTTCAGCTCCAGCAGCGCGCCCACCTTGAAGTTGTTGTGGACGTAGTGGAAGATGCGGCCGTCGCTGGCCGTCCGGCTGGCCTTCTTGGCCGCCTTGGCGAGCCCCTTCTCACGAAGGTAGTCGATGGCCTTCTCCACATCGCCGTTCGTCTCGGCCAGCGCCTTCTTGCAATCCATCATCCCGGAGCCCGTGCGCTCCCGGAGCTCCTTGACCGCGCCTGCGGAAATTTCGGCCATATTAACGATCCCCCTTGCCTTCACCGTCGTCGTCGCTGCCGTAGGTATTGTGCAGACGCTCGCGAACCGCGATCAAGTCGTTCTCGCTGACGTCCACGGGCTTGGCCTCCTCCTCGGCCTTGGCGGCCTCCGCGGGGGCGGCCTCGTCCTCGCCCTGCCGGCCCTCGATCACCGCGTTCGCCATAAGCCCCGTGATCAGCTTGATGGCGCGGATGGCGTCGTCATTGCCCGGGATGGGGTAGTCGATCACCTCGGGATCGCAGTTCGTATCGACAATCGAGACCACCGGCACGCCCAGCTTGCGGGCCTCGGCGATGGCGTTCTCCTCGCGGCGCGGGTCGATGAGGAAAATCGCGTCCGGAACGGCGTTCATCTTGGCTATGCCGCCCAGGTACTTCTCGAGCTTCAGCTGCTCCTTGCGCAATGCAGCGAGCTCCTTCTTGGAGAACTTCTCCCAGATATTGTCCTCGTCGTACTTGCGGAGCTCCAGCATCCGCTGGACGCGTTTGCGGATCGTGGGAAAATTCGTCATCAGGCCGCCCAGCCAGCGCTGGTTGATGAAATGCTGGCCGCAGCGCGTCGCCTCGTCGCGGATCGTGTCCTGCGCCTGGCGCTTGGTCCCGACGAAGAGCACCGTGCCCCCCTCCGAGGCCGTCGTACGGATGAAATCGTACGCCTTGTCCAAACCCCTCACGGTCTTCTGCAGGTCGATGATGTAGACCCCGTTGCGCTCCGTGAAGATGTAGGGCTTCATCTTGGGGTTCCAGCGCCTCGTCTGGTGCCCGAAGTGCACGCCGCACTCCAGCAACTGCTTCATGCTCACAACTGCCACTTTTTCAACCTCCCAAAGGTTAAGCCTCCACCCGGCGCCCTTATTGAGGCTCCCCGATCCCGCGCCCCGCCCGAGGGCGGCATGCGGAACACCTTTGCGGCCCCGCGCCGGATGTGTGTGATCGACAACACGAAGGACAGTATATCAAAAAGTTCCGATTTTGAGGATAGCTTTTGCCTTACCCTCAATAGGTCAATAGAGCCCCATCAGACGCGGCAGGGCTGTGCTTAAAAATGGCAGATAGCTGAGCAGGAGAATATCGAGGATCATCACCAAGATGAAGGGCAATGCCGCACGAGAAATGTCCTCGAGAGAAATTTTCGCGATGCCACAGCTGACAAAAAGACAAACGCCTAACGGTGGGGTAACCATACCAATGGCGAGGTTGACCACGATAACGATTCCAAAATGCAGCGGGTCCACCCCAATAGTCTGTAAAACAGGCATCAACACGGGAACGAGGATGATAATGGAGGCGACCGTCTCCATAAATGTTCCGATGAAGAGCAACAAAAGGTTGATCAGAAGAAGGATCACGACAGGGCTTGAGGAGAGAGTCAGCATTCCCTCCGCCACCATCTGGGGCACACGCCTGGAGGTAATCACCCAGCTGAAGGCCGAAGAGGTTCCAATGATGAAAAGGATGATCGCGGTACCAACCGCCGTGTTCACAAAGATGGATTTGAGCTGCGAGACACGGAGCTCACGATAGATGAAGAGCCCCACAAAGAGACCGTAGACCACCGCAACGACGGCGGCCTCCGTAGGGGTAAACACACCGCCGTAGATACCCCCGAGGATGATGACCGGCATCAGCAGGGCCCAGAAGGCATCCAGAAAGGCTGCACCCCGTTCCGGCCACGAGTAGCGCCGTTCACCTCGGTAACCGCGCCGGCGGGCAATCAGCCACGCAACGAACATCAGGGAAAGTCCAACCAGCACCCCCGGCAGGACTCCACCCATGAAGAGAGCCCCAACGGACACACCGGTCATGACACCGTAGATGATCATAGGGATGCTTGGCGGGATCATGACCCCAAGGGTTCCGGCCGTGGCCTGGACGGCAGCGGTGTAGGGTTTACCGTATCCGCGCGTAACCATCTCGGGGATGAGAACGCTTCCAATCGCGGCGACGCAGGCCGCAGCCGCCCCTGAAATGGCCCCGAAAAACATGCTGGCGATAATGGCAACAAAGGCTAGGCCACCCGCGAAATGGCCCACGAAGGTGTTCGCCAGATGAATGAGCCGGCGCGATATCCCTCCGGTCTCCATCAGTGCTCCGGCCAGGATAAAGAATGGAATGGCCATAAGAGGGAACGAATCCATGGCGGTAAACATCTTTTGAAAAATGACGAGAGGAGGAAAGGGGCTTGCGCAAAGGAGCGCCGTCAATGTTGATGCTCCTATCGCTATTGCAATAGGAACATTCATGATGAAGAAGAATACCAACGAGGCAAAAAGCAACGTTGTCAACTTTTACCCTCCTCTCGCAGCAAACGGCAATCTTTTATCGTATCTCCCAAAAATTCCACGGAGTAAAGCAACATTAAGCCCCCTCCGACAATTAGGGAACTATACGGAAGTCCCATGGAGATCTCCATTGCAGGGGATTTTTGTTTTACGACAACTTTAAGTATGTTACATGCATAAAAAATCATCGCACCAAAAAAATAAACTTGCACAAAACCAATCAACAAGGAGAATAAACGGCGCTTAGCTGTCCCTAAATAGTTAAAAAGCGCCTCTACTCCAATATGAGCTTTATGGCGCAAACCAACGCTGGCCCCCAATAGGGAGATCCAAATCATTATGTAGCGTGAAGCCTCTTCCGACCAAGGCAACGACGCATGCAGGATAAAGCGGAATATGACTTGAAGAAAAACCACGACCACCATGAATCCCACAAGGATATAAAGAACATATCCCGTAAGTTCCTCAGCGATATCCATGGTCCTCTTGTACATTTTCCACAAATCGTTTCCCCCCTCCTCCGGGTGACGGCCTGAGTCATCTCCCCAAAAATCGATAGATTATAAGTGGGCTCCAATACTATCCTGGGGTTCCATAACGCCCCTATTTTCAATAGGGGCGTTATGGAACCGGGACTAGAGCCTAATATTGTTTGCCAATCTCAATAATCTTTTCCAGAAGTTTCGCATCATCCCCCAGTTCTCCTCGAAAGTCAGCGTATACCGATTCCGTTTCCTCCCGGAATTCCTGGAGATTAGGCTCCGTTATCTCCATCCCCCGCTCTTTTAGAAGGGAAATTTGCTCTTCCTCCATTTTTGTGATTTGCTCTCGCTCGTAGAGGACAGCCTCTTTAGCCGAGGTAAGGACAATTTCCTGATAATCCGGAGGCAATGAATCAAAAACAGGTTTTGCTATTGCGAGGAATGAGGGAGAAAACACGTGTCGAGTCAGTGCCAAATGCTTCTGGACCTCATAAAATTTTGAGGTATAAATGATTGGGATGGGATTTTCCTCCCCATCAATCGTGCCCTGTTGCAAGGCGGTGAAAAGTTCACTGAAGGCCATGGGGGTAGGGTCAGCCTTAAGCGCACGCCACATGGCCATATGCGCTTTATTTTCCATGGTACGCAATTTCAAGCCTGCAACATCCTTAGAGGTATGGATGGGACGCTTTGAATTCGTAAAGTTACGAAAACCATTTTCTGCCCACCCCAATCCTTTTATGCCCAACTTATCCAGCAACCCCAGGATATAAGTTCCAATTTCGCCATCAAGCACCGCATAGACATGTTTTTTGTTTTTGAAGAGGAAGGGGAAGTCAAATAGAAGAAACTTTTTTTCAAAACCAGCCATAGGCCCCGTTGAGCCTAAATACATCTCTACAGTTCCCAACTGCAACCCCTCAATAAGATCCCGTTCGCCTGTTCCCAACTGTCCGTTGGGGAAGACGTTGATGACAATATCCCCTTTGGTTCTTTCCTCTACAAGCTCTTTAAATCTAAGACACCCTAAAGTATAAGGATGGTCCTCGGCCACAGAATTGCCCAATTTGAAGGTGTATGTCGGAGCCCCCCAGGCAACGGAGGGGAAAAAGGAGACGACACACAACAACAAGATAAAAAGATGAAACACTGTTCCAGGGAAATACCGATTAAACCCAGATTGACGTTTCATTGCTCATCTCACCTCTTTCACTTATTCTTCCACACTGGTCCACACTGACACCACTCGTTCACCCTTCGGGATAAGACGCCTGGATTGTCTCCACAAGCCCGGAAAGGACTTTGTTGATCGGAGCGGACAATCCAAGGGACTCCGCTTCTTGTACAATAGCCTTATTGATGACGCGAATTTCCGTCTGTTTGTGCCTGCTCACGTCCTGCAGCATCGAAGACCGATTCTCAACCGTGTCCTTTATTACCCTCAACGCTTGCTGAACAGGATCACCATTCAACCGGATCCCCTTCTTTTGTGCTACGGCAGCAGCCTCAAGAACAGCACCTGTGGAGATTTCGTAAGCTCCCGAGAAATCTAAAATCTGTCCGTTTTTGATTCCATTGCCACTGAAAAACATCTTAGTAAAGTACATCTTATCCATGATGGCATTGGTCATCTCGCCGACAAAGGCTTGAGTTGCTTCCCGCATCTCCCCACCAAGTAGAAAGACTTTGAAGCTATCCGACTTCTTCTTCAAAAGATCGTGAAAAATCGGCAGACAGTTGGTAATCACGCGCAGGTGCTGATTGCTGATTTCCTCAGCCAGCACCTCCACAGAAGTCCCCGGCCCAAGAAAAATAGTATCGCCATCTTCAATCAGCTCCACAGCCTTCTTGGCCACAGTCCGCTTGGCCTCGATATTCTGATAAAGCTTCTCTTCATGAGGGATTTCTCTATACTTGAGGTGCTGATTACTCTTAGCCACGGCATAATACACCGTCTGCCCCTTCTTCTTTCCGATTGTTTGTTTCTTTGATTTTACTTCAAACTCTACCATAGTATTTACTTTTAAATGGTTGATAATTATGTTGTTAAAACTAACTCTTTCATTAGTGTTCCGCACCTCATTCCAAGGGTGTTTAACACTGTTCATCAAGGGTGTTTAACACTCTTGCCTAAGGGTGTTTAACACTGTTGACCAAGGGTGTTTAACACTGTTGACTAAGGGTGTTTAACGCTGTTGATCAAAGGTGTTTTACACCATTGATTCTCATTGTATTAACATGCGCTGCAGACTATAGAAACTTCCATTATATATATCTAAGTCTACATAGCCTTTAATACCCGGTAACTTGCCCGCATCAGTATGTTGCCAGAATTTCCACGCTCCTT
>ERZ773022.2660-NODE-2660-length-10561-cov-5.541405_pt1 | contig 10561 bp, 6 predicted proteins | sample MGYA00580839_ERZ773022 | MGnify/ENA primary metagenome ERZ773022 (study PRJEB29015, sample SAMEA2738020) | human oral metagenome | biome: human oral; feature: human-associated habitat; material: dental | place: China | collected 2044 ... | reverse complement strand
TACATCCCCGCGGGGTATGTAATGACAGCCGAAAAAGTGCGATCACATGTTCGGCTTCGAGGAGGTTTTCCAAAACCATGATTTGAGCCTTCTGTTTCTATGGCCTCCCAGACACAGAGTCGCATGTGACCTCATACCGCTTGCGGTATTGAAACCTGGAGGAGTCTGCGCGGTCGTCACCAATGCCATCATGTCGCATGTGACCTCATACCGCTTGCGGTATTGAAACCGTCGACCTTGGTCATCTTGTCCTTCTCGGGATCCTCGTCGCATGTGACCTCATACCGCTTGCGGTATTGAAACTCGCGGCGACCCATCTCGACGAGGTCGTCCAGCTCGCGCGTCGCATGTGACCTCATACCGCTTGCGGTATTGAAACTACAGCCGATAGTGTGCTGCGAGATTAAGTACGTTGTCGCATGTGACCTCATACCGCTTGCGGTATTGAAACACGAGAGGAAGCGGTCTAAGAGAGCGCATGATTCTCGTCGCATGTGACCTCATACCGCTTGCGGTATTGAAACGCGTTCCTGCTTGCGCTCCAAGAGCGCGGCGGCGGGTCGCATGTGACCTCATACCGCTTGCGGTATTGAAACCCAAATGTGATTCGGCTGATTGGGGGCATAGTTGCCCTCGTCACATGTGACCTCATACCGCTTGCGGTATGGAAACTCCTCAGCCTGGTTGGCGTTGTTCCAGCGATCTGTTGTCGCATGAACCTTATACCGCTTGCGGTTTGGCAAAGAAAAAGGGGCTGTCGCACATAAATCATGTGCGGCAGCTTTTTTCGTATACAAAAAATGCCTCCACCCTAGCAAAAGGGCGGAGGCGGGTGTAAAATAGACTTATGCAAAAAAACCTAATTTTACAACCAGATTATACCGCATGGGGCGAAACTTATCAACCCTGCCTGCCCCTAAATTTTGAAATGCAGATTCCAAAGAATGACCCGGTTCGCCTGTTGCGCCAATGTATCGGAGGGATGAATCTAACCGCGCTCTATCGCACCTATGGACGTATCGACAAAAGGTTGGCGTCCCCCAGGCAACTGCTCGCCATTCTCATCTATTCTGGCATGAGCCATCTCTTCAGCTCTCGAAGAATTGAGACGGCTTGCCGACGCGATGTGAACTTCCTTTATCTTTTGGAAGGAAAGCCCGCGCCCGATCATGCGACCATCTCGCGCTTTCGCTCCAAGCACCTGGCATCTTGCATCAAGGATCTGTTCGCACAAATGGACGTCCTTCTGCAAACGCTCGGTGTCATATCGCTTGAGCACATCTTCATCGACGGAACCAAGATCGAGTCTGTCGCCAACAAATACAAGTTTGTCTGGAAGAAGACCGTCCTGAAAAATCAGGCGAAACTTCTGGAAAAGCTGCCCGCCTTCATCGAGCAGGCAGAACAGCAACTGTCCATATCCATCCGACATGGCAAGGATCTCCGCTTGCGCCACCTCAAGAAGATGCGCAAGCAACTGAAACGTCTGCAGAAGGAACAATGCCTCGTCTTCGTTCATGGGAGCGGACGGCGCAAAAGCATGCTGCAAAAGACGCTGGAGAAACTGGACGAGTTCATCGCGCGCTGGAAAGATTACCAGAAAAAGCTCCGCATCATGGGAACGCGCAACAGCTTCGCCAAGACGGATCCCGATGCGACCTTCATGCGGATGAAAGAAGATGCGATGCGAAACGGACAACTGAAGCCGGCCTACAACATTCAATGCGGCGTGGATGCAGAATTCATCACATGGGCAACGGTTGGACCGCAACCGACAGATACGACGACGCTCATCCCGTTCCTGGAAGATTTTCATGCGCATACGAAGGAGCGCTATGCCAAGGTCATCGCCGACGCCGGTTATGAAAGCGAAGAGAACTACGTCTATCTCAAGGCGAATGGGCAGGCGGCCTACATCAAGCCGAACAACTACGAGCGAGCAAAGACCCGCGCTTGGAAGAATGACATCGGGCGTTTCGAGAACATGACCTATCTCAGCGACGAAGACGCTTATCTTTGTGCCGATGGCAGGAAACTCACGGTTACGGGCACGAAGATAGTAAAGAGCAAGACCGGCTATGCGAGCGTCAAGACCTGCTACACGGCAGAAGATTGCAACGGTTGCGAAAGGAAAGCCGAGTGCATACAGAGCAGATCGAAACTGCCACTGGAAGAGCGAACGAAATGCTTGGAAGTGGCAAAAACATTCCATGAGGAACGAGCCGCGTCGAAGGCGCGACTGACATCGGAGGAAGGCATACAGTTAAGGGTCAATCGAAGCATCCAGGCGGAAGGAGTTTTCGCCAACATCAAGGCGGACATGGAATTCCGGCCTTTCCTTACCGCTGCATCGTTGTACGCCTCGCGCTTCGCGCTTCGAGGTTGAAAAATCCTCACCGAGAACATCTTGACACATACTGATCGAGAAATAATCTATGCCCATTTCTGCAATTTATGCTATAATGAATTTCAGAATATTTTACGATAACAGACATGATGTTTTGGCGGGTTATTTCATATATTTTGTCAAGGCGAGAGAGGAGAGAGTTTTATGAACAAGAGGGAAATGGGTAGTATCCTCGAGGAAGCGGCAAATATCTTGCGAACTAATGGTGTGGGGGAGGATCTTGTTCAAGGCCAGGTTCTGCGGGAAAGGGATGCTGTAGAAAAATTTGTGGCGAATATCTTGGTCGTAGGTGGTTTCAGTGCCGGAAAATCGGCGATGCTAAATGCATTCCTGGGCGAGGAGGAAATCCTGCCGGAAAATATCAATCCCGAGACGGCAGTGGCGACGGAGATTGTTTACGGGGTGGATGAGAAAGTTATCCGTGTTGCGCAAGATGGCAAGCGTGTCTCCTGCAGTCTTGCTGATTTAACAGATTTGACACCGGAAGGTTTCTCCAAATACGTTTATGTGTTGAATCGAAGCCAGCTGAAAAATCTGCATGATCTTATTTTGGTGGACATGCCGGGGTTTGATTCTGGTATAGAGGCGCATAATCGCGCTTTGATGCAGTATATCAGTGAAGCTGCAGCCTATATATTTGTGATTGATTTGACGAAAGGAACCGTGGGGCAGAGTTCCTTAGATTTCTTGTCCGAGATTCGAGAGTATAGCAATTCCATCGCCTTTGTATTGACGAAAGCGGATAAGATGACTCCTGCGAATATAGAAGCAGTGCAGAAGGGGATCGGTGATACCTTGTTCGGCGTTTTGGGCAGGAAACCGCCGATCCTTATATTGTCCAGCAGGGAAGCAGAGGCTCAAACGAAGATTGCTGAGCTTTTGGAAAACTTCTCATCAGATGAGCTTCTAATGCAAAAGCATGGAGGAAAAACGGTTTTGCTTTTGCGTCAGGCGTTGGGCGCGATGGAGGTGCAGTTGGCTGCGGCGGACTTCGATGCCAAGGATATGGATATGGCGATCATGCGTCAGGAGAGGAAGAAGGAAGCCGTTTTGCAAAAGATGCAGAGCGAGAGGAAGAAACTGCAAGAAGACTTGGAAATGAATGTACCGACAAAGATTCTGTGTGATGTCGAAGAAGCTTTGCGAAGTAACCTTGCACTTTTGACGAATAGTGCCAAGCAGGGCAATGAGTCGTTTGTTGCAGCGGTCAACAATATTCTGCGCCCCGTATTCGTGCAGTCGACGCAGCAGCATATCGAAGCCACTTTCGATGATTATCTGGGCGTTATCGATCAGTTTCAAGAAAAGCAAGGTTTGGATATTGCCAGTGTATCTGACAAGTTGTTCAGTGCGGTGGATTCTGTCAAGGTGATTGCAGAAAAGGGGCAGATTTTTGCAAAGGCGCAAAATTTCACGAAGATGTATCGTGTTTTTTCTATCGGAGCTGCACTTGCGACCAATGTCATAGCTCCTTGGTTGGAATTCATCATCATTTTTGCGCCGGATATCCTGAACATTGTCAATCGTTTTATGGAGCGCTCCAAAGAAGAAAAATTACAGAATCATATTGAGCGTGAAGCCATTCCGAGAATTTGTGAAAGCCTTCGTCCTGAGATTCGGCAGGCTTTGCTTCAGATGGAAGCGGAGAAGTCAGCTGAGATTGAAAGCGCCTTTGAAGCAGCTGTCGACAGTGAGATACAGGCATTAGCGAGCTTGAAGGAGGAGAAGGAACAGCGCGGCATTGATGTAGAGCGGAAGAAAGAAGCTTTAACGCGAGGCGTCGAGCGTTTGAAAGCGATGCTTCGAACCGTAGAGGAAAGCAGCGCATTGCAGGAGGCGTAAGATATGAAAGACAATACATTCAAGAAGTTTATGGAGACGGTGGAAAGAATTGCCGACAGCCTGAAGGATGACGAACAGTTCGTTCTTCCTGCCTTGGTTCAGGGATTCCGCGAGCAGGCACGTCGTGCTGGCGATTATGCCGAAGAAATCATGACAGGGAATCGTGATTTGAAAATCGGTATTGTGGGGCAGGTCAAAGTGGGAAAGTCATCTTTCCTGAATGCGCTCGTTTTCGACGGAAAGGACATCCTCCCCAAGGCGGCCACGCCTATGACGGCCGCTTTGACGAAGATTGCCTATGCGGAACATTCGACGGCGAAGGTTGTCTTTTACACCACGGCGGATTGGAATGTCGTTGAGCAGGCGGCCGAGAAATATGATGAAGAATATAGGACTTTGTATGAAAAATGGAAGAAGGACAGGGCGGTGCGCCTAGCTCGCTCTGGATATAATGGCATTGCCTTGCCTGCGGAGCCGTCTGCGTACGAGATCGAAGTCATGAAGCAGGGCATTTTGCCGCAGTGGGCTTCCTGCAAGGAATTGGTGGAAATGGCGGCAAAGAATAGCGACATACTGACCAAATTGGATTCGGAAGAAGATGTTCCCGTAGAAAATATGGAGCAGGATTTGGAGCAATACGTTGGAGCCAAGGGGAAATACACCCCGATTGTGAAATACATCGAACTGGGGATTGCGAATGAGCTTTTGAAGGATATACAGATTGTTGATACGCCGGGCTTGGGAGATCCCATACGTTCCCGCAGTGAAAAGACGAAGGAATTCTTGATGGCGTGCGATGCAGTATTCCTTCTCAGTCCGACATCCCAGTTCATGAGCAGGGAAGATGTCAGTTTGATGATGCAAACCCTGCCGAATGAGAGCATTCATCGTGCTGTCATTGTTGGAAGCCAATTCGATTTGGCACTGTTGGATGATTCTGCGCGAGGGCGGCAAGGTTTGATTCAAGTGATTCGCAGGACACGAGACAAATTGAATGAGAATGCCAAGCGTGTCATTGAAGAAAGCAAGAAAGCGGAAAAGGTCTATGTTCATAGCAAAGTCTTGTCATTTATCCAGCAGGAGGTGATGAAGCAGCTTCAAGAGGAAAAGTCTCTTTACTATACTTCCTCGATTCTTTATCGTGCCGCTAAGTGCATTCTTCGTGGAGAAGTACGGGGCGATGATGTGGATCATGTATTGACCTCGATGGAAGAACGCTTTGATGGCATGAAGCGAGATCCGGATTTTTTGTTGGATCTTGCGGGCATTGATCGCCTCCGTGAAAAAGAGTTTGCAAGAATTAAGCAGGAGAAAGAGGCTATCATTGCTGATCGCGGCAAGAGTTTCATGATCGAGCAGCTACTGGCGTTCCAAAAGCAGCTCAATGACATACAGAAGGAAGGCGAACAGAATCTGCAGGTCATCAAAACGGAAGATATCGGAACCTTGCAGCGTAAGCTGAAGACGAGCCAGGAGGCGCTACGCTCCATGCGCCGCGATATTCAGAATGCTTTTGAAGCATGTGCTGCCGACACGAAGAAGTATATCGTTATCATCGCGCAGGATATCAAGGCGCGTGCAGCGGGGTATACTGACATCAAGGTTGCCGAAGAAAAGAATGTGACGCATCATATTGATACGGAGGGATGGCTTTTCTGGAAGAAAAAGGTTCGTTGGACGGAAACGGAATACTACAAGGCGGCGAATGTGGAGGATGTCATAGGCAATATCCATAACTACATGAAGCAGGCGGAATCGGATATTACCGCTAATCTGGGCAAGGCCATCGAGATTGATAATGTGCGCAATAAAATCAAGGATATCGTGGTGCGTGCATTTCAAAAGGCGGATGCGGACTTCGATGAAAACGATATCATAGGTCCGTTGGAGGTCGTGCTCAAGCGCTTGACTATTCCTGAGTTCACTGTGCTTGATCGCAAGAAGTATGAGAAGCAGGTTTTGGCGCAGTTTCCATCGGCGCGCGTCAAAGGGGAAGAGATTTCGGATTTGAAACTGAAGCAGACGCTGCTCATGGAGGAAATCGCCGATGATGTGAGTGCTGCGATGGAGCAAAAAGCCAATGAGATCGCCCGCATGTTGGAGACGCAGGCTGTAAACTTCACGGATGAAATAAAGCAGGAAATCGAGGGGAAGATTGAATCGCTGAGCAGCAGCTTGCAGGATCGGGAAGGAAGCATCGCAAAATATGAGGCATTTCTGGCGCGTGTCAATGAAGGCAAAAAAATGCTGCGTGAACTTGCATGATGGGGAAATGAGCACAGAAAGGCGGCTGTGGCATGGGGGCTGGAATCTGGGATGAGGTTGAGTCGATGGAGGACGTGGATGCTGCGAATGGAGAGAAAAATCCATATCTGGCAGATCCGGAAAGAGGATTGGAGTTGATTGCCCGACTGCTTCCACAAAGAATGCAGTATACGGAGTCTGACAGGATGGCGCATCAGTTGGATGTGCTGCTGGACGTTCGACTTGTATCGACGGTGCGGGCATTGGGGCTAAAAACATTGGAGCTCAGCCAGCATCTGATGAAGGCAAGCGACCAGATCATGGAATACCAAAAAATGCGCCTGCTGTCCGGAAAAACTGTCATTGGTCTAGGGGGTCAATTCAGTTCGGGAAAATCCAGCTTCATCAATTCTCGTTTGCAGACAAACGCGCAAGAAATCATCTTACCGGAGGATCAAAATCCTACGACGTCCATTCCGACATATATCGTAGGCGGTTTGAACGAGGAAATCTATGCTTACTGCGGCAGTGCGAAAGTGCCATTGGACAAGGATGCCATGCAGGCATTGACGCATGAGTTCTATAAGGCGTATGGCATCGGATTTTCCCGCTTCGTGAGCAATATCGTCATTCATACGCCGACTTTGGGCGGTGATTTGGCGCATAAGATAGTCTTCTTGGATACGCCCGGCTATAACAAGGCGGACATGGATACGCGCGAAACCTTGAAGGATGAGCATTTAGCGGCACAGCAACTGAAGGCAGTTGATTTTCTTGTCTGGCTGGTGGATATCAGCAACGGCGTCGTGCAGGAGAGGGATTTAGAGTTCTTCCAAAAAGTGCCGCAGGATACGCCGATTTTGATTGTATTCAATAAGGCAGATAAAAAGACGGAAGAAGCTTGCAGCAGTATTGTGGAAGAAAGCCGTCGAATTCTGGAAGAAAGAAATATCGAAGTGTTTGGCGTAGCGGCGTACTCGTCGCGTGATGGCAGAGAGTTCCTAGGAAAAAATCTTGTCTATAAATTTTTGGCACAGGCGGCGCAGGAATCTCTACAAAAAAAGAATATGGGGCAATATCTTGAAAAATTGATTCAGTCCATCAAGGCTAATTTCAAGGAAGCTATGGAAGAAGCAGAGAATTGGAAGTATGGCTTGGGAAATGATCTTTTTCAAGCGCAGGACGTTCTCGCAATAAAATCTCTGGCACATCTGTACAATCGTGCGGGACAGCACAAATGGAGGTTGATGAGAGACAGCGAGATGTTTTACCGACTGTCCAAACAGATACAGGAATCCGTGCGGCAGCTCGAACATTGATTGTTTGCGAACGGGAGGATGTGCGCTCATGGAAAATCATCAAGCCAAAGAGGATATTGCGCTTTTGACGAAGCTGCTGAATGCTGAGGCCTCGGGCGGCAGGAATATATTTGCGAAGGAACGCGATGAATTCTATAAGGTTGTTGAAAGGGATGTCCATGACTTCTTAAGCAAGTCCAGTATGTCCAAGCAGGAGAAAGCGTATAGAAAAATACAGAGGATTGCAGATGGCATGGAATTGTTCGGCAGCTTTCCAGAGCTTCTGGGAAAGACTTTGATCGGTGTCGTAGCGCTCGATGCAGCAATCTGCCAACGAGGATTGGGGGATGTCGTTGGCAAAGAAGCGGCGGCTTTGGCGGGACAGGATACGAATCTCCCCTGCATCTTTCTACAGCAGGATGAGAATATTTGTGCGTCAAATGATATAGGGAATCAAACGAATCTTACTGCAGAAGAGTATCAGCGCACAAATCAGGTTCTGTGGCGCAAAGGAATCGATATACGTCGAATCCTTCGAAGTTTTTCGCTGGATTCCAAAGCGCAGTTTCCGCATATCGCCGTCGTATACTTCCCTGTCTATTTTTTCAAGGATGAGCCGTTTGCTCAAGCGCTTATGCAAAAACTGGAGGCCGTAGTTCTGTATGCCTCGGAAATCGCTGACAAATCGAAGCAAAGGTATGTTTTGGCCACGTTTCAGGACTTATGCAATAAGCGCCAAATACCAATCTATGTTGTTGTGGAAAGCGCCAAGGTCGAGACGATGGCTGGATGGGATATGATGCGGGGGAGCGAAGTCGTGCCAGAGCACGGTATATATTCTGTCTTTGAGCAAATGAACCATCCTAGGCATAATGGACTTTTCGTTGACGCCTTAGAATTATGCCTTCAGGATGTGCAGGAATTTTACCGAGAGAAACAACAACGACTTCATGATGACCAGCAGATGATGACGAGCGACTTGACATATATCACGCTGGAGAAGACGCGTGATGCAGTTAGGAAGCTCGTGCAGGAAACGCGCCAAAAAATCCTTGAGGTGGAAGCCGAACAGAAACTTATGCGGCAGGCATTCGCTGCTTTGCGAAAGAAAGCGGAAGCGTATGAAAGCGCATTAGAAAAAAGGGCGGCAGAATCGCTCGCAGACGAATCCATGTCGTATTGTCAGGCGACTATGGCTGTCTGGAGCAAACTTTTTTTGCAGGCACTTTCCATGGGGGAGACGATGCGGGCGAAGGATTTTCTTCAGAAGTTAAAGAAAGCGGGAGAACCGCACAGTTATATCTATGATATGCTTTTGCAGGAGACCGCTGGCGAGATGCTTTCAGAGCATTTGCTGAATCGTTTGAGAAGCGAGAGGGACACGGAATTTGTTCGTGCCGCAAAGATTCGCCTGTATGGGCGGCTGGGATTCACTGAGATTGATTGCATGTGCATTGCCCGGGATATGCGATTCCTTGCGACAGCAGATGAATTTTATTTTCGTGCATGCTGGGATGAGCGTGAAAATAATTTTACGAAGGCCGTCAGTCATTACAAGAGGGCGCTGCATTTAGGTTCTGCGCGGGCAGCTTCCCGTCTCATGGAATTGGCGAAAATCTCTTCGGCAGTTTCCTTGCAATCATTGGCGACTGAGATGATTCCGGAAGCAAATTTTGCGTTGGGCGAAGAATTGCGGAAGAAGCATAAGTTTGCTGCGAGCAATCGTCATTTCAAACTGGCAGCTGCAAAGGGACATGTGCCATCCATCAAGATATTGACCGACGATCTGTATCAAAAATTTCGACGCAGAAAAGATAACCTGTCGGAAAAAGAAGTGGCACAGCGAGAGATGGCGATCCGTCTTTATCAATATGTTTTGCAGCAGGAGCCGGAACAGGAAGATGTCAAGGAACGCATCGGCGATCTCTATTATTCCTTGGGTGATGAAAGGCGGGCTCTGGAATATTGGCAACAATGTGAAACCGCTTCCTCTTATTATCGCCGCGGACGGTTGTTCCAATATCCGGATGGAGGTTTGCCGCAGAACTTGGATGAAGCCATGGCTTGCTTCAAGAAAGCCTCGTCCATGGGGCATGAAAAGGCAGGGGCGCAATATAATAAGGTGAAGCGATGGAAAGTGGATAATGCCAGACGGGAGGAAATGGAAGCGGCTGCTGCTCGATCCTATGCGCCCCGAGTGGAGAGGAGTTCTCCCGTGAAGGAGTCGTCTGGTTGCTTCATTACATCGGCAGCTTGTGCAGCATTGAACAAGCCAGCTGATTGTGAAGAGTTGACGGCGCTTAGAGCCTATCGGGATAAGGTGAAGAAAGAAAATCCCATCGTTGCTGTATTGATAGAGGAATATTATCGTGTGGCACCTTTGATTGTCGGGAAAATGGATACGGAAGCTGATGTCGCTCAGAACTATCGGAGATTGTGGCAGGATGCCATAAGCGAAACGTATTGTCTTGTCAAGGCAGGGCGATATGAAGAGGCGACACTTTGTTACATTCGCATGACGGAAGATTTGTGCAACCGTTATGGTATTGCGTTTGCAGAAGGGATTGTCGAAAAAATCAAGATGCTTCGAGCAAGCTCTTTGTGAAAATATGCCAAGGTTAATTGCAATAGCAAATCGGACAGTTTCCCGAAAGAATTTTCAAGCAACAGAAGCAAGGAGGTTGAGTTGTTCTTGAAACAGCTCTCTGAATGGCAAGCAGCAGTCCTAGTCAGTCCCGGCATTTTGTGATATACTGGAAATACGATAGAG
>ERZ773022.2659-NODE-2659-length-10563-cov-2.725352_pt1 | contig 10563 bp, 8 predicted proteins | sample MGYA00580839_ERZ773022 | MGnify/ENA primary metagenome ERZ773022 (study PRJEB29015, sample SAMEA2738020) | human oral metagenome | biome: human oral; feature: human-associated habitat; material: dental | place: China | collected 2044 ... | reverse complement strand
CTAACTACAATTTTTCCATCACTTATATCTTGTTTTATCTGATCTAACTTTTTAATATTTTCTTCTCCAATTTTATCTTTTGTATTTTTGAAATTAGTTGTTCCTACACCGTTTTCTTTAACACCAAATTCATGATGTTCGTTAGTGAATTTTCCTTCAAGAGTATCTTTTACTACATTAAATGTAGCAACGTCAACATATTTCATCATTGAAGTCAATATTGTTCCTGGTACTATATCATCCTGATCAGAATCTACTCCAATTGCATAAACATTTTTTTCTTTTGCAGCCTGGAATACTCCTGCTCCACTTCCTCCAGCAGCATGGTAAATTACATCAGCTTTTTGTTGAATTAAAGTTTCTGATTTAGTTTTTGCAGATGCAGGATCGTTAAATGCATTACTTCCACCAATGTAAACTGATAATACTTTTATATCAGGATTGATGTATTTTGCTCCTTGAGCGAATCCAGCTTCAAATTTTTGGATAACAGGATTTTCCATTCCACCTATAAATCCAATTGTTCCTGTTTTACTCATCATTGCAGCCAATGCTCCTACAAGGAATGATCCTTCATGTTCTTTAAATGTTAAAGAAGTAACATTTGGAAGTCCTGTAATTGTTTCATCAACGATAGCAAATTTTTGATCAGGATAAGCTGTTGCAGCTGCCATTACTGATTCTTTCATTGTGAATCCTACACCAATAATTAAATCATATTCTCCTGTTTCAGCAAATTTTTCCAATGCTTCTTTTGCTTCAGATTCTGCGTTTTTAGGTTCATATTCACTAAATTTGATACCTAATTCAGCTTTTGCTTTTTCTAATCCGTGGAATACAGCATCATTAAATGATTTGTCTCCTTTTCCTCCTGTTGAATAAACAACTGCTATGTTCTTTTTAACATCAGCTGACTGAGCAACCTGCTTTTCTCCACCATCTTTTTTCTGTTCACCTTCTGCAGGCTTTGAATTCCCACATGCTACAAACAGTACCAATGTAGCCATGATACTTAAAAATGTTAAAATTTTTCTCATTTTTGTTTCATCCTCCTATTTTATTAAATATTTTCATTGATAAATTATACCCTTATTTTTCATTTTTTACAAATTATTTTTGTTACTTTTTTAAAAATTTTTTCAAAAATAAAATTTTATTTGTCATAAGGTTGTCCAGAAGCTTTTGGTGCTCTGGCTTTTCCCACAAATCCTATAAGTGCCAGCAATGTCAACACATATGGTATCATTGTCAGGAACTGCTGTGGAATTGGGAAATTCGAAGCCTTTATTACGTCAGCAAATGCCTGTCCAAAAGCAAATAGCAGACTTGCCAGTATTGCCCCTATTGGATTCCATTTACCAAAAATCATTGCCGCCATGGCCATAAATCCTCTTCCTGCCGACATATTATTTGAAAAGGAAGGCAATGTTACTGCTGTAAGGTATGCTCCTCCTAGTCCTGCATACATTCCTGATAAAATAACACTTATATATCTTATTTTATAAACACTTATTCCAACTGTATCTGCTGCAAGCGGATGTTCTCCAACCGCTCTTATTCTCAATCCAAGTACAGTATGGAACAACAGATAATGACTTAAAATCGCAATTGCATATATTATTATTAATACTAATTTTTTATTTGCAAGGTGCGGTGCCTGAGGTGTAGTTCCTGCTACACCATATAATGTCTTTATTAAGAAGGATGTTGTTGCTACTGCAAAAAGGTTTATCGCAACTCCACTTATTATCTGATCTCCTTTAAGATTTATACTTATAACAGCATGAATAAGGGATATAAGTCCTCCTACTATTATTCCGGCAAGTATTCCCAAATAAGGATTTCCTGTAGCTATATTTACTACTGTTGTAGCAAATGCTCCACTTAACATTATTCCTTCAAGTCCGATATTTACAACTCCACTACGTTCAGATAGACAGGCTCCTACTGATGTTATCAATATTGGAGGTGCTATTACTATAGTTTGTTCTATTAAAAATTTTATAATCTGAAATATATTCATTATTTCCCCTTTCTCTTCGATACGAAAATTTTAAATAAATTTTCAGAAGCAACAAAGATTATTATTAAAGCCTGTATTATTGAAACTATTTCCTTATCAACCTGATATCTAAGCTGTAATGTAGAGCCTCCAACATCAAGGGCAGCATAGAATATTCCTGCTATAAGTATCCCAAAAGGATTATTTTTTCCAAGTAGTGCAACTGCCAGTCCTGTAAATCCGGCATCACCCATTATACTTTCTGTGTATACATACTGTGCTGATCCTCCTAAAACTCTTTCAGCACCACCTAGACCAGCACATATTCCTGCCAGTCCCATTGCAAGAAACATCATTTTCTTAGGACTGATTCCCGCATTTTCCGCAACAGTTTCGCTATTTCCTACAGCCTTTATGTCATAACCTGTTCTAAAATATTTAAAGAAAAGGTAAATCGCTATTACTAAAATAACTACAATAACAAATCCAAGATTTAAACGCTGTTTTGTAACTTTAAAGAAAAGAGTAGGAAGTTTTGCTCCATCAAATATTTTTTCTGACTGTGTATTTCCCGCTTTAGCATCTTTTAAAGGTCCATTCAGAATGAAATTCTGGAATTCGATAATTATATAGTTCAGCATAATTGTACTGATTACTTCATTTACACCAAATTTTGACTTCAGATAACCTGCAAGCCCTGCCCATAAAAATCCTGCAATCATTGCAACAATAAGAACTATAAGCAGATTACCTATAACATAATTTCTAAATGTTACTGCCCAGAATGTTGCAGCAAGTCCACCTGCTATCATTTGCCCCTGTGCCCCTATGTTAAATAGTCCGGCCTTAAAAGCCACCATTGCGGCAAGTGCTGAAAATATAAGTGGTGTAGCTGTCAGTAATGTTCTCGCAAGTCCACTCATGAAAGGTGATCTTGGTGAAGTCTGATAAAATGCAGATTTTGCCATGTCTGCGTATGCAAATATTGGATTTACTCCTTTTGATATCATTATAATGCCTCCAATAATCAACGCAATCAGAACCGCTATAAGCGATGGCATTATTTCCTTAAATTTCTTACTCATCTAATTTTCCTCCTGCCATTAAGATTCCTATTTTTTCAGTAGTAGCATCTTTTCTGTCCAGCATTCCTACAATTTTTCCAGAGTGCATTACTGCTATTCTGTCGCTTAAAGCCATTATTTCAGACAATTCCGCTGACACTACCAATATTGCCTTTTTCTTCGTTTTTTCATTTAGAATAGTGTTATGTATCATTTCAATAGCTCCTATATCTACACCTCTTGTAGGCTGAGCAGCTATTATAAATTTATTTTCCTTTTCCAGTTCCCTTGCAACAACTACCTTCTGCTGATTTCCTCCGGAAAGTCCTCCAAACTTGATTTTTCCATCTGTCGGTCTTATATCATATTTCTGTATATATTCATCTGTCTTTTTAGCAAGCAGTGAATAATCCAGAAGCATTCCCTTCTGATATACATTCTGCACTCCTAATGCCATATTTTCTTCAATTGTAAAGTCATCAAGAGTTGCTCTTTTGTGTCTATTTTCAGGTATGTGTGATAATCCTTTCTGTCTTATGCTTCCAGCATCTTCATGTGTTAAATCCATCCCGTCAATAGAATAACTTCCACTTTCAATCTTTTGAAGTCCTGCCAGTGCTTCTATAAGCTCTGTCTGACCATTTCCTTCAACTCCGGCTATTCCCAAAACTTCACTTTCTTTTATATCAAAGGAAATTCCTTTTATTTTTTCTATATTGTTGTCACCTTTTACTACAATATTATCTACTTTTACAACAGTTTTTCCTATTTTTACATTAGGTCTTTTCACTTCAAACAGGACAACCCTTCCAACCATCATATTTGCTATTTTTTCTTTTGTTGCTTCTGCTCTTGTAAGTTCTCCAACATCTTTTCCTTTTCTTATAACTGTTATATTATCTGAAAGTTCCAGCACTTCATGCAATTTATGCGTTATAAATATTATTGTTTTTCCTTCTTTAATAAGGTTTCTCATTATTGCATAAAGTTCAATAACTTCCTGTGGAGTAAGTACTGCACTCGGTTCATCAAATATAAGTAGCTCTGCCCCTTTAAACAGTATCTTCAATATTTCTATTCTCTGATGGATACCAACAGATAAGTCAGAAATTTTTGCATCCGGATCAATATTCAGTCCATATTTTTCAGAAACTTCCTTTACCTGTTTTCTGGCAGTTTCCAAATCAAATATTCCTCCTGCTTTCTTCGGTTCAAAACCTAGAACCATATTTTCGGCTACAGTCAATGTGTCTATAAGCATAAAATGCTGATAAACCATTCCTATCCCAAGATTTGCAGCTACTGTAGGACTTGTGATTTCTGTTTTTTCTCCCTTGTAGTATATTTCACCTGAAGTTGGCGAATAAAGTCCATTCAGTATTTTCATAAGAGTTGATTTTCCGGCACCATTCTCTCCAACTATTGCATGAATTTCACCCTTTTTTATCTTTAGGGTAATATCATCATTAGCAACTATTTTTCCGCCCAAAAACTCTTTTCTTATGTTTTTCATTTCCAAAATGTAGTCACTCATACTTCCTCCTAAACAAATTTAAACTCACATCTTACTCAATATATATATATATATCAATTTTTTTGTAACTGTAATTATTTAAAAAAGATTTCAATAATTTAGTGAACCTCAATATTTTATTTAAAGAAATCTGATACATAATAGTTTGAATTCAGTTTTAATAAATTCAGAACATCCGTTTTACGTTTTATAACATTTATCTTATAATCACCATAATAATACTTTATTTTTTTACCATTTATGAAAATAACCGTGTTTTCTTCATTATAAGTATACCCCTGATATTCATTATTTTCAAGTAATAAAATTCTTCTTTTTAATTTTAATTTATTTGTGGTTAGTTTATCCAGTATATCTTTTGGAAAATCTGTCAGATAGATATTTTCCTTTATTTCAGGCAAGATTGCCTGATCTTCTATATCTTCTGAAATCACAATATCCTTATCAAAAGTATATACAGAGTCATCTTCAAATTTATTAAAATCTATATTTTTATAACTTTCTTTTACGAAATATTCAAAATTTGATTTTCTAAAATTTTCAACAATATTTTTTCTTTTTTCCTTCAATTCTGATATAAGAAATTCTTTATCCAATTCTGAATACACGTTATTTTCATCAAACCCTTCCTTATTAAGAAGCTGGTTCAGTATATATACCTGTCTATTTAAAAATTCCTGATCCGTTCCAAGATACTGTGTAAGATTTAACTTACCTGACATTGATATAAGTTCCTGTCTCTGATTTTCATCAAGGGATGATGCTGGAATTTCCAGAATTTCTTCTTCATCTGAAAGTTCACTTTCTTCGATTTTTTTCATATCATCATAAAAACGTTTTTCCAGCAGTAAAGAGTATTTCTTATTTTTATCAACATTTTTCAATACCTGATTAAATTCATTGTAAAATTTATTTTTTTCAAAAAGTTCTTCAGGATAGTTAAGTTCATATATTTTTATTTCATACTTTCCTGGAATTACCTTTCTCATTTTAGGCTCTCCATTTATTACTACTTTTACCTCTCCAAATCTTGGCTGTTCCTCTTCCTTCCATTTTATTTCTGATTTTATTTTATCAAACATGCTGAAACTTGTTAAACTTGCTCCCAGCATCATTATCATTACTATCTTTTTCAAAGTTTCCCTCCTGTTTCCTGTATTATTTTTATTTTCATTATTAATTTTCATGAAAATTATAAAAAGTAACAGTTATTGTAGATTTTTTATAAACCTTCTTTTATAGCTTCCGCTATCTTTTCCGGTATTACTTCCATAAGCTCTTCCATAGTGGCATTTCTTATATTACTTATTGTCCCAAACCTCTTTATCAGTTCCTTTTTTCTTTTAGGCCCTATTCCATCTATATCATCCAGTGCACTTTTAATATTTCTTTTACTTCTCAGTTTTCTATGATGAGTTATTCCAAATCTGTGAGCTTCATCCCTTAATCTCTGAAGTATCTTCAAGGTTTCATCTTCCCTTTCAAACAAATATGGATCACTTTCATGGCTTTTAAATATTTCCTCTTCCCTTTTTGCAATACTTATAATATCTGTATATTCTATTTTTCCAAGTTTTTCAAGTACTTCCGTTGCAACCCCCAGCTGTCCCTTTCCTCCATCTATGAGTATAAGATTTGGAAACTGATCTTTTTCCAGCTTTGAATATCTTCTTGTCAACGCTTCCCTCATCATAAGAAAATCATCAGGTGTATCCTTGACTGTTATCTTGAAATGTCTGTATTCCTTAGGTGTAACTTCACCATCTATTGCAACAGTCATTGCTGCCACTGCATCTTTTCCCTGAATATTGGAAATATCAAAACATTCAATTCTGTAAGGATGACTATTCAATCTTAGTGTCTTTTTAAGATTTCTCAAGCCTTCCTGAACTACTTTTTTCTGTCTTAAATATTTCTCCACTTCTTCCTTCAGGTTCAAATATCCCATTTCAAGTAGTTCATAACGTCTGCTATGAATTTTAGGAAAGTGCATTTTTATTTCCTTACCCTTTTCTATTTTTGACCATTCTTTTATCAGCTCACTCTTGTCTTCATATCTCATGTCACATATTATATTCCTTGGTATGCTCCTCTTTTCATAATATGAAGTTATAAGCCTTTCAAACAGGTCATCCTCCTGACTTTTTTCCATGGAAATTTTTATATGATTTTTATTTATAACCTTCCCTTCCCTTATATTCAATACACATAAAAAAACAAATTCTCTTTTTTCTTCAAACACAAATACATCTTCATTAATTTCCTTGCTATATTCTATTATCTGTGTCTCCAGCATTCTTTTAAGGGAATTTATTTTTTCACGTTCATTTATTGCCCTCTCAAATTCCATGTTATCACTGAAATGTTTCATTCTTTTTTCAAGTATATCCAGAATATCACTCTGATGTCCCTTCAGAAAACTTTTAAAATTTTCCACATTTACATTGTACTCAGCTTCTATATCTTTATACATACATGGAGCGGGGCAAGTATTCATATGATATTTTAGGCAAGGTTTTGTTATTTTTTCCATATTTCTGTTGCAATCCCTCATAGGAAATATTTTCAAAAGCGATTTTACCGCAAAAAATATCCCCATTGGATAAGGACCAAAATAATCCGCCTTCTCATTTAACCTTTTCGTACTACGCACAACCTCCAACTTGGGAAACTTTTCCCTTGTAAATTTTATGTAAGGGTACGTTTTTTCATCCTTTAACAGAATGTTATATTTAGGTTTATTTTTCTTTATCAGGTTATTTTCCAGTATCAGTGCTTCAACTTCCGTCTTGCATATAAAAAATTCTATATCCCTTATATTTTTCACAAGTTCCAATGTTTTCGCATTATGGGAGTTGATATTCTTAAAATAGGAAGACACCCTATTTCTAAGGTTTTTTGCCTTCCCTACATATATTATTTTATCTTTTTCATTTTTCATTAAATATACACCTGGATTATCAGGTATATTTTTATATTCTACAGGCGACTTGACTTCTATCATTTTACCTTTTTATACCTCCGTTTTATCACCTATTTCCCTATGAAACTTTGTTATTTTATAATCCAGTTTTTTAGACAAATCCTTATACAGCATATTTACAAATGTTGCAGATCTGTGCTGACCTCCTGAACATCCTATCCCTATACGCAAATGCGATTTCCCATCCTTTTCATATTTTGGTATGAGGTATTCCAGCATATCTAGAAGCATCTTATAGAATTCCCTGCTTTCTTCAAGCCCCATTACATAATCCATAACATCTTTATGATTTCCTGTTTTACGCTTTAAATCATCAATATAGTAAGGATTTGGTAAAAATCTCAAATCAAACATTAGATGTAAATCCAGCGGAATTCCATTCTTAAATCCAAAAGAAGTAAGGTTTACATTAAGTTTTGTTTTTTTACCTGAAAACGCTTTTTCAAGTATTTGCTGAAGCTCTTTTGATGATGTTTTAGTTGTGTCTATAACTAAATCTGCCTTCAGCATGAAATCCTTAATTAAATTTCTTTCTTCTTCAATATTTTCAAGCAAGGTATCATACAGATTTAAAGGATGCTTTCTTCTTGAAAGTTCGTATCTGCTAAGAAGTACATTTGTTCTGGCATCTAGATATATAACTTTATAATTTATCTCATTTTCATCAAGAAATTCAAGCTGTTTTAAAAACTGATCTATAAACTCCTGATTTCTTATGTCTATTGCAACTGCAACTTTATTTCTTTTTTTGTTGCTTAGAAATATTTCGTTTAGATATTGAAATAAACTTATCGGAAAGTTATCAATGCAGAAATATTCCCTATCTTCAAAAAAATTCATTGCTTCAGATTTTCCCGCACCACTCATTCCTGTTATTATGACAAGTTCTTTTTTTTCTTCTCCGTCTGCCATTTCTATTTTAATTCCTCTCACTTCATTTTTGATTAATCTTTTTTTTTATATTTTACTTCACTAATTATACCATAATTTTTCTATTTCGCATAAATTATTTTTAAATTTTTTTCGATAACAGATTTTTTATTTTATCATCTGCTGTTTGAATGATTTTTCTAAGTTCTTTTTAAGCTTTCAATGATAATATTGCTTTATTCTAAATAAAGGAGAACTGCTATGAAGAAATTTTTTAATTTTGTTATTTTAGGAATTATTCTTGTCATAATTGGTATCGGTGCTTATATATTTACACAGAATAAAGTCGGTATCCCAAATTCTATGATACAGACTGCTGTTAAGGCACGTTTCCCAATTGAAAAGTCGTATCCGTTGGGAAAAATAAAACTTTTCAATCCAAAAAGTCATTTTGAAAATGATAAACTTGTAATCGAATCTGAGTATATGAATGATGCCCTTAATGATAGAATTAGCGGAACAATGACATTTGAAACTGACTTAATCTATGATCCGATGAATTCGAAACTTTACTTAAATAATTTTACTCTGAAAAAGCTTACAAAGGAAGGAAAAGATATAAATATTGATAAAAAGCCCATTATAAGAACGGCGTTAAATTTTGCCTTCAGTCAACTGGAAAAGGAAGAACTGCTTAATTTAAAAAATATTGAAAAGTTTCAGACTATAAAAAATATTAAAATCGAAAATAATAAAATTGTAGTGGAGAAATAGAAGACTATTTCTCCTTTTTTTTATTCCATAATTTTTCCTGGCGTTCATTTGCCGCATTTTCAAATTTATTATCCCCAGGATTGTAAAATTTTATTTTTTCATTCATATAATCCTGTTTTACAAAATGTTCAGGATATGCATGGGGATACTTATAATCCTTTGCACCTAGCTTTGTAAGATGTTTAGGTACTTCCTGAATTTTATTATTCTCAATCTGGCTTATAGCTGCATCTATTGCCAGGTATGCTGAATTGCTTTTTGGAGAAAGTGCAAGATAAATAGCCACTTCAGATAAAATTATTCTGGCTTCAGGCATTCCAATTTCTTTTGTTGCATGCATTCCCGCCACAGCTATTGGAAGAGCCTGAGGATTTGCAAGTCCTATATCTTCAGATGATAAAATTACAAGCCTTCTTGCAAGATACATCGGATCTTCACCACCTGAAAGCATTTTTCCTATCCAGTAAACTGCCGCATCAGGATCACTTCCCCTTATGCTCTTTATCATGGCTGAAATAGTGTCATACTTGTCTTCTGTTTTATGGTAGGATTTTTTTGTATTCAGAACTTCCTTCACTTCATCAATGGTAAAATTCACACCTGTGTTTGAAAGCAGTTCAAGTATATTTATTGCCTGCCTTGCATCCCCTTCTATTATTTCTGCAATATATGACAGAATTTCTTCAGAAAAATCAAATTTTTCCTTTTCATTTATATTTTTAAGAATTTTAAACAAATCTTCCTCATTCAATTTCTTAAATTCAAAGGCAAGACATCTTGATAAAAGTGCATTATTCAGGCTATAGTAAGGATTTTCCGTTGTTGCTCCTATTAATATGATATTTCCATTTTCCAAATCTTGAAGCAGTGAATCCTGCTGCAATTTATTAAATCTATGGATTTCATCAAAAAACAGCAATGTCTGTCTTCCTTCTATACTGAATATTCTTTTTGCCCTTTCTGACAATTCCTTAATATCTGAAACTGAAGATTTTATTGCATTCAGATATTCATAATTGTAATTCATTCTATTTGCAATAATTTCTGCAAGAGTTGTTTTTCCAGTTCCAGGAGCTCCCCAGAATATAGAATTCATGAATGTCCCTTTTTCTATAATCCTTTTCAGTACTCCCTTTTCCCCCACAAGTTTTTCCTGACCATAAAAATCCTCAAGAGTTTTAGGTCTGTATCTGAAAGCCAAAGGCTTTTTTTCTTCATATAGATTTTCAAATAAATTCATTTTTTTACCTCTGTTTTTCACAATATTTATTTTATTTTTTCACTTTTTACCTTTTAGTATTTTCAATATAAAATTCTATTTATTACTTTTTCATTA
>ERZ773022.2657-NODE-2657-length-10574-cov-7.247267_pt1 | contig 10574 bp, 13 predicted proteins | sample MGYA00580839_ERZ773022 | MGnify/ENA primary metagenome ERZ773022 (study PRJEB29015, sample SAMEA2738020) | human oral metagenome | biome: human oral; feature: human-associated habitat; material: dental | place: China | collected 2044 ... | reverse complement strand
TCTTAAATATATTTAATTTTGAAAAGAAAGATAAGATGGAATCAGCTTTGTTGATTTAATTGATATGAATTGTGTTTGCAAAAAACAAAAAATATAAATAAACTTGGAGGTAATTATGAAAAAGAATTTTGAGAGGCTTGTAAAAATTATTGCAATCTTAGTTTTAGGAGTATTTGCAATAAGCTGTGGAAAAGGTGGAAAGGGAAGTCCTGAACCAGGATCAATTGAGGCAATAAAAAAAGCAGGAAAAATAAGAATAGGAGTATTTGGAGATAAGCCGCCATTTGGATTTGTTGATGAAAATGGGAAAAATCAAGGATATGATATTTATTTGGCAAAAAGACTTGCTAAAGATTTATTAGGCGACGAAAATAAAATAGAATTTATCACATTAGAAGCCGCAAACAGAGTGGAATATTTATTATCAAATAAAGTTGACATTATTCTAGCAAACTTTACAGTAACAGACGAAAGAAAACAAAAAGTTGATTTTGCAAAACCTTATATGAAAGTGTCGCTAGGAATTGTTTCACCAGAAGGTGCTCCAATAAAAGATGTGAAAGAGCTGAAAGGTAAAAAATTAATAGTTAACAAAGGAACAACAGCAGAAATTTATTTTACTAAGAATTATCCAGATATAGAATTATTGAAGTATGATCAAAACACAGAAACATTTAACGCATTGTTAGACAAAAGAGGAGCTGCACTTGCACACGATAATACTCTAGTATTTGCATGGGCAACAGAAAATCCAGGATTTGTTGTGGATATTAAACAGCTAGGGGAACAGGACTACATTGCTCCAGCTGTAAGAAAAGGGAACAAAGGACTGTTAGACTGGCTAAATACTGAAATAGATGCTCTTACTAAGGAAGGATTCTTTGAAAAAGCGTATAAAGCAACTCTTGAGCCTGTTTATGGGAATAAAGTCGATCCAAAAACAGTAATTATTGAAAATAAATAGACTAATAAATAATTAATTTGTGAAATAAAAAAACTGCTTCAGAATGTTGAGGCAGTTTTATTATATTTAGAAGTTTTATTTGATTTCCCTAAAAATGTATTTTAAAACTTTATTTTCCCATATTTTCTAGTAATTATCAGTAAAATTGAAAAAGTAAATAATAATATTGAAAACTCTACAATAATAAGATTTTGTCTAAAAATAAGCATTAATGTAAAAGAAAATATCAATATTCAAAAAATTTTGAGTCTACACAAAATTCTAGACACTCTCTTATTTCACTTTAACAATTTTTTTCTTCCCAGCTCTCACAACCATTCCACTTTCAAGAACAACCGTGGCTTTCACATCTTTTATTGGCTCATCGTTTATTTTGAATCCACCTTGCTGAATTAATCTTCTAGCTTCACTTGTCGTTTTTAGCAATCCTGTTTCTTTTACCAATAAATCAATGATTCCAACTTCTTTATATTCCAATTCAACTTCAGGCAAGTCAACATTTAAGTTTCTCTTGCTGAATACGTTTTCAAACCAGTCTCTTGCTTCTTTAGCCGCTTCTTCACCGTAGTAAATTTTTACAACTTCAGCTCCCAATTGTTTTTTAGCTTCCATTGGATGTAAACTTCCATCTGCGATTTGTGCCTTAATTTCTTCAATTCTCCCAAAAGGGACATCAGTTATCATTGTATAATAATTTTCCATCAATTCATCTGAAATTGACATAACTTTACCAAACATATCGTTTGGCGTATCTTTTACACCAATGTAATTTCCTAATGATTTAGACATTTTTTCCACTCCATCAAGTCCAACCAAAATCGGCATTATCATACAAATTTGTTGCTCTTGACCAAAGTTTTTCTGTAAATCTCTTCCTCTTAACAAATTAAATTTTTGTTCAGTCGCACCTAATTCCACATCTGCATGTAATTCTACTGAATCATATCCTTGTAAAATCGGATACATAAACTCAATCAATGAAACTGGTTTATTTTCAGATAATCTTTTTGAAAAATCTTCTCTTGAAATCATTTGTGAAACTGTAAATTGTGACAACAAATTCAACGCATCTGATAACGATAATTTTTCCAGCCAGTCAGCATTGTAAACAACATTAATTTTATCTAAATCCAAAATTAATTTTACTTGATCCAAATATGTTTTAATATTTTCCATAACTTGTTCTTCTGACAACATTTTTCTAGTTTCAGATTTTCCAGTTGGATCTCCAATTCTTCCAGTGAAAGTCCCAATCAAGAAAAACACATCGTGTCCCAAATCTTGAAACTGTTTCAATTTTCTCAAAGGTACCGCATGTCCCAAGTGCAAATCAGACCCAGTCGGATCAATCCCCAATTTTACTCTCAATGGAGTATTAGTCGAAATTGATTTCTCCAACTTTTTCTTAAATTCATTTTCATTAATTATTTCATCGCACCCACGACTTAAAATATTAAATTGTCTTTCTACTTCTTGTTTAATTTCTAATTCTGTCATTTTTTTATTTTTTCTCCTTATTTCTTAATTTTCTTTAATTTTTATATTTTTTTAATTTTTTTAACAAATCTATTATTTCTCAATTTTTACTAATTTTATTTTTATAAATTATAAATATGCAACATATTTCATAAAATAATAAACAATCGGCAATACAAATAACGCACTGTCAAATCTGTCCAAAAATCCACCATGTCCCAAAAGTAAATTCCCAGAATCCTTAACTTCCAATTCTCTTTTTATCTTAGATTCCACCAAATCTCCCAGTTCGGCAAAGATTCCTATTGCAAGTGCAAGGATAAAGGCTTTTAATCCTCCAATGGCAACATAATCGTAATTTACAGAACAGTTTTTTGATAAAAATGAAATTCCGCAAACAAAATTTGCTACGAATAAATATATTTTGTCAAAAGATAAAATTACTAAAAATACCCCTAAAATTCCTGCAATTGCACCTTCAATTGATTTTTTCGGACTAATTTTTGGAGCAAGTCTGTGTCTAAATATTTTTCCGCCGATTGCCATTCCGACAAGATAAGCAGAAATATCACATGCCCAAATTAGCATAAATGTCATTACAACTAAAATTTTTCCATTTGGAAATTCATATTTTATTAGTAAAATATGTGAGAATAAATACGAAACATAAATTATTCCAAATAAAGTATAGGAAATTTCTGCCATTGCATTGTGAATTTTTACTTTAAAAACTTGCCTTAAAGACAGAAGAATTATTGCAAATACGATAAATCCTCCCATATCAAAGTTAATTTGCTTAAAAAGTTCAAATTTAAAATATGAAAAAATATTTTTTGAATTTTCCTGAAAATATATCGCAACAGGTAAAAACAGCCCAAGTCCCATTCCAATCCTGCTTGCTACTTCAAATCCCTTGTCCTTTAGCATTTTGTAAAATTCAAAAAGCGATATTCCAATTATTACAAGAGTAAACACCAAAAACATCAGATTTCCTTTTAAAAATATCCATAAAAGGAAAGGTACAAACAACAAAATAATAAATAATCTACTTAACATTCAGCCCTCCGTATCTTCTATCCCTTTTATTAAAGGATAAAATCGCTTTATCTAATTCATTTTCATCAAAATCAGGCCAGAAAACATCTGTTATATAAAACTCCGAATAGGCAATTTCCCAAAGCAAAAAATTGCTTATCCTAAATTCTCCACTCGTTCTGATTACAAGTTCTGGATCTGGGATTTCTGGTCGGTACATATATTTTGAAAACTCTTCTTCTGTAATTTTTTCAATTTTTTTTGTTTCATTTTCACTCAAAATTTTATTTACCGCACTTACAATTTCCCTTCTTCCGCCATAATTAAAAGCAATATTAAAAGTTATTTTTTCACAATCCTCCAAAAATTTTTGTGTATCTTCAATTTTTTTTAGAAGTTTTGGAGAAATATTTTCCTTTTCCCCTGTCACAACTAACTTTACACCTTGCTTTTTCAGATTTTTTTTCTCTTTATCCAAATATTTTCCAAATAAATCCATAAGACCATTTACTTCCTTTTGAGGACGCTTCCAGTTCTCAGTTGAAAAAGCGTAAACAGTCAAATATTTCACTCCAATTTCTCCAGCATATCTTAAAATTTTTTCAAGGCTAGCTGCTCCAGCTCTATGCCCTTCTAACCGAATTTTTCCACGTTCCTTAGCCCATCTGCCATTTCCATCCATAATAATTGCTATATGATTTGGTATTATTAAATTTTTATCCATCTTTTGACCTTTCAAGATATTTTTTATAATTATAACAGGGTATACAGTATTTTTCAAGCATAATTTTATTAAATTATATTTTTATTTCAAGATTATTTTTTTATTTAAAAATAAAATAGTTTTTGTTATAATATTAATATAGAAAAATAAAAAATTTTATTATTAGGAGATTTACAAGTATGAAACATAAAATACCGAAAACAAATGCACTTAGAATTTTGGACAAACAAAAAATTCATTATGATATTCACACTTACGAATGGAGTGAAGATAAACATGTAGGAGCTGAAGTTGGCAATCATTTTCCAGAATTAGCCGACAGAATTTTTAAGACGATTGTGTTAAAAGGAAAAAGTAAAGAGCTTTTTGTCTGCGTCATTCAAAGTGAGAAACATTTGGACTTAAAAAAAGTGGCAAAAGCCTGTGGTGAAAAAAATATTGATCTACTTCCGCTTTCTGAGCTTGAAAAAAATACTGGCTACATTCGTGGAGGGTGTTCTCCTGTTGGAATGAAGAAAAAATACAAGACTTTTTTTGATACAGAAGCAAAAATGTTTGATAAAATAGTTGTTTCCGCTGGAAAGCGAGGACTTCAAATGGAAGTTAAAACCAAAGAATTAATAAAAGTTGTGGATGGAAAACTTGCAGAACTTGTGACGACTGAAGAAAAATAAAAGTTTTTAAAATAAAAATATATTGCATTTAATTTTAGCAATATATTTTTTTATTTATAATTTTAGATTTTAAAGTTTTAAAGTTTTAAAGTTTCCAATTTCAAGATTTCCCCATTTCTCAAATTTGCTCTCATTTTTTGAATTTTTTCATCCATTTTGTCTAATTCTTTTAAGATTTCTTTTTCTTCTGGAGAAGTTTTGATTATTTTAGCAATTCCACCATTTTTTATGATTACTCTTTTGTTTGCAATTAGAGCTAGTGTTGGGTCGTGAGTTGCCATTAAAACTATTTTATCTGCAGAAACCAATAATTCTAATGCTTTTTTTCTATCAATTCCAGCGTTTTCAATTTCGTCGATTAAAACGATTGGAGAAGAACTTAAAATTGCTGTGTCGGCGATCATCAGTGCTCTTGATTGTCCTCCACTTAAGGCTGTAATTGCTGTGTCTAGGTTAAATTTTTCTCCTGCTAATTTATTTGCTTCTAAAATTATTTTTTCTGTTACAGCTTCCACATCTTCAACCATACGGCTTTTAGCATGTAATTCCAAAAATTCTTTAACCGACAAATCCATAACAAAGTTCATATTTTGCGATAATTGAGCAACTAATTTATTATTTGAGGAAAATCTCCACTTTTTGTCAGGGGATTCGTTATTTATTAAAATTTCTCTTTGAGTTGGCGTGTCTTTTTGTGCTGTCCATTCGATGTCGGCTAATAATCTTGATTTTCCTGAACCTGTTGGTCCTACGATTGAAATTATTTCTGATTTATGAATGTCTAGCCTTCCAAATCCTTCTGGATTTCCCGTTTTATCTTGTCCAGCCAAAATTGTAAGCGTTTCAACACCTGTTTCTTCTTCCATTCCCAAAAACAATTTCATTTGCTCAACATATTCAATTAACGAAATCTCAATATTTTCCACATCAAGTGCCATATCTTCTTTTTGTTCTTCTGTAAACATTTTCAAAAATTTACTGAAAGTTTCATCTTCGTATCCTTCAATAATTATATTATTTTCAACAAAAAAATTTTCGGCAAACGGATATTTTTCTATTAATTCTCTCATCGAAAGTTTATCCACTAAATTTCTATTCATTCGCACCACCTAAATTCATTTTTCTAACATTTCCCATTTGATATTTTTCACCAATTCTTGTTTCACCTAAGCAATACGAGCAAAGCGCTGATGGCATTGGAAATCTAAGTTTTTTCCCTTGAACTGTTTCAATCTCTTTCTCTTTCTCATACAACAATGTGCTCAATTCATAAGCTCCTTGTCCTGTCAAACCATTCACATGCATTGTCACAGCTGTTGGATTTACTGAATTAACTCTCGACGCAAACACTTCTCTTTCTGCTTGAGAAACGATGTCCCCTTTTGTGATGATGACAATATCAGCTGATTTTAACATTGGACCAATTTTTTTTGGCGTATTAATTCCTGATAAATTATCAATTACACAAACTCCTTTTATATCTTTAATGTATGGCGAACAACGATTACACAATCCCGCTGATTCTGTAATTAAAACCGATAATCCCAAACTTCTTCCCCATTGCACAACTTCCTCGATATTTGACACAAAAAAGTGATCTGGACACAAAGCTCCTGAAATTCCTTTTTTTACTGGAATTCCCGCTTTTTCATATAATTTGTCGTCATCTGTATATAGACAATCAAATTTTACTACACCAACTGACATCCCTTGTTTTTTTAGTGCATCAACCGTTTTTAAAATAACGCTTGTTTTCCCTGAAGATGGCGGTCCTGAAAATATAACTAAATTCATAATTTTCTCCTAATTTATTAAAAATATTTTTTTATTTCTTCGTCAAATAATTTTTCACCTTCACGAACAATTTTTCCTACATCATTTTTATAAATAAAATCCCAGCCAACCCATTTAAAATTTTGATTTTCTTCCAAGTGATTGTCAACATTTGGATTAGTTGTAGGAAATTTTCCATTTGCTGAAAATAAATTTCCAACTTTTTCCGATAAAAATAAATCTAAAAATGGTTTAATTTTATCCGCTTTTTCTTTTTTTGTAATCATAAAAATCGGACTTAAAAGAGCTCCATCTTTTGGCCAGACAACTTCTAAATCACTCGCTCCATTTACCATTTGTGAAAAAAAGTATGGAATAATGCTTATTGCTGGTGCTTCTTGCGCTTTTGTCCTAGCTTTTACCATTTGTGCTGGATGAAGATTTTTTTTGTAAGATTTTGCAAGTTTTTTAATTCCATCTATTCCATATTCTTTGTAAACCATCACGATTAAAGCATTAAATAAATCTAAATCTGCCATTGGAAGTGCGACCGAATTTTCAAATTCATCGGATAAAATCTCATCCCAAGTCTGTGGCACTTTTCTATCTTTTAGAGCAGTTTTGTTCACCAAAAATACGGCTGGAACAACTCCCATTATTGCATATCTTTTTTTAGGATCTCGCAAATCAATATTTTCATTGCAAAAATCTTTATTCATATTTTCAAAATATGTTTCAAAAATTCCATTTTCCATATATTGACCCATCAAATTTTTGTCAAAAAAAAGCTCAAATCCAGCTGACAACAAAACATCTGGAACTTCATTTGCATCTCCAGTCTTAACTTTTTCAACAACCCAGTCAAGTCCTAAATTTGCAGACTGCAATTCATATTTAATTGTGTAGTCATTTTTTTTATTTTGAGCGTCAACCCACTCTTTAATTCCTTCCAATAGCGGAATTCTAATCGGACAAGGCAGGACTCCTTCAATCAAAACATCATTTTTACTAGCTTTGCTTTTATTAACTTCATTTTCTTCAAGCGAAATATCGACTTCACTATCTTTTTTCAAAAAAGCATTTAGTTTTTCCAAAAATAATTCTGGATTAATTCTTTTTGATTTTAGTGCCATTCCCAATTTTATATTTTTCCCCATAATTTTAAGCATCTCTTTATTTTTAAAATTGTCAAATCCATTTGTAATGAAAAAATCATATATTTTTGGATCATCATTTATAATATCATAAAGCGTTTCATTTAGTAAATCTTTCATATTTTTCCCCTCACATTTTAAAAATTAATTTTAGACTTGTTTATAAACAAAATATTTTTTATTAAGTTTAAAAACAAGTCTTTTTTTCTTTTAGATTTTTAGAAAGTAATAATTTTTTATATTTGTAAATGTTTGTTTCGAGTAAAATTTTATCATATTTTTCTCCAATAAAAAAATCAGATTCCATCATTTCTTGTAATCTTTTTAATTCATCTCCCATTTTTTTATGTCTCCAAATGCATCTTTTAGTACTTCATATACAGGTCTATCATAATCAACCCTTGAACCTGTTTGATCTAAATATGCAACTTTTGCTTCTTTTTTTATACTTACAGTACCTGTATCTTTTCTTTCGATACCGGCAATCATCTTTAGTAAAGTAGATTTACCACAACCATTTGGTCCAACAATAGAAATTGATTCTCCTTCATTTAACGAAAAAGAAATATCTTCAAATAGTTTTCCATATCCAAAATTTTTACCTAATTTATTAACATCTAAAATTATCATTTTGTTACCTCATTTAAAATCATTTCTATTGCATTTTATCACTTTTTTTATAAAATATCTAATATTAGTTAAGTGGTTAATTTGCTGAGTTGTAGGTTTGTAAAACATATGAGGCACCACCTTATATTAAAAGGCTTTATAGCCATTTTATTATTTTTCTGCTGTTAATTTCTTATATTCTTTTCCTTATCTTCATTTAACATACAATTTGTTGGTACATACTTTACATCTACCTGAATCTTTTCTCCAGGATATGTTACTTGCTTATATTCTCTACTTTCAGGCTGTTTTTTCTTGCTAGGTGTCTTCTTATATATCCCTAGCCTTATCATCGCTCTATACAGTGATACTATGCTTCTAGAATAACCTGTTTTTTCTCTTAATTTAAGCCAAAGCATTACTAAACCTTCTTATTCTTTGCTTTATAATTTATTATATTTCTTAATTCTTCCTCTGTATGTTGATTAGAATGACTATGTGGTCTTCTTGATTTATCTAAAAGTGATTTATTTATACCATCAAACTTTTTTATCCATCTATATATTGTTGCTCTACTTACTTTAAACTCTTCTAAAGTCTTTTGTACTCCTTTATTTTTAGCATGTTTAATTACACTCTTTCTATATTCTATTATTTGTGTTATATTATTGATAAAAACTCCTTTATGTGTGTTTTCTATTATTATTTTAACACAAGGTGTTCTTTTTTATATTTATTATCTCATATGTATTGTAGCCCTATATTTATGTTAATTTTACTTTTCTAGCTATAACTTCATATAAATGCCAGTGTTTTTCTTTTCCTGATACTAATTTTACATCTTTTTCTATTTCATTGAATTTTACTATGATAAAATTATCAAATAAATTTTTAACTTCACTTTCTTCTAAAAACACTAATTTTCTTTTTTCATCTGATATCCATGAATCTTTTTTTCCAAAAAAGTTTCCTACAAAATATCCTTCATCTAATAAAGAACTTTCAATTTTATTCCATGTTTCCTTAAAAAATTCTACTTTTGTAAATGGCAAACTAAAATTTGCAACAATTAACTTACATTTTGGTAATATCATTGATCCAAAAAGTGATTGATAAAATTCAAATTTATCTTGTTCTTCATTTGATAGCTGTTCTCTAATTAATTTTTCATTATTTTCTTTATCTATCGATAATACATGCCATTTATTTTTTATTAATTCAATAGTATCTCGACCTGCACCACATCCTAAATCAATTGCATTTGAAGGTTCAATATTTAGTTTTAAAAATTCTTTAATATTATTATGAGCCTCTCTCCCTTTTGTTGCATCATAATATTGATTTATATTACTTTTCATAGTATTCATTTTCCTTAATTTTAATTTTTGTATTAATAATTTTATAAATTATCTCATTTAGCTTTTGACTTCTATTAATTCCCGTATTAAAAAAAGGAATATTATATTTTTTACAGATTCCTTTTAAATGATAGCTATATTTAGTTGAAAAGGTTATTCTACTTTTCAGTACATTATCATCCATTTTTTTTGTATATGAATTTATTAGATTTCTATCTTCCTTTCTTATATTGTCATATATTTCATCCTCAGATATATCTGTAAAACCCAAACCTATAATTGTTGACTTATTAAAATCAGGATTTTCTATTATATCTTCTAATAATATTTGAAATCCTTCAATTATTATTTTAGATTTTGGATAATTACTTTTAAAGTTTTTTAAATATATTGACAAAAAAGGTATTATCTTTTTTGACATTTCACTTACTTTACTTTTATTGTTTATTTCTAATTCTAGAAAGATTTGTTTTATAGCTATCATTAAACTATCCAGGGAAATAACTTGATAATCTTGTTCTTCTTTTATAATCATATTTGTTAGTGTCGTTTTTCCAGAACGTGGGCACCCTAGTATTATTATATCATTTTCACTTAGCATATTAATCCTTTTATAATTATTTTTCATTCCAATTATACTACACATAATCTATTTTTTCAATATTTTGTTAATTAAAAGCTTTTTAAAGTAAATTTAAAATAATATCTATTTTACAATATATATTCACTTTAAAATAAAAAATATGACCTCTTAAAATAATTTTTAATTGATCATATCTTATATATCATATTTATTTTTTTTATTAT
>ERZ773022.2654-NODE-2654-length-10581-cov-2.680980_pt1 | contig 10581 bp, 21 predicted proteins | sample MGYA00580839_ERZ773022 | MGnify/ENA primary metagenome ERZ773022 (study PRJEB29015, sample SAMEA2738020) | human oral metagenome | biome: human oral; feature: human-associated habitat; material: dental | place: China | collected 2044 ... | reverse complement strand
GACCGTTATATTTACGCACGAAAAGCAAAAAAACAGCCTATTGATGGCGAGTTTATTTATGCGACGAGTGCCGAGGAAATTGCGGCATGTGAAATCAAAGCGGAATGGACTATCGCCACACCTGAAAGCGTTTATTGGGATTCCGCCGCCTTTCTCCATTTCTGGAATGCAGGCAGACTGGTTGGCATCGATGTGATGTTGCAAGGAGTGTTTGCCCAGCAAGCGGAGACCTTTGCACGTCTCACCGGGCAAGAAAAGGAATGATTTAGCGTTTTCTAAGCGTCATCGCGCGATAAACGACTCTATAAGGGCTTACCGGCGGTTCTGTCGGTAAACCTTTCTTTTGGTACGGCATAAACCCAATCACGCCACGCTTATACAATCCCATCACCACATTATTTAACTCAAACTCGCCGTAGGTTTCCTCAAGTTTTCCCCAAAAAGCACTATCCGATACAGGGTTTGGATGGTGCTTTTCCATTTCGGTGATGATGATCTGTTCTAACTCTGTCATGATTTTCTCCTTATTGTAAGCTACGTTATTTTTTTCATTTTGCGATCTCTGTTCCAAAATTCGCCCTTTTTGCTTTTTTAACCGTACGTTTTGGCATATATTTCGATTATACAAAAACCAAACAAGGGAAGACCTATGTTAAACCGCACTTTTAAACAATGGCTGCAAAGCCTTGATCATATGATCTACTTCACCGACAAAGCCGAACAAACAAGGCTTCTTTCCGAGCGCATACACTGGCAAGACCGCGATAACTGCACAATCTACAGCCAATCGGAAGAAGAGGCGGAAATCTTGACTGAAATCGCCTATGCCTTTGCCAACACCCAAGGGGAGTTTGAGGCGTAAATTAAGCTACTTTACCACCCGTATGATAAATAATGTGTTCAATGTTCATCTATAATTCCTCAGTTTCAATCTTTGTAATCTCTTTTTCCACTTCTTGCTCAGCTTTATTAAAGACCAACGCCAAATAACATGCGACAAAAAACAATAAATAACCCACAGGGTGCAGGAAGCTGCCTAAACACAGCCCCAGCAAGCAAATTACAAAGCCTACGCGCGTGAATATCGCTAATCTTTGGCTTTGTTTTTTTAATAAGGCTTTGCGACGTTGCTCTTTTTCTTGCCATTCTTGATAGTCAAAATACTGCTTAATCCCAAAGGTGCATTTGCCGTTGTAGCAGTATTCATTGAAACGGTAGCTTTCGCCACCGCACTGTGGGCAAATCACGATATGTGGACTATTTTTATCTATCTCTTTTTCGGGTTGATGAAAGTGGGCTTGATTGATGTTATTTAGCTGCTCGACCCGATCAATTTTAAAATCCATTTATTTCCCTTTCTTAAAATGAATACCACCTTCAAGGTGTTCGATGTTGTTTTGTTGTCCCACATTACCGTGAATAGTTATCTTATTTTTCCCAAGATTTCCTGCCCCCCCTAACATAAACTGCCGCATCATTGGCGGCGCGGCACGAAAGGCGGCGAGAAGCTGTTGTTCTTCGTCGGTCAAGGCGTTATTGGCACGGGTACCAAATAGGACGTAGTTGACATCTATGCCAACCTTAGAAACCTCAGTTAAGTATTGGGCGTTAGGAAAAGTTTCTCCACTTTCATATCTAAACTGAGCCAATTTTTTAACTCCACCAATCGCCCCTAGCTGTTCTTGCGATAATCCTAATTTTTCTCGCTCATTTTTTAACCGCTCACCCAAAATTGACATAAAAACCCCAATATTTATCAAAAAAGATATTGACAGTTATCTTAAAAGATAACAAAATGTATCTAAACATAACAAAACATATTGCAAATTATTTGCTAATCACTAAGGAGTAATAATGACACCGGAACAAGTAAAAAACAAGTTCAAAAGAGAAGGAAAAACCTTCCGTGCTTGGGCTGATGAACATGGCTACACCGCACAGGAGGTATGTCGCGTGCTGAACGGGTTTACTAAAGGAACGCGCGGTAAATCTCACGAGATTGCCGTTAAGCTAGGATTGAAAAAAGAGGTGGCCAATGAAAATGCTGCTTGAAAAATTTTGTGTGTGGTATTTGACCCGCCATCACTACCGAGTATATCAGCCGAAAGATAATATCCCTGCCTTTGTACAAGCAATGAGAGGTGCAAAATGAACGAAAAATTGAACGGCACCAGACGCGCTTTGCGCATTATTAAAGCCTTGAAAGGCAAATCCACTAGCGGGGTATCTAACAAAGCCTTGGCAGAGGCATTAGACGAAAGCCCGGTGAACATCAGTCGAGCCATCGCTATTTTAGTGGATGAAGGCTTTGTCACCCGACTGGACAACGGATTATATGCGCTTAGCATTCAGTTAACCCAAATCGCGATGAGCCATTTAAGCGAGATTGACAAAGCGCAAAGCCGCTTAGACCAATTAAAACAACGTTCCGCCGTTTTGATTAATTAGGAGGGATTATGTCCGAAAAAGATATTCAAAATTCAACCGCACTTGCCGCACAGGCATTAACCCAAGATGTAGCCGAATCTTACGAAATGTTGGGAATGGTAAAAATGTCCGATTTTCATAGAAAACTGATAACGTGTCAGCAAATTAAAATGTTATCAGAATTTAAAAAGTCTAAAAGATACAAAGACTTAAAAATGCAGGGCGTAGATAAAAACTGGAAACACGTCAGCACTTGGGAAGAGTTTTGTGGTTGTTTAGGGTTTAGTGCCAAGAAAATTGATGAAGATATTTTAAACCTTAACCGATTAGGCGAAGACTTCCTCGAAACCTCCCAGCGCCTCGGCTTAGGCTACCGCGAAATGCGCAAGCTGCGCCAGCTCCCCGACGATGCCCGCGCCGAAATCGTAGAGGCGGATTATTCGGAGGCAACGGATAAAGAAGAGTTGCTGGAACGTATTGAGGATTTAACCGCTAAGTTTGCCAAAGAAAAAGGCGAACTGGAAGGCAAACTTAAACGCAAATCGGAAGATTATGATGCACAGGCCAAAGTGCTTGCCAATCGCAACGAACGCATTAATAAACTGGATGCGGAACTGGTGAAAAAAGAAAAGCTGATTGCCACCCAAACCCCCGACCAGCGCGGCGGGGCGTTACGCGAAGAAACAGCGGCGATTTCTTATAAGGCGGAAGCAATTTTACGCGGACAGATATGGCAGGCGTTTGAAGCCTTAGAAGCGCACAGCAACGAGCACGGTGTTGATCATAAACAGTTTATGAGTGGTGTGCTTGCCGAATACCAGTTGATTTTATCGGAGCTGAAATCGCATTTTAATTTAGATAGCACCCCGTCAGGCTCCTATGTGCCTGAATGGGCGCGAGATGAAGAGGACGAACTACCACCTGATGTAGCGGAAATCTTGGATAAAAATGCGAATGCGGAGTAAGGACGAATGCAATGGCAATATTACCAAGTGTGCTATCTGACTGGGCAAAACGCGTAGAAGAAGCAAAGTTTGGCGAAACGGAGAATGAAATCAGTGCGGGTTGTACTGCAACGGGTTTAAGTCGAGCGACTTTTTTACGCCAAATTAAGCCGTTTCGTGTTGCATCAGGACGCAAAACACGTGCCGACAAAGGAAAGCACCAAATAAATACGGAAGAATTGAGATTGATCTCTGCGGCATGGTTGCATATGCGCCGTAACAACAATAAGACAACAGCAACATTAGAACGGGTTTTAACGATTTTGCGAGCCAATAACAAAATCAAAGCGGAATACCTTGATGTCAGTACAGGCGAAATAAGACCTTATTCGGCGGACTCGGTGGAAAGGGCGTTGCGTAATGCCAATATGCATCCCGATCAGTTATTGCGCCCCGCTCCGGTTGTGCAAATGCAAAGTCGTCACCCTAACCATGTGTGGCAAATTGACCCTTCTTTATGTGTGCTGTATTACCTTAAAGAGCGTGGTAACAGTAACGGCAACGGGCTTTGCATTATGGAAGAAGCGGAATATTACAAAAACAAGCCGGCTAATGTGGCAAAGGTTGAATCGCAACGGGTGTGGCGTTATGTGATCACCGACCATACATCAGGGGTGATTTATGTGGAGTATGTCTATGGCGGCGAAACGGCAGAAAATATCAGCCATTGTTTTGTCAACGCAATACAACCGAAAGAAAACCCTAATGAGCCGTTTTATGGTGTGCCTGAAATTCTGATGTTTGACCGCGGTTCGGCAAATACCTCAAAAATGTTTACCCATTTATTGCACCAACTAGGGGTGAAAACCGAGGTACCCAAAGCTAAAAATGCCCGCGCCAAAGGGCAAGTGGAAAAAAGCAATGATATTGTAGAGCGTCAATTTGAAAGCGGATTACGTTTTATTAATGTGAGCGGCTTGGATGAGTTAAACAAGCAAGCGCATAAGTGGATGCGGTATTTTAACGGAAAAATCGCCCATTCACGCCATAAACAAACACGCTATCAAAAATGGCAAAGTATTCAGTCTGATCAATTAATTGAACCGCCGAGCCGTGAAATTTGCCAAGAGCTTATGCTGACTGCACTGAGTGAACGCTTGGTGACGGATAAATTAGAGATCAGCTTTGAGGGCAGACGCTACGATGTGCGCAATGTGCCTGATGTAAGGGTCGGTGAAAAAATAAAACTTGGGAAAAACCCTTACCGCCCTGAATGTGTACAAGTGGAATGCCGAGAAAGCATTACCGTGGACGGCGAACAAAAAGAACGCTTGTATTGGACGGTGTTAGAACCGATTGAGATTAACGAACACGGCTTTAGGGTAGATGCGGCAATTATCGGTGAAGAATATAAAGCCCATAAGAAAACCACCTTTGAAATCAACAAAGAAAACGCCGAGAAATTGGCTTACAGCGTGGATAACGAAGAGGATTTAAAACGGTCGAAGAAAGCCAATGTGCCACTGTTTGGTGGGGAAATCAACCCTTACAAACACATTGAAGACGAAAAATTAGCCTTGTACTTACCGAAACGCGGTCAGGAACACGAACTTACCGCCAACGCCAAACGTGTTGAGTTACCGCTGATTAATCCGGTGGAGATACTAAAACGCTTGAAAGCGGTGATGGGTGAGGCGTATTCGGCGGAGGTGTCGCAATTTGTGATGCAACGCTACCGACAAGGGATGACGGAGCCTGAGTTGGAAGCATTAATCGCCGACCCGAAATTACCATATATTGCGAAGCCGTTACGCATTGTTAACGGTTAAGAAGAGGTTTACATGATTAAGCTAAAACAAGCGTTAGCACAACATCGTGTATCACAACGCAAGCTCGCCGGGCTATTGGCAGTATCGCCTGCGGTGATTACAAATTTAGTTAACCACGGTCAGTTGATTAAAACCGACACAGAGCAATTTAAAACCAACCTTTCGGCGGTGTTGGTCGAGCTGGGTATTTCGACCGCACTTCCCGAATTATTAACGGAGGTTTGCACAACCGAGGCAATGTCTGCGGAAACCTCCCAACATGACAAATCAAACCAAACTATAGAGGACGAGACTATGTTACTCGCAAAACAGGCATTATTTCCGGCCACCAAAAAACATTTTTCACTTTTTACCAATCCGTTTACCGATGAGGTGCGCTCTGCTGATGAGGTGTTTACCTCACCCGATGTGCGCTATGTGCGCGAAGCGTTATTTCAAACCGCAAAATTCGGTGGGTTTATGGCGGTGGTCGGTGAATCGGGGGCGGGAAAATCCACCTTACGTCGCGATTTAATCGACAGGATTAACAACGAAAACTTACCGATTATAGTGATTGAGCCGTATATCATCGCCATGGAAGACAACGATAAAAAGGGGAAAACTCTGAAAGCAGCGCACATTGCAGAAGCCGTTATCAGCACTCTTGCCCCATTGGAACGTATGAAACAAAGCCCCGAAGCGCGCTTTCGCCAATTGCATCGCGTTTTAAAAGACAGTAGTCGTGCGGGCAATCAACACGTGTTAATTATTGAAGAGGCGCATAGCCTGCCGGTGCCGACGTTAAAACATTTAAAACGTTTTTTTGAATTGGAAGACGGCTTTAAAAAGCTGTTATCCATTGTTTTAGTCGGTCAGCCTGAACTGAAATTAAAGCTCTCAGAGCGTAATTTCGAGGTGCGTGAAGTGGTACAACGTTGTGAAGTTGTGGAGCTTGCCCCTTTAGACAGTTGCTTAGAGCAGTATGTGGAATGGCGTTTAAAAGCACTCGGGCGCAAATCCGATGACATTTTCGACCGCGATGCGTTGGATACGGTACGTGAGCGATTGATATTAACCAATGCCCGTAACAAAGCCCAAACCAGCCTGCTTTATCCGTTAGCGGTAGGTAATCTTTTAACCTCTGCGATGAATTTAGCGGCCGAATTAGGCTTGTCAAAAGTGACGGCAGATGTGGTGAAAGGGGTGTAAAGATGAGCAAGGAAGATGACGCATTTGAGCGCATTGAACGAACCGACAGCCGTTTCTTTGATTTGTTGCTGTTTGCTTTTGAGAAAATCAACCTAAATCCCAGAATGGCAGCCGTGATGGTGATGAGTGAAATTACACATATCGCCGTGCATAAAGAATCTTGTGAAGTGCGGTTTTACTTTAAGACTGACCCGGAAATACTGCAACAACGTATATGCGAAATGGAAAAATCCACTTCGATTTTACATTAACTGAGGAGTAATTGATGTGATGAAAATGCTTTTAATTTTAGCCGCCATTAGCACAGTAGCGGGGTGTGACAGTGCTAGTGAGCGGCCTGTGAAAACTAACCCCATAGACAGTTATGAATACTATGAGGTGTGTATTGACGGAGTTGCATATATCGTTATCGACAAACTATACAGAGGTGGCATTACTGCAAGAATCAAGCAAGACGGAATGCCGGCACTCTGCAAAAACGGTCGCAACGATGTGCATATTATCAAATAAAACAGGAGGAAACCATGAGTAAAGTGGAAGTTAACGGCAAATTGTACTGGGAAGATCCGAAAGGAAACTTAGTCGCCGATGAACTGGTAAAAGATATCGACAAAACGCGCGACGAACTGGTGCGCGGGTTTGTGCAAGGTGCGGTCGATTTGCAGGGCGCAATACGCGGGTTTAAAAACCAAGAGTTTGATGATGTAGCAGCCTTTGTTTCGCTGTCTAGCGAAAAATACGGGGTAAAAATGGGCGGCCGTAAAGGCAACCTTACCCTGTACACCTACGATGGTAAATTTAAGTTACAGGTCGCTGTCAGCGAGCATTTAGCCTTTGATGAACGCATCCATGCGGCCAAAGAGCAGATTGATTTGTGTTTACAAGAATGGTCGGCTGATGCTCGCCCCGAAATTCGCACATTAATAGACAACGCATTCCAGGTCGACAAAGAGGGCAACCTATCTACCGCCCGCATTTTAGGCTTGCGCCGGGTGGATATTAGAGACGACCGCTGGTTGCGAGCGATGCAGGCAATTAGCGATAGCATCCAAGTGATAGGTAGCAAAGACTATGTGCGTTTTTACGAGCGCGACGCACTCGGTAAATATCAGCCGATTACGCTAGATATGGCGGGGGTGTAGAGATGTATTTTACAAGCCTTTGTCAATGCATCCTATGCGCTATTATCCTCACCGCGATTTTAGCGTTAGGCAGTGCATAAAACCTATTTAAACGCTCTTTAAACCCTGCTTTGAGGGGCGTTAATAATAAGTTTTAACTAACAAAGGAGTAAATGAATGAAGAAATTTGTAGTAAGAATGGAATGCTTGGTCGAGTTTATTGCTGAAGGCGACAGCATTGAAGACATAAAGCAACGAGTATGCGACTTAAATCTGGACGAGCTCGACCGTTTAGAGAAAAGCGTAAGCGAAGTTTACGATATATTCGAAGTGGAGGAAGTGTGAGTAAAAAGGCCGCTGTCACAGCGCAACTGGCGCAGATTATGGAGCAAATTGAAGCTGCAAAAGAACATTGGCAGGATGATGACAAAAAAGGGTGCTTGTTGCTGTTGCAGGCGGCAAGTAGAGAAATGAAAAGTGTGGTGTATCGAGTGACGCCAATACTTGAATAAAAAAAGGAAAACAACATGAAAAAATATACTCCGCCGGTACCAAGACCAACTTATTTTGACAAAGGATTTGATGTACAGACCGCGCATGAATTTATCCAAAAATATTATCCGGAGTCTTATCACGAAGACGCCGTGTGGGACGAAGAATTTCGCAATGGCGTTTATAGAGCGTTGATTGAAGAGTTTTACTTATATGATGATCCTGAAGACATGATTAACACACTCATTAGAGATTATTCGTGGGATTTTACTCAGGAGCTTTGGGACAATATCCAACATTTTGGTTCGTTTGTTCGTCAAAAACTGAAAGAAAAAGAACAGCAATGGGTGAAGGATAACAATATTGAACCGCCTTTCCCGGTTGGTGCAAAAGTCCGCCTCCTATCACGCCACTACAGCGAAACTATGGGAGTCATTAACCAAATCTACGAATATGAACCTGCTAGATACTGTGTATTAACGGCTAAACAAGATGAATACAACAGGCAAATGGAACAGCAAGGCAAAACAGAACGACAAGGCGGGTATGTTGTGGGATTTGAAGATGTTGAATTGGTTGAGGAGTAAAACAATGAGTATAGGTACAAACAAAGTCTGCATGACAATCAAAGTTGAAATGGATGACTACCAACGTGACCAACTCGAAATATCAAAAAGCACACAAGTTTTAGGTGGCAATGTTGTGCGGCTAGATTGGGAAGGTGGTTTATTTGATGAGGTCGATGGCTATCGCAAATTATTTCACGCAGTCGATTCGAGTTTGATGGGTGTTGCATTTGACAATATGGAGGATGAGGCCTTTATAAGCGAATTGCAACTGGCGATTAAACGGGTGGTTACGCCGATTATTAAAGCAAAACGCAAAGCAATTTTGGAGGGTGAAAATGAGTGAAAACAATGGATGGATTAAGTATGACTCTTGCCCGCCAAGTGAAGATGGATTTTTTATCGTATATTGCCCGGAATATGCCATACCTGTGAATGTTGCATTTTACTGTGCAGACTTGTGCGGATTTACTGAATTTACAGACGATGAAGTAACCCACTGGCAGCCACTACCACAACCGCCAATTGAATAAAACCCATTTACAGCCCATTAAATCTCCCCTAACCCCTCTTTACAAAAGATGGAAAATTAAATGGGTTGAATAATGTGTTTTAAGGAGAAAAAATGAAATTATGCAGATGCCCTATTTGCCATTCTGATATTAATCTGGATCAGCTTTTAGAAGATGATGCCGGGCGGGAGTTACTGGGTCTGGTAAGTGGACTGAAAAGCGAAGTGGCACGACCGTTGGTAAGTTATATTGCATTATTTCGTCCAGCTAAATCGGCACTTAGCAACAGTCGGGCGGTAAAGCTAATGCGTGAAGTGTTAGATATGTATCCGCAAACGCCATTGTTGGCACACGCATTAAACGAAACGGTGCAATCCGTCACTAAAAAACGGCGTGAACAGTCTAATGTGGCACAACTGACAAACCATAATTATTTAAAACAGGTATATGACTCTCAAGCACCTAAATTTTCCGGTTCGGTTACATTATACAACACTGAGAATAAAGCGCAGCAAAGTGTGCGAAGCAAAAAACACGATGCTTTTGCCTATATAGAGCAAATGTGCAGTTTTGGCCAGCCTATTGAACATCTTCCATATTATAAAGAATGGTGTGAATGGAAAAAACAATTACAGGAGGAGAGATGATTGACCGTAATAAATTGATAGCGCAGATCCATATTGCCAAAATTCAATTAAAAATGGATGACGAAACCTACCGCACTTTTTTGATAAATACCGTCAAAAAAGGGAGTTGTTCCGATATGACAATTTCGGAATTACATATAGTCGTCTCTGCCTTGCTCAAATGTGGATTTCATCGGAGCGGACGCCGTATCGGTTCAAGTAATGAGAAGGTTCGCAGTAATATTATCAAAAAAATCAGAGCCAAATGGCTTGAAATGCATGCGGAAGGCATTGTGCGTAATAGTAGTGAGGATGCATTAAATGTTTATGTTTCTAAAATTGCCCGCAATAAACAAGGTTATCCGATACATTTTGTTACTTGGCTTGATAATGAACAGGCAACGCGGGTTTTAGAAAGATTAAAAAAATGGCAAAGTCGCGAAAGGAAAGTTAAATTAGGAGTTGGATTATGACATCACCAATGGAAATGGCTCGGCATGAACTCTTAAGGGATGTGGAAGATCATGTGAATGTGCTATGTAAAAATTACAAACTTGATGACACTCTTTGTGAGCAGATTTCTGTCAGCGTCGCCGATTTTTTAGCAGAGCATTATGCAGGACAGGTAATTTCTTTTCCGAAAGACTACTATTACAAAATTGCTCAGCGAGATTTGGATATTTATCAAGATTTTAACGGTAATAACTGGTTTCAGTTGGTTAAAAAATACAATATGACTGAGAGCGGTATTAGACGGGTAATTGAGCGGGTACGCAAACGGATTATTAAACAAAAACAGCCTGATTTGTTTCAAGGTTAAAAAAATCCCACTTAACGAAGTGGGATTTTTACAAAAATTTCGCCAAAATTTCTTTT
>ERZ773022.2653-NODE-2653-length-10583-cov-12.905870_pt1 | contig 10583 bp, 9 predicted proteins | sample MGYA00580839_ERZ773022 | MGnify/ENA primary metagenome ERZ773022 (study PRJEB29015, sample SAMEA2738020) | human oral metagenome | biome: human oral; feature: human-associated habitat; material: dental | place: China | collected 2044 ... | reverse complement strand
GAACGGGGCCGACGACTACATGCCCAAGCCCTTCTCCTTCGAGGAGCTCGTCGCCAGGATCCGTCTGCGCCTGCGACCGCCCGCGGCGGAGAGCGCCGCAGACCGCAACCTGGTCGAGCACAACGGGCTGGTCCTGGATCTGCGCACCCGGCGCGTGAGCGCCGACGGTCACTGGGTCGACCTGTCTGCGCGGGAGTTCTCGCTGGCGGAGACCTTCATGCGCCACCCGGGCCAGGTCCTCAGCCGCGAGCAGCTGCTGGCCCGGGTGTGGGGGCTGGACTTCGACCCGGGGTCCAATGTCGTCGACGTGTACGTCTCCTACCTGCGGAGCAAGCTCGGCAAGGACCGGCTGGAGACGGTCAGGGGCGTCGGCTACCGGCTCGTGTAGGCGCCCGCCGGCCGCCCTCGCACAGGCGCCGGCGGGTCAGTCGCCGTCTCCGTCGCCGTAGTCGTCGGGATCCCTCCCGAGATCATCGGCGTCGCCGGGCGCGTCCGGAGACAGGTCCTGGGGAGGCGGAGGCGGGACGACGACGGGAGAGGCCGGCACCGCCCCGGAGGAGTCCGCCGCCCCCGGGGACTCCGCTGCGCCCGAGGATGCCGGGGCCTCGGAGGCCGCCGTCGTCTCCGGCTCGAAGGACGAGGAGGCCTGCGCGTCCGGGGGCGCCGGCGTCATGGTGATCCCCGGCTCGCTGGCCGGCTCGGAGGGCTCGCGCAGCACGAGCGCGGCGAGCCCGGCGAGGGCGACGGCGGCGGTCGCCGTCACAGCCGCCGCGATCACCCTGCCGCGATCGCGTCTCATGAGCCGCTCACCCGTTCACGGGCGCACATGTCCGTCCCCCTCGACGATCCACTGCGTCGTCGTCAGTGCCGCCAGCCCCATCGGGCCACGGGCGTGGAGCTTCTGGGTGGAGATGCCGAGCTCCGCGCCCAGGCCCAGCTGGCCGCCGTCGGTGAAGCGGGTCGAGGCGTTGACCATGACGACGGCGGAGTCGACGGCCCCGGTGAAGCGGTTCATGGCGGCGACGTCCCGGGTGAGGATCGCCTCGGTGTGCCCGGTGGACCAGCGCGCAATGTGGTCGACGGCCTCCTCCAGGTCCGCCACGACGCGCACGGCCAGGTCGGGGCTGCCGTACTCGGTGGCCCAGTCCTCCTCGGTGGCGGGCACCAGCAGGTCCTCGTGGCCGGAGCCGGCGGCCGCGGGGGCGAGGAGGGCGCGGGCGGCGTCGTCGGCGTGGAGGGTCACTCCCCCGGCCCACAGGGCGGCCGCGGCGTCGGGCAGGAGGGCCCCGGCGGCGTCGCGGTGCACCAGGAGGGTCTCGGCGGCGTTGCACACGCCCACGCGCTGGGTCTTGGCGTTGACGATGATCGGCACGGCGGCGGCGACGTCGGCGGAGGCGTCGGCGTAGATGTGGCAGTTGCCGCTGCCGGTCTCGATGACGGGCACCGCGGACTGCTCGACGACGGCCCTGATGAGCCCGGCGCCGCCGCGCGGGACGAGGACGTCGATGAGGCCGCGGGCCCGCATGAGCGCGGCGGCCCCCGCCCTGCCGGCGGAGTCGATGGTGGCGACCAGGTCGGCCGGCAGGGCGGCGTCGGACAGGGCCCCGCGCAGGACGTCCACAATGGCGGCGTTGGTCTTCTCGGCGGCGCTCCCGCCGCGCAGCACGACGGCGTTGCCGGACTTCAGGGTCAGGGCGGCCACGTCGACGGTCACATTGGGGCGCGCCTCGTAGATCATGCCCACCACGCCCAGGGGGACGCGCACGCGGCGCACCCGCAGGCCGTTGGGCAGGGTGCGGCCGTCGACGATCTCGCCGACCGGGTCGGGCAGGCCCGCGATCTCGCGCAGGGAGTCGGCGATGGCCCCGATGCGCTCGGGCGTCAGGGCCAGGCGGTCGACCAGGCCCGCCCTCATGCCCGCGGCGCGGGCGCGCTCCAGGTCGGCCCCGTTGGCGGCCAGGATGCGCGGGGCGGCCTCCACGAGATGGTCGGCCATGGCGCGCAGCCCGGCGTCCTTGACCTCGCGGCGCGCCCCGGCCACCGACCGTTGGGCGGCGCGGGCGGCGGTGGCGGTGCGGGCGACCAGGTCGGCGGCCTCCTGCTGGGACGACGGGGCGGCGGCGGTCTCACTCATGGCACCACCATACGGTGCCGGGCGGCCGTGGAGTCCGCGAACGGGTACCGGATCACGGCCTGGTGGCGTAGGATGCCCCTGCGAGGGCATTCGACCGTTCCGCCCACGGCTTGAGCATCCGCACCGCTCGCCGTGGGTCGACCACCACCACCCGCGGTCGGGTGCCCTCGCCTCACGTCCGGGCGGAGGCGCCAGTTCTGGTGAGAAGGGCTCAGTAGTAGGCTAAAAGTAGGCAGAGCGAGCAGAGGAACAGGGACGCCTATGAAGATCACGCACCTGGCGGCGAGCAACTGGCGGAACTTCAAGAACGTGGAGTTCGATGTCGGCGAGCGCCTGTTCGTCGTGGGCCCCAACGCCGCGGGCAAGTCCAACCTCCTCGACATCTTCCGCTTCCTGGCCGACATCGCCGGTCAAGGTGGCGGGCTCGCCTCCGCCGTCGATCGTCGGGGTGGACTGAAGAAGGTCCGCAGCCTGTTCGCACGCACCAACGCCAAAGGACGTCTCGTCGTCGACGTGACACTGCGGGACGGCGGCGACTCATGGCGCTACAGGCTCTCGGTCAAGGGTGAGGGGAAGGGGCGGAACCGCCCCGTCGTCGACGAGGAACTGGTCGTGAAGAACGGAGAGGAACTGCTCAGGCGTCCCGACGACCGGGATCTGATGGATGAGGTCCTCCTGACCCAGACGCACCTCGAGCAGATCGCATCCAACCAGAGCTTCCGCTCCATCGCCGACTACTTCGATCGAGTCCAGTACTTCCACCTCGTCCCCCAGATCATTCGCGACCCCTCGCGCGCCGTCGTCGCCGATGACGACCCCTTCGGAAGCGATTTCATCACCCAGATGAACGCGACCCCAACTCGTATCCGTGATGCGTGGCTCGGGCGCATGCAGCAGGCCCTGCGCGCAGCAGTGCCCGGATTCGAGTCCCTGACCATTGAGACGGACACCGCCGGCAGACCGCATCTGATCGCCGGCTATAAGAACTGGCGGTCAACGCCTTCGAAGCAGAACGAGGCCGACTTCTCCGACGGCACCCTGCGACTCATAGGCCTGCTGTGGGCCATTATCAGGACGCCGGCGAACCCGGGGATCCTGCTGCTGGAGGAGCCCGAGCTGTCCCTCAACAACGCGATCGTGAGAATCCTGCCCTCGGTGCTCGCGCAGGCGCGGCGCTCCTCCGATCTCCAGATCATCCTGTCGACCCACGCCCCCGAGATCCTCAACGACGAGGGGATCGGCCCCGATGAGGTCCTCGTCCTGCGGGTCACGGACGACGGCTCGCGCGCGGACCTCCTCTCCTCGCTGCCGAAGGCGATGGACGACCTCGACCTGGGGTTGACCGTCTCGGAGGTCGTCGACGGACTCATCGCCCCCGCCGATCTCGCGGGTCTGCTCAAGGCCGCGCGGAGTCGTCGATGACGGACAGACCCGCGTCCTGCACGCCCTTCTCAACAAGTGTGCCCCTGAACATCGGAAGGTTATTCAACGGACGGCGATGCGGATCCGGTGGCGAGATCGCCGGGTAGGCGTCGAGCACGTCACTTAACCCGCGAGATCGTCACTTAACCCGCGAGCACGTACCTCTAGCAGACGTTCTCGCGGGTCAAGTGACGATCTCGGCGGTTACCCGACGTTCTCGCGGGTTAAGTGACGATCTCGCGGAGTCCTCCGCTGGACGCCGGGGCTCAGTCCACGTCCTCTTCGATCTCCTCCGAGGGAGCGCCGCCGTCGGCGGACTCGGCATCCTCCGCCTCGGCCCCCTGCGCCCCGTCATCCCCCGCCTCGGCCTCTTCCGGCTCGGGCGGGACCGGGACCTCGACATCGGGCGCGGGGCGGCCGCCGGGAGCCTCCACGGGCGCGGCGGCCGGGCGCTTGGCGGCCTGGTCGGCGAGCATCTGCGCGACGACCTCGTCGACGGACTTCTTCTCCGCGTCCACGGCCTTCTTCACGTCCGCGGCGTACAGGTCCACGTACTCCTGGCCGGACAGGGCCATGAGGGAGTACATGATCTCGTCGGTGATCGAGCGCAGGACGAAGCGGTCGTTCTCCAGGCCCTTGTAGCGGGAGAAGTCCAGGGGCGCGCCGACGACGATGCCCACGCGGTGGCGGGTCGAGGGCAGGGCCTGGCCGATCGGCTGGGCCAGGTTCGAGCCGATCATGGCCACCGGGATCACGGGCGCGCCGGTGGCCAGGGCGATGCGGGCCACGCCCGTCTTGCCCCGGTAGAGGCGCCCGTCGGGGCTGCGCGTGCCCTCGGGGTAGATGCCGAACAGCTCCCCGGCGCGCAGCCGGTCGATGCCGGCCTGCAGGGCCGCCTGGGAGGCCTTCCCGCCCGAGCGGTCCACGGGGATCGTGCCGACGGTGGTCATGAAGCGCTTGACGGCCCACCCCTTGATCCCCTTGCCCGTGAAGTAGTCGGACTTGCCGATGAAGGCGACCTCGCGGTCGATGAGCAGCGGCAGGAAGAAGGAGTCGATGACGGCCAGGTGGTTCGAGGCGAGGATCGCCGCCCCCGAGTCGGGGATGTTCTCCTCGCCCCGGATCCAGGGCTGGTAGAGCATCTCCATCGCAGGGCCGACGGCCGCCTTGATACCTCGGTATCCCACGGGACCTCCTGTGCTCTGTGCGCTCTTATCGGGGCGGCCCCGCCGGCCAGGGGCGGCGGCGGGGAGGGGCGCTGGAAACGTCGCCCCGTCGAGTCTAACCTTCCCACGTGGTCTCGCCCGCACCTTCGCCGCCCGGACCCGGGGTGCAGGCCTCCTTCGCCCAGATGGGCACGCCCCTGAGCGAGGTCGTCTTCGTCGTCGTCGACCTGGAGACCACCGGCGGGCCGCCCGGCGCCGACGCCATTACGGAGATCGGGGCGGTGCGGGTGCGCGGCGGCGCCGTCGAGTCCGAAATGTCGACCCTGGTGAACCCGGGCCGCGCCATACCCGCCCAGATCACCGTTCTCACCGGCATCACCAACGCCATGGTCGCCGGCGCCCCACCGGTGGGCGAGGCCCTGTCCGCCTTCCTCGCCTGGGCCCGCCTGGACGGGGAGTCCACCGTGCTCGTGGCCCACAACGCGCGCTTCGACGTCGGACACCTGCGCGGCGCCGCGCGAGCGCTCGGGCTGGGCTGGAGCGAGCCGACGCTCCTCGACACGCTGGGCCTGGCGCGGCGGGCCTGGAGCCGCGCGGAGGTGCCCGACCACAAGCTGGGGACGCTCGCCGCCCTCGTGGGCTCGCCCATCCGCCCCGCCCACCGGGCCCTGGGCGACGCCCGCGCCACCGTCGACGTCCTGCACGCGGCCCTGGAGGTCCTGGCGCCGCTGGGGGTCACGCACCTGGAGGACCTGGCCACCGCCGCCGACCCCGTCCCCGCGCGGCGCCGGGCCAAGAGCCGCCTGGCCGATGGTCTGCCCTCCTCCCCGGGCGTCTACCAGTTCCTCTCCGCCGCCGGCCAGGTCCTCTACGTCGGCAGCGCCGTCGACCTGCGCAGGCGGGTCCGCTCCTACTTCACGGCCGCGGAGAAGCGTTCACGAATAGCGAATATGCTTGACACGACCGTGCAGGTGCGGGCGATCCCCACCCCCACCGAGATCGAGGCTCGGGTGCGCGAGCTACGCCTGATCGCCGAACTCGATCCCCCGGTCAACCGCCGCTCGCGCTCCCCGCGCAGCCGGCCCTGGCTGCGCCCGGTGGGCGGCCCCCGGCCGCGCCTGGCGGCCACGACCGTGCTGACCCTGGCGCAGGCCGACGGCGCTGTCGGCCCCTTCCCCTCGCGCGCCGCCCTCGCCCAGGCCCGGCGGGCGGTGGAGTCCGCACTCGGAATGCACCCCTGGGACGACCCGGGCGTCCGAACCGCGGGGCCCGCCAGCGCCGGGGCTTCCGCGGGCGCCGTCACCGGCGCAACTGCCGGGATCTCCGACGGCGCCGAGGCCGAAGTCCCCGACGGCGCCGAGGCGGTCCGGCTCGCCCTGTCGGGGCGGGTGGACCTCGTGGCGCTCCCGCTGCTGGAGCGCATCTCCGCCCTCGCCGCCGCCGAGCGCTTCGAGGAGGCGGGGATGTGGACGGCGCGGCTGCGGTCCCTGCTCCTGGCCGCCTGCCGGGCGGAGAAGGCCCGTCCGCTGCTGGCCTGCCCGCACCTGATCGCGGCCCGACGCCGGCCCGGCGGCGGCTGGGAGCTCGTGGCCGTGCGCTGGGGGCGTCTGGCCGGCTCCGCGATCACGCCGCCCGGGGCGGACCCGCGCCCGGCCGTGAGGGCGCTGCGGGCGACCGCCGAGGTCGTCGCCCCGCCGTCGCGGGTGGGGGCGGCCGCCGGCGTGGAGGAGACGCTCCTGCTGGCGGACTGGGCGCTGGACGCGGGCGCCCGGATCGTCGAGGTCGACGGCGGGGAGGAGGGCGCCGCCCGCGTGTTGGAGCGCCTGAGCTGGCCCGTGGGCGCCGCGGCGCGCCACCGGCGCATTATCGACGCCGTCGGCTGACCACGGCGGCGGCCGGGGGGCGGACCGCGGACTATGCGGGGCCGGACCGCGGATCCGGACCGCGAATCCGGGCCGCGGATGATGCGGGCCCGGAGCGCGGACGATAGCCGCCCCGACGGCCGCCCGCAGCGATCGCGAGCCCCTCTCGGCCGATGATGCCTCCGCCGTCGGCCCCGACGTCCCCGCGCGGCGATCGCGACGGGCCGGCTCAGCCGGCCGGGACGACGGTCCCCGGCCGGGCGGTCAGGGCCCCCGCCACTCCCTCCTGGAGGGCCAGCGGGTCGAGCGGGCGGGGCACGACGGCCTCGGCCCTGGCCCAGGCCGCCAGCCAGTCGTCCTGGGGGCGGGCGGTGAGCAGGACCACCGGCGGGCGCGCGTCGAGCTCGATGTAGAGCTCGTGGGCCAGGCCCATGCCGCCGAGCTTCTTGGCCTCGGCGTCCAGGACCAGGGCGTCGAAGGGCGGCTTGCCCTCGGCCTCGCGGTCCTTGATGGCCAGGCGCACGCCCTCGGCGGTGGCGGCGTCGGTCCAGGTCACCAGGGGCAGGCCCTTGGCGGGGCGGCGTCCGACGCCGGTCTTGACCTCCTCGCGCACGGAGGCGTCGTCGGAGAAGACGAGGAGCTGGAGGTAGTCGTCGTCATCGGGCTGGTCGGTCATGGATCCTCCGGTGCGAGCGGGCGGGCGGCAGAGCGCGGTTCTGCGGTCAGTGTAATCGCACGGTGTCACGGTTCCGGTTCCACCGATGAGCACCTAGGATCAATCGCGACCGGGACTTCAGTCCTAACCTATTGCCGGGACATCGCGGCCGTCGCAGGCGGCCGCCTCCCTCACGAAAGGCAGCCACATGTCCGTGTACACGCTCCCCGAGCTCCCCTACGACTACGCCGCGCTCGAGCCCCACATCTCCGGGCGCATCATGGAGCTCCACCACGACCGCCACCACGCCGCCTACGTCACCGGCGCCAACGCCGCCCTGGAGAAGCTGCAGGCCGCCCGCGAGGCCGGCGACCACGCCGCCATCAACCTCCACGAGAAGAACCTCGCCTTCAACCTCGGCGGGCACATCAACCACTCGATCTTCTGGAAGAACCTGTCCCCGAACGGCGGCGGCGAGCCCGAGGGCGATCTCGCCGAGGCCATCAAGGACTCCTTCGGCTCCTTCGACGCCTTCAAGGCGCAGTTCACCGCGGCCGCGCTGGGCATCCAGGGCTCCGGTTGGGCCGTCCTGGCCCACGACTCCGTCTCCGGGCGCCTCGTGACCTTCCAGATGTTCGACCAGCAGGGCAATGTGCCCGTGGGCACCATCCCGCTGTTCCAGGTCGACATGTGGGAGCACGCCTTCTACCTCGACTACCTCAATGTCAAGGCCGACTACGTCAAGGCCATCTGGAACATCGCCAATTGGCAGGACGTGTCCGAGCGTCTGGCCGCAGCGGTCGCTCGTACCGAGTCACTCATCGTGCGCTGAGGGTCGGACACGCAGAGGGCCGGCCGGACCCAGGTCAACGACTCCTGGGTTCCGGCCGGCGTGAGGACCCTTAACGGGTCCGCCGTGCCCGCTGAGAGCTCGCGGACCCAGAGCTTGGTCAGAGCTTGGTCTCGATATCCATGACGTAGGCCGCAGCGGGTGCGGGTGCGGTGGATCCCCTCCTCGTGGCGGTCCCGGCCGCCTGAAGCAGAACCACGCGCGAACCCACCGGAACTCCGATGAGATCCGCCAGCCCCGGAGCCTGGGCCATGGTGATCGTCTGAGGCAGGCCTGTGTCCCAGGTGGACTCGGAGGCGGAATCGTCCCACGTGGTCATGGCCGTGTTGACGCCTATGACGTCCTGATCGGTGATCGGATCGCCCGTACCGCGTGCCAGGACGATGACCTTGGTCTCGGTGGGCTCCGTCGCCCCCTCGGCCACCGAGACCGTTGCGGGGGCACCGAGGTCACCAGAGACCGACACACCCCAGGACGCCGCATCCGCCTCACCCTCCATGGTGGCTCCGGCGGTGGAGGGTGCGGCCACGACGTCGACGACGAAGACGAGCGGGCCGGTCGGTCGGCCCTGACTCTGATCGTCGCCGTAAGCGAGATCAGAGGGGACGCCCACCAGGAGCCGATCACCCACCCGGTGCCCCACCAGGCCGCAACGCCAGCCGTCGACGACTCCCCGCAGGGAGAAGCTCGACGGCTCTCCGCGGTCGAACGAGGAGTCGAAGGTGGCGTCGGAGTCCCACTGCCATCCCGCGTAGTTCACCGTCACGAACGAATACGCCTCCACCTCGGGACCGTCCCCCTGGCTCAGGGTCTTGACGGTGAGATTGTCGGGCGCCAGCTCACCGCTCCAGGTCAGGCTCGGTGCGGAGCCTGGGTCTGCGGAGACCCCCGGCAGGGCCGAGGAGTCGGAATCGATGGTGAGGGTCGAGCAGTCGACGGGTTGAGACGTCGTCGGCGTGGGTGTCGCCCCGGCGGCGTCGGTCGATACCGACTCGGAATCGGTGCCGCCGCCCGAGCAGCCGGTGAGGGCCAGCGCGACGGCGAGGGCGGAAGCCGACAGTGCGAGAGGCCGACGACGCGCCACCGAGTCTCCTCGAGTCGGGGGCGGGATCAGTTGAAGGACTCCCCGCAGGCGCAGGTCCCCGCCGCGTTCGGATTGTCGATCGTGAACCCCTGCTTCTCGATGGAGTCGGCGAAATCGATGGTGGCGCCGGCCAGGTAAGGCACACTCATCCGGTCCACGACGACCTCGACGCTCTCGAGCTCAGCACCACCGGTCGAGAAGGAGCGGACGGCGTCGCCGTCGAGCAGGCGCTCGTCGAAGTAGAGCTGGTAGACCAGCCCGGAGCAGCCGCCGGGCTGCACGGCCACGCGCAGGCGCAGGTCGTCGCGACCCTCCTGGATCAGGAGGCTGGCGACCTTGGCGGCGGCGGTCTCGGTAAGCAGGACCTCGTGCTCGGGCACCTCGGTAGTCGTGTCGGTCGAGGTCAGCGTCGTCTCTGCCATGTCATTCTCCTCGTAAGGGGCAGTCGGGCACTCATGTGGACTCATGGTCCCGAACACCCCGGTGGGGCGGCTTGTTCCCCTCCACCCTACGTCGTCCCCCTGACGATGCCCGCGTGACGGCACTCACCCGGACCAGGCGCGCTCCCTGCCGGAGGGCTCGGCCCGGAGGGGGCCGGCGGAACCGGTCAGGCGAGCGCGACCAGCTCGAGGTAGTCCCGGCTCCACAGGTCCTCGTCGCCGTCGGGCAGGAGGAGCACCCGGTCGGGCTCGAGCGCCTCGACGGCGCCCTCGTCGTGGGTGACCAGGACGACGGCGCCGGTGAAGGTCGCCAGCGCCCGCAGGATCTCCTCGCGGCTGGCGGGGTCGAGGTTGTTGGTGGGCTCGTCCAGGAGCAGGACGTTGGCGCTGGAGACCACCAGGATGGCCAGCGCCAGGCGGGTCTTCTCCCCGCCGGACAGGACGCGCGCCGGCTTGTCGGCGTCGGCCCCGGAGAACAGGAAGGAGCCCAGCACGCTGCGCACCTCGGTGTCGTTCATGCCGGGGGCGGCGGCACGCAGGTTCTCCACGACCGTGCGGCCGGTGTCGATGGTCTCGTGCTCCTGGGCGTAGTAGCCGATCTTGAGGCCGTGGCCGCTGAGGACCTCCCCTGAGTCGGGGTCCTCGACGCCGGCCAGGAGCCGCAGCAGGGTCGTCTTGCCCGCGCCGTTGAGGCCCAGGACGACCACGCGGCTGCCGCGGTCGATGGCCAGGTCGACGCCGGCGAAGACCTCGAGGGAGCCGTAGGCCTTGGACAGCCCGGAGGCGCGCAGCGGCGTCCTTCCGCACGGGGCGGGGTCCGGGAAGCGCAGGTGCGCGACCTTGTCGGCGACCTGCTCGACCTCCAGGCCCTCCATGAGCCGGTCGGCGCGCCTCAGCATCTGCTGGGCGGCCACCGCCTTGGTGGCCTTGGCCCGCATCTTCTCCCCCTGGGCGCGCAGGGCGGCGGCCT
>ERZ773022.2652-NODE-2652-length-10584-cov-10.678412_pt1 | contig 10584 bp, 13 predicted proteins | sample MGYA00580839_ERZ773022 | MGnify/ENA primary metagenome ERZ773022 (study PRJEB29015, sample SAMEA2738020) | human oral metagenome | biome: human oral; feature: human-associated habitat; material: dental | place: China | collected 2044 ... | reverse complement strand
GCGCCGCCTCGTGCGGCGCCCACTCTCTCCGCTATGCTTGGAGCGCTCCGGGACGCGAGGAGCCGGGCGGGGCCCGGCCGTCTGCCGGACGCACGCCGCAATCGAACGAACGCCGTCGGCTCCACGAGAGGCGCGGGAAGGAACACACGGTGCACATACTGCTGATCATCTGCGAGGTTCTGCTCGTCATCACGAGCATCCTGCTGGTTCTGTCGATCCTTCTGCACAAAGGCAAGGGCGGCGGCATCTCCGACATGTTCGGCGGCGGCATTTCGACGTCGATGCGTTCGTCGGGCGTCGCCGAACGGAACCTCAACTACATCACCGTCGTCGTCGCGATCATCTGGGCGATCGTCATCGTGCTCATCGGTCTGATCGTCCGATTCAGTTAGCGATGCCGGCGCAAGCCGGGGGAAGCGGAAGGGCCGCCTGCAAGGGCGGCCCTTCGCGTGCGCACGCGGCTGGCAGGCGACGTCGGCCGGCGGCTTATCGGTGGAGACCGGTCCGCGGACCCGCCGGCGACGCCTTCAGGCGGGCAGGGAGTCCAAGTCGACGCGCTCCAGCCCGACCTTCAGGACCTCCTCGTAGGCGGTGTCCGGAGTCATCTCGCGCAGCTCTTCGATGAGCTTGGACTCCATGGTCCTCATGGGGAGGTTGACTCTCTGCACCGCCCGGCCGGGCCGGACCATGTCGCCGAAGTCCGAGCCGAGGGGGCGGTCCAGCCGGAGCTCTCCCGAATCACGGAACAGGCTGACCCCGTTGACCGCCTGTCCCCGCTCGTGGTCGATCCCCACGCTCGCGTCCAGGCGCAGGGCGAGCCACGCCGCCAGGAGCACGACCGCCGGATGGGCGGAGTTGCCGCGGACGACGGCCGACGTCACCTGCTCGCACGGGGGCTCGTCGAGCATCGCGGCGAGGTGATTGCGCCAGAAGGTCACCCCCGTCCAGGCGAGGTCGGTGTCGCCGGGGGAGTGTCCGTCGCGGATGCGCCGCAGGCTTTCGGCCGCCGGCGTCCCCGAATTCTGGGAGGTGGTTATGCGACGTTGGGCCATCGCGCCGATGGGCATGCCCGCGGGGAACGCCGGAGCGTCCTGCACCCACCACACGACCGTGGGCGTGTCGGGCAGGAGCAGCGGGCTGACGAGCGTTTCGAGGTTGTCGGCCGCCCCGCCCCTGCACCGCAGGATGACGATCTCCGAGAGTCCGGCCTCCGCGCCGACGCGGATCTCCGCGTCCAGCCGGGCATCGTCGCCCCCCGTGGCGGGCAGTATCGTGACGATGCGGCACGGGTGGGCTCGAGCCGCCCCCGAGGCGGCGGCGACGGCGTCGCGCAGTCCGCCTTCGTCCTTGGCGACGACGATGAGCGTGAGGACTCGGCCGAGGGCCACGGATCCCACCGTCTCCCGCAGGTCGTCCATCCGCAGGACGATGTCCGCGGACGATGTCGAATTCATGTGGATGATCATCGGGGATTCCTTCCTACGGACGCCGCCAGGCCCTGCCGTCGCGGGCGAGCATGTCGTCGGACGCCGCCGGCCCCCAGCTTCCCGGCGCGTAGGTCGCCAGGGCCTCGGGGTGGGACGTCCAGTAGTCCTCGGCCTCGTCCACGAGCTTCCAGGACAGCTCGATTTCGCGACGGTGCGGGAAGAGGGGCGGATCTCCGAGCAGGACGTCGAGGATGAGCCGCTCGTACGCCTCGGGGGCGTACTCGGTGAAGGCATGCCCGTAGGCGAAGTCCATGGTGACGTCGCGCAGACGCATCGCCGACCCGGGGACTTTCGAACCCATCTTGAAGGTCATGCCCTCGTTGGGCTGCACGTGGACGACGAGCGCGTTGTGCCCCAGGCCGTCCGTGGAAGGGAAAGGCAGGAAGGGCGGGTACTTGAAGACCACCGCGATCTCGCTGACGCGCCGCCCGAGCCGTTTGCCCGCACGCAGGTAGAAGGGGACCCCCGACCATCGCCTGGTCTCGATGCCGAGCCGGAAGGCGGCGTAGGTGTCGGTGATGGAATCGGCGGGGATGCCCTCCTCCTCCTTGTAGCCGCGCTCCCATCGGCCGCCCTGCCAGCCCGAGACGTACTGGGCGCTGACGGCCGACTCGGACACCGGCCCGTAGAATCGGGTCGCCTCCAAGACCTTCTCCTTCTCCAGGCGGAGTGCGCCCGGTTCGAAGGACGTGGGCTCCTCCATCGCGGTCAGGGCCAGCAGTTGGAGGAGGTGGTTCTGGATGACGTCTCGCGCCGCGCCGATTCCGTCGTAGTATCCGGCGCGCGTGCCGATCCCGATGTCTTCGGCCATCGTGATCTGGACGTGGTCGACGTGGGCCGAATTCCACAGCGGCTCGTACAGCTCGTTGCCGAAGCGCAGCGCCAGAAGGTTCTGGACCGTCTCCTTGCCCAGGTAATGGTCGATGCGGAAGACGGAGTCGGGAGGGAAGACCCGCGTGACGATGCCGTCGAGCTCCTTGGCGGACTGCAGATCGTGGCCGAAGGGCTTTTCGATGACGGCGCGGCGCCAGCCGCCGTCGTTCGAATACAGGCCCGCCGCCGCGATCCCGCCCAGGACGGTCGGGAACAGCTCCGGCGGGATCGCCAAGTAGAAGGCGTAGTTGCCGTCGGTGCCCCGTTCGACCGCCATCCGGTCCATGGTCTCGCCTAGCCGCCGGTAGGTGTCGGGATCGTCGTACTGTCCGTGGACGATCCTCAGGCCGGACATGACCTGTTTCAGGCTCGTCTCGGTCACGGCGGTCTTCGCGCCCGCCCTCATGGCGGCCTCGACTCTGTCTGCGAGGCCGTCGTCCACCCGGCGCGCCACGCCGAGGATGGTGAAGGAGGGCGGCAGGAGCCCCCGATTCGCCAGATCGTAGAGGGCCGGAAGGATCTTCCTGCGGGAGAGGTCTCCGGTGATGCCGAAGAGCACGATGCCGCACGGCCCGGCTATGCGTTGGAGTCGGGAATCGGGGACTGCCCGCAGGGGGTTAATGGTCATGCAGTTGCTCCGTGACGGCCCTGATGAGATCGGCCCATGCGATCTCGAATTTCGCGACCCCATCGTATTCCAGTCTGCTGGTCACGTCGGCGAGGTCCACGCCGGCGGCGGCGAGCTCGCCGAGCAGGCTTCGCGCGTCGTCGACGGCGGGGCGGATGGTGTCGCCCCGGAGGTCTCCGTGGTCGGCCACGGCCAACAGGGTCTTCTCCGGCATCGTGTTGACGACGTGGCGCGAGACGAGCTCGTCGACGTACATCGTGTCGCGGTAGGCCGGGTTCTTCACGCCCGTGGAGGCCCACAGGGGCCGTTGGAGGTTGGCGCCCGCCTCGGCCAGGTCGGCGAAGCGGCGGCCGCCCTCGAAGATGTCGAGGAAGGCGCCGTAGGCTATGCGGGCGTTGGCCACGGCGGCCCGGCCGGCGAGCTCGGCCCGACCGGCCCGGCCGGCGAACCCGGCCCGGCCGGCGAGCCCGGCGAACCCGGCGCGCTCGACCTGGTCCTCGTCTCCCTCATGGAGCTCGCGCCCGACGACGACGCCCTCGCCGACGAGATCGGCCGGGCGCTGCGCCGCGCGGGAGTGAGCGCCACCGACCTCGGCGAGCGCCTCCTGGCGCGCGCCGACCTCTGACCCCTCATCCGCACCACTCGTCTCAGGAGCGAATCATGTCCGCCAACCGCAACACCATCACCCTGGAGCCCGCCGGGACCCCCGCCGAGATCATCATCGAGCCCCGGGGCCTGGACAAGATCTTCGGCTTCCGCTCGCGCCTGGCCTACCCGCTCGCCCACGTGCGCGGCGCCACCTTCGACCCCGGCCTCAAGCGCGAGCCCAAGGGCGTGCGCGGCCCCGCCCTCGGGCTGCCCAACAAGCTGGTCGGCACCTTCCACACCGACGGCACCAAGCAGTTCTGGAACGTCTCCGGCTTCGAGTCCGTCCTGGTCATCACCCTCGACGACGAGGAGTACACGGCCCTGTACCTGTCCGTCGAGGACCCCGAGGGGCTGGCCCGCGAGATCAACGCCGCACTGCGGCGCGCCTGAGCCCGGTACGGCGCGCCTGAGCTCCTGAGCGTCCGGGCCGTGGCGGTCCCGCCCGGACGCCGCGCGCTTCGGGTCTTCCACGACTCACCTCACCGCCACGCCCAGGGTCTCGTCCGGGTGCCGCGCGTTCGGGTCCGACGGCGCAGCGGCGTCGTCCCCCGTCGGCGCGCCGGTCAGGCGCCCGCCGCGCCGCATGTAGGCGACGCAGTGGCCCTCGCCCACGGGGCCCAGGCCCATCGCCTCGTAGAAGGCGCGCGGGACGGGGGCGTCGTCGGCGAGCAGGAGGAACTGGCGCACGCGGGCGAAGCGCTCCATGGCGTCGCGCAGCAGGCGGGCGCCGATGCCGCGGCGCTGCCAGTCGGGGTGGACGAGCAGGTCCTGGACGTAGGCGATGGAGGCGCCGTCGCCGACGACCCGCACGAGGCCGACGAGCCGTCGCCCCCCGCCCGGCCCTGCGCCCGACCCTCCCCCCGGGCTCATGCCCGATCTCTCGCCCTGCTCCACGGCCGGGCCCGCGCCCAGCCGCCCGTCCGGCCACTCCGGCGGCTCCTCGCCCGAACTCGACTCCGCGTCCGACGGCGCCCACGCCGTCTCGAACCACAGGGAGCCGTCGAGGCAGGCGTCCAGCAGGCCCGGCGCCAGGTAGAGGCTCCACCCGACGCCGGAGTACAGCGCCTCCAGCTGGGCGGTCGAGGGCCGGGAGGAGCAGTAATTCACACTCATGGGCCGACGCTATCGGTTCGACTCGCAGCGGTGCCCCGTCCCGGGGCGCCGCCCATTAGGCTGGCGGTCATCCGCCTACCGAGGGGGCCCGGAATGACCCAAGACCCGCGACCCGCGCCGGCCGCCGCCGCGCCCACCGGTGCAGCGCCGGCCACCGACGCAGCGCCGGTCGCCGGTGCGCCGGTCGGCGCGGCGACGGCCCGCGCCGCGCCGTCGTCCCACATGAGGAGCGTGCGCCGCCTGCTGCTGGGACTGGCGGTGTTCCAGGGGCTGTCCACGCTCGTCGGCTTCGTCGAGCTGCTCCTGGCCCCCCACTACTTCGCGTTCCTCCTGGACGGCACGGCCTTCGCCGGCCGGTACGCGCTGGCGGCCGTGCTGCTCGGGGTGGTGGTCGGCGGCTTCCAGTGGGCCGCCGTCGTCGTGCACCTGCGCGCGCCCCGGTGGCTGCCCGCGGCCCACGCCCTGGCCGGGCTGGTCATGCTGGGCTGGATCGCCGGGGAGTGCCTCGTACTCGGGGTGTTCATGTGGCCCCACGCCCTGTGGGGCGGGGTCGGCGCGATCCAGCTGCTGCTGGTGACCGTCCTCATGGGGGCGTTCCGGCCCCAGCCCGGGCTCCGACCCCGGTCCGCGCGGCTCCCCGCGTGGGAACGCGCTGCACCGCTCGATTCGTGACCCGCCCGCCTCCGGTGCGGCGGATCGCGGCGCGCAAACGCAGGACTGCGCTCGTCGTGCTGGTCGGCGGCATCGGCGCATACGTCGCCACGGTGGCGGGATTCCTGCTGTCGGGCGCCCTCCTGCGCGCGACCGGAATCGTCCTCGGCGTCGTATACGTCAAGAACGGCCGCAATCTGTACTGCTCGGCCGTCCTGCACATCCTGATCAACCTCGGCTCGCTCCTGCCGAACCTCCCCTTCTGAAGCCCCACGGCGCCATCCGCCGCCGCCCGACCCGCGAAGGCGCGAGCGCGTCCTTGAGCGCCCCCGCAGCACCGGCCCCGGTCGTCCGATCCCCGATCGGCCCTGACCGAGGGCGCCCGCGCCCGATCGGCGCGGGGCGACGGGGCGGCGCGACATCCTTTGCGGGGCGCCGTGCGCGGTCCCTACGATGGGCCGTGCACGCTGGCGGACACTTGAGGAGGCGGAGGATGCTGAGGCGATGGGACCGGAGCAAGCCCTCGTGGGAGGGGCGCGTCAGCGGTTCGCCGGGGCTGGGCGTGTCCTCCCCCGGGATCGACGGGGACGGCCGGTTCCTCCCCGGGCACACGGGCCGCGGCGCCGACGCCTCCCCCGAGCTGCGGCTCGACGGCCTCACGCAGGACGCCGAGCGCCTGGCGGTGGTCCTCACCGACGAGACGCACCCGCTGCTGGGCACCATGACGCACTGGCTCGTGTGGAACCTGCCGGCCGGACCGGTCATCGGGGGCGGGCTGCCGCCGGGGCGCACCACCCGCGACGGGGCCGTCCAGGGCCGGGGCTACGGACTGCACCGCTACCGCGGCCCCAAGCCGCCGCGCGGGACCAGCCACCGCTACTCCCTGCTCGTCCTGGCGCTCGACGCCCCGCTGGAGTGCCCGGCCTCGGCGGGCTCGCGCCGCTTCTGGCGGGCCGCGTCCGGGCACGTGCTCCAGTGGGGAGTCCTGGAGGGCGTCTTCGAGTAGCGGCGGGGGCTCCTTCGAGGGGCCGTCGGCCGTCCGCGCGGCCCGGCGCCGCCTACACTTTCCGCATGAGCGCCCGAACCCCCGACGACGACCGGGGCGGCGCGCCCGCCCCCGGGGAATCGCGCGGGGAGCCGTGCGCGCCCCGCTGGGCGCGCGCCCGCGACGCGCTCCTGGCGCGGCTCCCCTCCTGGTGGTGGCCCGTGACCGACCCGCACGTCCGGCTCGCCGCCGGGACCGAGTACGTGGGGGCGCTCGCCGTCGTCGGGGACCGGCTGGCCGTCCTCGATGTCGAGGGCGCGGTGGGGCTGCGCTCCCTGCTCGATGACGCGCCCGGGATCGCGCTCGACCACCCGCGGGTGACCGCCGTGGCCGGACTGCGCCGTCGGGCCGCTGAGCGCCCCGACCGCCTGGTGACGGCGGGGGCCGACGGCGCGGTGCGGATCTGGGACGAGCGGGGCGGGCGTGTCGGGGGCTTCCGGGTCGCGCCCGGCCCCGTCGCCGCCCTCGCCGCCGTCCCCGCTCCAGGCGGCGGGCAGTGGCTGGCCGCCGCCGGCGACGACGGGGCGGTGCGGGTGCACGACCCCGAGGACGGCCGGCGGACGTGCGCCTTCCGCGCCGGGTGCGCCGCCAACGACCTGGTCGGCTACCTCACCCGCTCCGGGCGGCTGCGCATCGCGGTCTCCGGCCCGGTGAGTTCCGGCCCGGCGAGCCCCGGCCCGGAGAACTCCACCCCGATGGTCTCCGGCCCGGTGAGTCCCGATTCGGCGAGTCCCGGCCCGATCGACCCGCTCCGCGAGGCGGCGGGCGGCGTCCGCGTGTGGGACCCCGTCACCGGGGAGCCGGTCGGGCCGGAGCTGACCGACGCCGTGGACGAGTGCACCGTGCTGGCCGTGTGGGAGGACGCCGATGCGGGGCCGCGCCTGGTCACCGGCGAAGGGTATGCGGGGTTCATCCACTCGATGAGCGACGAGGTGGTGCGGATGTGGGACCCGGCCACCGGGCGGCGGGTCGGGGAGCCGCTCGTGGCCGACGAGGGCCACTCCGGATACGCCCCGGCCCTGGGGACCTGGAGGGCGCCGGACGGGACGCCCCGCCTGGCCGCCGTCCTCGCGGAGGGCGGACCCCGGAACCTGGTGGTGTGGGACCCGGCCACCGGGCGGCGACTGCCCCGCCGCTTCCGCGACCCGAACCGCCTGCAGCCGCAGGCGGAGGCGCTGGCCGTGTGGCACCGGGACGACGGCGCCGTCCGCCTGGTGACGGCCGTCGGCGACAGCATCCTCGTGTGGGACCCCGAGCTGTCCGGGCCCTTCCCGCCCGACCCGCCGTCGCCGGTCACCGCCGCGGCCTACACCGCCGCCGACGGCGGACGCGCCCTGGCGGTCACGGACCGCGACGACCGGCTGTGGCTGCTGGACGCCGACGGCGGGGTCCGCGTCCGGGTGGACACCGAGCAGTCCAGCCCGCACACCATCCTCACCTGGACCCGCCGGGACGGGCCCCGGATCGCCACGGTGGCGGGCGACTGCACCGTCCACGTGTGGGACGGCGCCGGCCGGTGGCTGTCCTACGTCGACTTCCGGGGCCCGCGCGCCGGCGTCGAGCTCGTGGGCGCGGGCGAGGGGACCCTCATCGCCACGACGGTCGCGGGCGTGCGCCGCCTGTGGGACCCGGAGACCGGGGAGCCCCTCGGGCGCGGAGCGATCCGTCCGGGCGGGGCATGAAGCCCGCCCACTCGCGGAAGGCCCTCGGTGGCGGGGGCGACCCGTCCGGGCACGTGTCCCAGTGGGGCGCCCCGGAGGGCGCCTTCGAGTGGAGGGGATGGTCTCGGAGCCGCGGCGAATGCGTACGAGTATCCAATGAAGGCATACTCATGTCATGTCCAGGATGACGACCATCAAGGTCAAGACCAGCACCCGTGACGGAGTCCGTGCGCTCGCGGAGCGCCAGGGCGTGACCATTGATGTCGCGATCCGTCGGATGACGGCGCTCGCCGAGCGCGAGTCGCGCTTCACCGCGCTCAAGGCGGCAATGGAGGCCAACCCTCCGGACGAGCTCTACCGCGCCGAGCTCGCGGACTGGGAGTCGGACGCGTGGAACTGACGCCTCAACCGCGAACCGGCGAGTTGTGGTGGGTCGCGCCCGACCCGTCCGTCGGGCGGGAGCAGGCGGGGCGTCGCCCCGTGCTCGTCATCTCCAACGCCCGGTATCACGACGCTGTGACGATGCTCGTCGTGACAGTGCCGGTGACCTCCGTCGACCGGCACTGGCCGAACCACGTGCGAATCCCCGGCGGCGCGGATCTTCCGCGGGATTCCTTCGCCATGACCGAGCAGGTCCGCACGATCTCCCGGGCTCGACTCGTTGGGCGCATCGGCGCCGTCGAGGCCGATGCCCTCGCCGATGTGCTCCGCTGGGTGCGGGACTGGATCGTCTAGCCCGTCGAGGCGGGGACTCCACGGCGGAAGTCGGCCCGCGAAGACTCCTACTCGCCCGTCTCGCCCGGGCGGTCGGACTCCCACCAAGTCAGAAAGGGGTGGTGGCGATGACTCGGATCTTCACGGTGACAGTCGAACGGGGGCGCGGCGACTGGTGGGTGCTGGAGGCCCCCGATATGGGCGCGGTCTCCCGGGTGCGGCGCCTCGATCAGGTTGAGGACGAGATGCGCGAGGCGATCGCCCACCTGGCCGGTCTGCCCGAGTCCGAGGTCGAGGTCGATGTCCGGACGGTTCCGCCCGAGGACTATGCCGAGCACGTCGAGGCGGTCCTCGGGGTCGGACGCGCCCGGGCTCGTTGAGGATCGTGGGCCGCCGGGTCGCGGGTGCGCCCGGGCTGTGGATGGCCGAGGTGGGGGCGATGGTTGTCCAAATCTGCCACAAAGGCCGCTGCGCGGTCCGGGTGGCTAAGACGAAACCGCGTGATTCCGCGGTTCTGTCGGCGGCGCATAGGGATGTGATGTCTCAGGACATGGGTGACGGTTCTGTGTCAGGACATGGGTGACGTTCGGTGTGTCAGGACTTCGGTGACGGTTGGGGCCTCCTGCGGCCGCGGCCTCCGCGTTGGTTGGTGGGGTCGGGCGGGTGGTGGGAGACGTAGGTGACGCCTTCGGGCGGCCAGTTGTACTGGATCAGGACCTCGCCGTGGACGTCGGCGAAGGTGATGGTGGTGGCGTCCCAGATCGCGGTGGTTCGGTGCCCGGCCAGGGCGCGGCGGACCAGGAACGCGATGCCGCCGATGTGGACGGTGCCGTTGCGGGTGATGGTCAGTTCGCGCTCGCCGCTGGGGGCGATGGGCCTGCGCCGGTGCGGCGGTCGGCGCCCGGCGGGCGCGTCGCGCGCGGGTTCGCCGCCGGGGGTGATGGGGTCGGTGCCGTGGCCCGGTCGGGGTGCCCGGGCCACCTCGGTGGCGTCCCAGGCCTGCTGCGGGGTGATGCGCCCGGGCAGGCCCTGGTGGGGGCGCTGGGTGTTGTAGATGTGGTCGAAGCGGTCGACCTGCTCCTGGAGCTCGGCGATGGAGTCGGCCAGGGGCTGCTGGTCCAGGTAGCGGAGCAGGGTCTGGTGGAAGCGCTCGTTCTTGCCCTGGGTGGTGGGCCTGTAGGGTCTGCCGGTGATGGGTTCGACGCCCAGGGAGCGCACGTGCTCCACCAGGCGGCCGGTGACTCCGCGCCGGCTGGGGTTGAGGGCCGCGCCGTTGTCGGTCAGCAGGCGCTGGGGCACGCCCCGGGCGGCTACGCCCTTGTCGAAGACGTCGATGGCCGCCTGACTGGTCTCGCCCGGGGCGACCAGGGAGGCCACCGCCAGGCGGGAGTGGTCGTCCTGGAGCCGGCCAGATCACCGCCTTGCGCCCGCCGGCCAGGACGTACTCGCCGGCATCCGGGCCCGCTGGCGGGCGTTGGGGGCGGGGCAGGTCGAACCGGCGCCACGCCGCCCTCGGTCTCTTGGACGGTTCGGCCCTGGCCACCCCCTCCTGACGGAAGATCCTGGCCAGGGACGCCGGCGAGGGCGCCTCGAGGCCCATGGCGGCCATCTTGCCGGCGCGCGCTGATCGGACCGTGGCCCCGGTCCCGAGCGCCCCCGGAGCCGCGCGCACATCGAGGGCCCGGGCGCGAACCCGATCGGGCAGGCGGCTCGGGCCGGCATCGCGGACGGCGCGACCGGGGCTCGCCCGCCGCCGCGGGCCCC
>ERZ773022.2650-NODE-2650-length-10592-cov-11.337667_pt1 | contig 10592 bp, 8 predicted proteins | sample MGYA00580839_ERZ773022 | MGnify/ENA primary metagenome ERZ773022 (study PRJEB29015, sample SAMEA2738020) | human oral metagenome | biome: human oral; feature: human-associated habitat; material: dental | place: China | collected 2044 ... | reverse complement strand
GGGCCGGGCGGACCGGTCGACGGTGACCGGCCTGGACGCCGTCCTGGCCACGCACAAGCCCATGCTCGACGCCGGCCGGCTCCAGGACGGCGAGGCGTTCCTCGCGGCCACCGCCATGCGCCCGGTCGCCCGCGTCGCCGCCGACCTCGCCGCCCGGCTGGGGCTGAGCGGCGGGGAGAGCGTCGACGTCGCCACCGTGGCCGGCACCGTCACGCTGCCAGCGGTGGTCGCGGGCCGGGTCGCCCCGGGCACCGTCTGGCTGCCCGAGTGCTCGCCCGGCTCCACGATCCGTCAGACGCTCCGCGCCGGTCACGGCTCCCGGGTCTGGCTGTCCCTCACCCCGACCGGCACCCTGCCCAGCACCCCGACCAGCGCCCTGATCCGCACCCCGAGCAGCACGGAGGTGGCCCGGTGAGCACCACCAGCACCATGGCTCTTCTGCATCTCGTCCCGACGACGTCCTCCGGCGCCGAGGGGGGCGTGACCGCCGACTTCTCCGCCGAGACCTGGTGGCTGACCCTCATGAAGGCGGTCTTCATCGTCGCCTTCCTCATTGTCAACGTCATCCTGGCGATCTGGGCGGAGCGGCGCGTCCTCGGGCGCATGCAGACCCGCCCCGGCCCGAACGTCAACGGAATCCTGGGCATCCCCCAGCTGATCGCCGACGCCGCCAAGCTCATTATGAAGGAGGACTTCTGGCTGGGGGGCGCGGAGAGGCTCGTCTACCTCCTCGCCCCGGTCATCGCGGCGTTCAGCGCCTTCATGATCTACGCGGTGATCCCCTTCGGGCCGCAGGTGAGCATCCTCGGGCACTCCACACCCCTGCAGCTCACCGACTTCCCCGTCGCGGTCCTCTACGTCCTGGCGATCACCGCCTTCGGCGTCTACGGCATCATCCTGGGCGGCTGGTCGACCCACTCCACCTACCCGCTCTTCGGCGCCGTGCGCAGCGCAGCGCAGGTCATCTCCTACGAGCTGAGCATGAGCCTGTCGATCCTCACGGTCTTCCTGGCCTCGGGGACCATGTCGACCTCCGGGATCGTCGGCGCCCAGCAGCGCATGTGGTGGGCCCTGGCCATGGTGCCGAGCTTCCTCATCTACGTAGTCTCCATGATCGGCGAGGTCAACCGCCTGCCCTTCGACCTTCCCGAGGCCGAGGGCGAGCTCGTCGCCGGGCACATGGTGGAGTACTCCTCGATGAAGTTCGCCTGGTACTTCCTGGCGGAGTACATCAACATGTTCAACGTCTCCGCGGTGTGCGTCACCCTGTTCCTGGGCGGCTGGCGCTCCTTCATCGTGGCGAGCTTCTGGGCCGGCGCCAACTCCGGGTGGTGGCCCATGCTGTGGTTCATCGCCAAGGTCTGGGCGGTCATGTTCTTCATGATCTGGACCCGCGGCACCCTGGTGCGCATCCGCTACGACCACTTCATGAAGCTGGGGTGGAAGTTCCTCATCCCCGTCTCGCTGGGATGGTTCGTCCTGGTGGCCGCCCTCCAGGGGTACCGCACCTTCTTCACCGCCTCGCCCGTCGGGCTGCTCATCGTCCTGGCGGTCGTCTTCCTGATCGCCATGCTCGTCCTCCTCGTCCTTCCCGAGGCCGAGGACGACGACGAGCCGGCCCTGGGCCCCGGCGGCGTGACCGCCCCGGGGGAGGAGCTCGACGCCTTCGCGGGCGGCTACCCCGTCCCGCCGCTGCCCGGCCAGCAGCTGCCCGTCTCACCGCGCGTGCGCCGCGCCCAGCGCGCCCAGGCCCCCGTCCGCACCGATGCGGCCAGCTCTGTGGTCGGCTCCGTGACCGGCTCGGTGGTCGGCTCCGCGGCGATCGCCGACGGCGCCGGCGATGCCGCTGGTCCGGTGGCGCTCGGCCTCCAGTCCGCCCCCGACTCCGGCGACACCGTCCAGGAGGGAACCGATGACTGACCAGAACCCCGACGCTCCCCGCGCCCCGGGAGGACAGCCGAGCACCGACGCGGGCGGTACCGGCGGTACTGACCACAACCAGTGGCTGCGCGACCTTCCCGGCCCCGTGGGGAGGCTCTTCGCCCCGGTGGCCGGCTACGGCGTGACCATCTCCTCGATATTCCGGCCCACCGTCACCGAGCTCTACCCCTTCGAGCCGCCGGTCCTCATGCCGCGCTACCACGGGCGCCACCAGCTCAACCGCTACGACGACGGCCTGGAGAAGTGCATCGGCTGCGAGCTGTGCGCCTGGGCCTGCCCGGCCGACGCCATCTACGTCGAGGCGGCCTCCAACGCCCCCGGCGCCCAGTACTCGCCCGGCGAGCGCTACGGCCGCGTCTACCAGATCAACTACCTGCGCTGCATCTTCTGCGGCATGTGCATCGAGGCCTGCCCCACGCGCGCCCTGACCATGACCCACGAGATCGACGAGCTGGTCGGGCCGACCCGCACCGGCCTGATCTACGAGAAGCAGGACCTGCTCGCCCCCGTGCCCGACGGGGCGCTGGAGACCCCCCACCCCATGGTCGAGGGGACCGAGGACGGCGACTACTACCGCGGCGAGGTCACCGGCGTCACCCAGGCGCAGGTCGACTGGGTCCGCGAGCACCGCCCCGACGAGCCGACCCTGGCCTCCGCGCGGCCGACCCCCGCCCCGAGCCCCGCCAAGGAGGCGGTGCACTCATGATCGCCCTGGCCGCCCCGAGCGCACCGGCTGTACTGCCCGCACTGTCTGCGCCCTCACTGCCCGCCCGGACCGCGCTCCTGCCCGCGTCCCTGGGCACGGACGGCGCCGTCTCGACCGGGGAGACGATCCTGTTCGCCGTGGTCGCCCTGATCACCGTCGCCTGCGGCCTCGGCCTGCTGACCGCCAGGCGCGCGGTGTCCGCCGCCATCAACATGATCGGCATCATGATTTGCCTGGCGGTCCTCTACATCGCGAGCGATGCGCCCTTCCTGGGCATCACGCAGATCGTCGTCTACACCGGCGCCGTCATGACGCTCGTCCTGTTCGTCATCATGATGGTCGGCGTCGGCGGCGAGGAGCCGGTGGCCACCACCGGATCGCCCGCCGGCAAGTGGGTCGTCGTCGCCCTGGGCGTCGCCCTGGCCGTCCTCCTGGCCGCCGTCGTGTGGCGCTCCGTCCTGCCGGTGGCCACCGACGAGGACGGCGGGCTGCTGACGAATCCGTCCGCACCCTCCGAGCTCGCCCTCGTGCTGTTCGGCGGCCACGTCGTCACCATGGAGCTGACCGGCGTCCTGCTCATTATCGCCGCCGTCGGCGCCCTGACGCTGACCCACCGCCAGCGCATCCGGCCCCGCCCGACCCAGCGCGCCCGGATGGAGGCCAGGATGCGCGCCTTCGCCGACGAGGGCGCCCACCCCGGTCAGAAGCCCATGCCCGGCGTCTACGCCGCCACCAACACCGCCGCTGCACCGGCGCTCGGCGCCGACGGCGCGGCCCTGGAGGAATCGGTCCCGCGGGTGCTGCGCGTGCGTGACCAGGACCTGGAGCTGTCCGAGGTCTCCCCGGAGATGGGGGCCGCCCAGCGCGCCGGTACCATCACCGCCCGCGAGGACGCCGCCGTGGGGCTCTCCGGCATGCCCGCCATGCCCGGCGCGGCCGCCCCGGCCGTCGCCCAGCCCGTCGCCGTCGACCCGCTGACCGAGCCGGCCGAGAAGCCGGTCGAGTCGGCCGAGAAGCGGCCTCCCGGCCGGTCCGAGGCGGGCCCCGGGCAGAAGGAGGAGCAGAAGTGAGTGTTCCCGTCACCGCCTACATCGTGCTCGCCGGGGTGCTCTTCACCCTCGGGGCGCTCACGGTGCTCCTGCGGCGCAACGCTATTATCGAGCTGATGGGGGTTGAGCTCATGCTCAACGCCGTCAACCTGGTCCTGGTGACCTTCTCCCGCGTCCACGGCAACCTCAACGGCCAGGTCTTCGCCTTCTTCGTCATGGTCGTCGCGGCCGCCGAGGTGGTCGTGGGCCTGAGCATCGTCGTGTCCATCTTCCGCACCCGCAGGTCCACGTCGGTCGACGACGAGAACCTGCTCAAGAACTGAGGGGCCGCCGCTCATGACCGCACCATCTCTCGTGCTCGCTGGCGCCCTGGCCTCCAGCGCCGCGCCTCCCGCGCCCCTGGTCGGCCCCGCCACAGGCCCGGCCGCCCTGGCCTGGCTGCTGATTGCCGTGCCCGCGGTCAGCGCCGCCATCCTCCTGCTGGCCGGACGCGCCTCCGACCGCTGGGGCCACCTGCTGGGCCTGCTCGCCTCCCTGGCCAGCGCCTGCCTGGGCCTGGCGATCCTCGCCCAGGTGCTCGGCCTGCCCGCTACCGAGCGCACCATGGTCGTGAGCCTGTGGCGGTGGTTCGGCGCCGGGGACCTGGATGTGCGCATCGGCCTGCGGGTGGACCCGCTCTCGCTGACCTTCGTGACGCTGGTGACGTTCGTCGGCTTCCTCATCCACGTCTACTCGGTGGCCTACATGGCCCACGACCGGGACCGCCGCCGCTTCTTCGCCTACCTGAACCTGTTCATCGCCGCCATGCTCACCCTCGTGCTGGGCGACTCCTACATCGTCCTGTTCGTCGGCTGGGAGGGCGTGGGGCTGGCCTCCTACCTGCTCATCGGCTTCTGGAACACCGCCGACGCCGACGCCCCGCAGGCCGTGCGCTTCACCAGCCGGCAGAACGCGACGGCCGCCAAGAAGGCCTTCATCATGAACCGCGTCGGCGACGTCGGCCTCCTGCTCGCCATGATGGCCATGATCTCCCAGGTCGGCTCGGTCTCCTTCATCTCCGTGCTGCCCGCCGCCCAGTACGGCGCGCTGTCCACCGGCTGGCTGACCGCCATCGGCTTCTTCCTCCTGCTGGCCGCCTGCGGCAAGTCCGCCCAGTTCCCCCTCCAGGCGTGGCTGGGCGACGCCATGGCCGGCCCCACGCCGGTGTCCGCCCTCATCCACGCCGCCACCATGGTGACCGCCGGCGTCTACCTCATGGTGCGCTCCGGCGCGATCTTCCAGGGCGCCCCCGACGCCCAGCTGGCCGTCGCCGTCGTCGGAGCGATCACCCTCGTGCTGGGGGCGATCATCGGGTCCGCCAAGGACGATATGAAGAAGGTGCTGGCCGCTTCCACCATGAGTCAGATCGGCTACATGATGCTCGGTGCGGGCCTGGGGCCCATCGGCTACGCCGTCGCGATCTTCCATCTGCTGACCCACGGGTTCTTCAAGGCCCAGCTCTTCCTCGGCGCGGGGAGCATCATGCACGCCATGGGCGACCAGGTCGACATGCGCCGCTTCGGCGGCCTGGCCGGGATCATGCGGATCACGTGGGTGACCATGGGCGTCGGCTGGCTCGCCATCCTGGGAATCCCGCCCTTCTCCGGCTTCTGGTCCAAGGACGGGATCATCGAGGCCGCCTTCGTCGGCGACGGCGCGCGTCCCTGGGTCCTGGGCGCCGTGGCGCTCCTGGGTGCGGGCCTGACCTCCTTCTACATGTCCCGCCTGTTCTTCATGATCTTCCACGGCTCGCGCCGCTGGACCACCGAGAAGGACCTGGAGGGCGCCGTCCACCCCCACGAGTCCGGCTGGCTCATGACCCTCCCGCTCGTCGTCCTGTCGATCTTCTCGATCGGCCTGGGCGGGGCGCTGTCCGTCGACGACGCCTTCGTCACCTGGCTCGAGCCGGTCACCGGCCGCGTCGAGCACGGCGAGCCCGTGCTGCCGGCCACGACCATCATGGGCGCCACGCTCGTGCTCGTCCTCCTCGGCGTGGGCGTCGCGTGGTTCATGTACGCCCGCCGCGCCGTGCCCACCGTCGTCCAGCCGGCGAACGCTCTGGTCGAGGCCGCTCGCCGCGACATGTACCAGGACGCCGTCAACGAGGCGGCCGCCATGCGCCCCTCCCAGGGGCTCGTCGTCGCCGCCACCGCCTCGGACCGCTACGTCGTCGACGGCGCCGTCGAGGGGCTCGCCAGGAGCGCCGCCGGCGCCGGGCGGCTCGTGCGACTCACCGAGTCCGGCTACGTGCGCTCCTACGCAGGCTACATGCTGGGCGGAACGGTGCTCGCCCTCATCGCCGTCCTGGCCAGCAGGTTCTGAGAGGACACGACCACATGCAGTCCATCACCGCATCCATTCCCGCGACGGCCCCTGTGCTGACCATCATGGTGCTCGTCCCGCTCGTCGGGGCGCTCCTCCTGTGGCTCCTCCCCTTCACCTGGCGCGCGGCCCGCGCCGTCGGCCTCGTCTTCTCCTTGGGCGCGCTCGGCGTCGGCATCTGGGCGCTGGTCGCCTTCGACGCCGGTAAGGCCGGCACCGTCCAGCTCGCCGAGACGCACGCGTGGATCCCCTTCCTGGGCGTCTCCTGGGCCCTGGGCGTCAATGCTCTCGGTCTGGCCATGCTTCTTCTGTCGGCCCTCCTGGTGCCCGTCGTCCTGCTCGCCAGCTGGGGCGAGGTCCCCGCCGACCGGCAGGGCTCGTTCACGGCGCTGGTGCTGGTCCTGGAGGCCTTCATCGTCGTCATCTTCAGTGCGCGCGACGTCTTCCTCTTCTACGTCTGCTTCGAGGCCATGCTCGTGCCGGTGTATTTCCTCGTCGGCCGCTTCGGCGGACCGGACCGTCAGCGCGCCGCCCTGAAGTTCCTCCTGTACTCGCTGGCCGGCGGGCTCGTCATGCTCATCGGCGTCGTCGCCCTGTACGTCTACGGCCCGCACCAGGGCGATGAGTTCCTCGTCGAGTCCCTCGTGGGGAGCCTGGCGGCCCCGCAGACGACGATCCGTTGGATCTTCGTGTCCTTCATGGTCGCCTTCGCGGTCAAGGCCCCGCTGGTGCCGCTGCACACGTGGCTGCCCGACACGGCCGAGCAGGCCACCGCGGGCACCTCCGTGCTGCTCATCGGGGTCCTGGACAAGATCGGCACCTACGGCATGATCACTCTGGTCCTGCCGCTGTTCCCCGAGGCGTCGAGGTGGGCGGCCCCGGTGGTCCTCGTGCTGGCCGTCATCGGGATCATCTACGGAGGTCTGGCCGCCGTCGGCCAGGACAATCTCTACCGCCTGATCTCCTACACCTCGATCAGCCACTTCGGCTTCATGGTGCTGGGGATCTTCATCGGCAGCCCGATCGCCGCCAGCGGCGCCATGGTCTACATGGTCGCTCACGGCCTGTCCATCGCCGGCCTCTACCTCGCCACCGGTTTCCTGGCTCGGCGCACCGGCACGGTCGTCATCAGCGAGCTGGGCGGTATGGGCCGCGTCCTGCCCCTGGTCGCCGGGACCTTCCTGTTCTCCGGCCTGGCCTCCATCGCCCTGCCGGGCCTGAGCGGCTTCGTGCCGGAGTGGATGGTCCTGACCGGAACGTTCTCGCGATCGATGGCGCTCGGAGTCGTCGCCGTCCTCGGAGTCATCATCGCCGCGGTCTACGTGCTCCTGCCCTATCAGCGCGTCTTCACCGGAGCGCCGGCCGCCCGCCGCGCCAGCGACGCGGACCTGGACGGGCGCGAGCGGCTCGTCCTGGCGCCCGTCATCGTGGCGATGCTCGCCCTCGGCCTGGTCCCGGGCGTGTTCACCGACGCCCTCGACGGCGTCGCCGAGCAGATCTCGACCACCATGAGCGACGACGTCGCCCCCGCGGCCGCGTCGCCCGCCGTGCCGGCGCCCGCCACCCCCACCGCCACGGAAGGGATCAGCAAGTGAGCTTCACCGCCCCGACCATCGAATGGGCCGGACTCACCCCGGTTCTCATCATCCTGGGAGCCGGCGTGCTCGGCGTCCTCGTCGAGGCCTTCGCGCCCCGCGCCGCGCGCCCGGGCGTGCAGAGCTGCCTGGCCGTGCTCGCCGTCCTCGGCTCCGGGGTCGCCGTGACCACTCGCTGGACGCAGGTGTGGGCGCAGGCCGCCGGCTCGCAGACCGGCGTCGCCGAGCCGCAGGCTGTGGGCCGCGTGCTCGTCACCGGTTTCAACGAGGACCCCTTCAGCGTGTCCGCCCAGGGCATCATGCTGGTCATCGGCCTGCTGTCCGTACTCGTCATGGCCGACCGGACCACCGCGGGCGACGGCTCCTTCGCCGCCCAGGCCGCTGACCGCCCCGGCAGCGCGGAGGAGAGCGAGTCCCTGCTCCACGGGTGGACCACCACTGAGGTCTTCCCGCTCATGCTGTTCTCCCTGGCCGGCATGATGCTCTTCCCGATGGCCGCCGGCTTCATCTCACTGTTCGTCGTGCTCGAGCTGGTCTCGCTGCCGCTGTACATCATGGCCGCCACCGCCCGCCACCGCCGCCTGCTGAGCCAGGAGGCGGCGCTGAAGTACTTCGTGCTGGGCGCCTTCTCCTCCGCCTTCCTCCTGCTGGGCTCGGCCTTCCTATACGGGGTGTCCGGCTCGGTGTCCTACTCGGAGGTCGCCACCTCCCTGGCCGCGGGCGGAGTGCTCGACATGGATTGGCTCGGCCTGGCCGGCGTGGCCCTGGTGACGGTGGGTCTCCTGTTCAAAACCGCCGCCGCCCCCTTCCACGCCTGGAGCCCGGACGTCTACCAGGGCGCGCCGACCCCGGTCACCGGCTTCATGGCCGCCGGCGTCAAGGCCACCGCCTTCCTGGCCCTCGTGCGCTTCTACTACACCGTCGGCGGCTCCTACGGATGGGATATGGCGCCGTTCCTGTGGACGGTCGCCATCGTGACCATGGTGGTGGGCACCGTCGTCGGCGTCGTCCAGACCGACGTCAAGCGCATGCTCGCCTACTCGGCGATCGCCCATGCCGGCTACATGCTCATCGGCATCATCGCTCTGAGCCGGGTGGGGATCAGCGCCCTGCTCCTGTACGCCCTGGCCTACGGCGCGGCCACCGTGGGCGCGTTCGGCGTCGTCGCCCTCGTGCGCACCGGCCACAACGGCGCCGCCGGCGCCGAGGCCAACGATCTGACGGCCTTCACGGGCCTGGGCAGGCGCAACCCGTGGCTCGCCGGCGCCATGACGGTGTTCCTGCTGTCCTTCGCCGGGGTCCCGCTGACGGCGGGCTTCATTGCCAAGTTCGACCTGTTCGCCGCCGGCATCAACGGCGGGGCCGCCTGGCTGGTCATCGTCGCCGTCGTCTCCTCGGCCATCACGGCCTTCTTCTACATGCGCCTGGTCGTCCTCATGTTCTTCCGGGAACCGCAGGACGACGGAGTCGTCGTGGTGGAGTCGATGGGCCCGTCGGCGGTGGCCATCGGTCTGGCGATCATCGTCACCGCGGCTCTCGGCGTGGTGCCGCAGCCGGTGGCCGAGCTCCTGGGCCGCGCCGCTATGCTCCTGTCGTGATCGGATCGCTGCCTTTGAACGCCCCGCAGCTCGAGGGCCGCCTCTCCCCGGCTCTCGACGCGGTCGAGGCCCGGCTCCTCGAGGTCGTCAGCAACGCCGATGAGACCATCAACCCGCCCACCTCCCACCTGGCCGAGGCCGGAGGCAAACGGCTGCGACCGGTCCTCACGCTCCTGACCGCCCAGCTCGGCGACCCCGTGCTGGCGACCGGGGAGCAGGTGCGCGACGCCGGGGTCGCCGTCGAGCTGACCCACATCGCCACGCTTTACCACGACGACGTCATGGACGAGGCCCCCCTGCGTCGGGGCGCCCCCAGCGCCCAGACCGTGTGGGGCAACTCGGCGGCGATCCTCACCGGCGACGTGCTGGTGGCCCGCGCCTCGCAGCTGGTCGCGGCGCTCGGCCCGCGGGCCGTCCAGGCGCACGCCAAGACCTTCGAGCGGCTGTGCATGGGGCAGCTCCACGAGACCCTGCAGCGGCCGGCGTGCACCGACCCCGTCGACCACTACATTCAGATCCTGGCGGACAAGACCGGCTCCCTCATCGCCGTCTCCGCCCGTTACGGCGCCATGCTGACCCGGGCCGGCGAGCGCACCGAGCGCATCGTGGAGGAGTTCGGTGAGAAGATCGGCGTGGCCTTCCAACTGGCCGACGACGTCCTCGACCTCACGTCCGACTCGGAGACGACCGGCAAGACTCCGGGGACGGATCTGCGCGAGGGCGTGGACACGATGCCGGTGCTGCTGCTGCGCAAGGCTCTGGCGGCCGGCGAACTGGACGCCGCCGGACAGGCGATCCTCTCCCGGCTGTCGACCGAGAACCTGGCCGATGACGCGGCCCTGGCCGACGTCGTGGCCCGGCTGCGCCGGCATCCGGTCCTGGCCCGCACCCGCGAGATGGCCATGACGTGGGCCCGGCAGGCCGTCGGCGTGCTCGCGGGCCTGGAGGACGCCGTCGTCGCCGGGACGCGCGAGCGCCTGGAGGATGCGGGCGCCAGCGCCTCCGAGCGGGAGACGACGCTGGCCGAGGCCCGCGGACGGGTAGGACTCGTGCGCGCCGGCATGGAGGAGTTCGCGAGGCTGCTCGTGGACCGGGCGGCCTGAGCCCCCGCCCCGCCCCGCCCCCTCCCGCGCCGCGAACGCTGATTCGACTGTGTGTCCGACGCCATGAGAATGAGGGGCGCGCGGCCCATAAACTGGTCTGCGGGCCGTCGTCGGCGTCGTTCGCGTCCCGTCGGCCCCGACCCAACCCGCCGCTTACAGAAACGAAAGACGCAGTGAACGCACGTCCTCTCAGCGTCGCCGTCATCGGAGCCGGTCCCGCGGGCATCTACGCCTCGGAC
>ERZ773022.2648-NODE-2648-length-10596-cov-7.875534_pt1 | contig 10596 bp, 19 predicted proteins | sample MGYA00580839_ERZ773022 | MGnify/ENA primary metagenome ERZ773022 (study PRJEB29015, sample SAMEA2738020) | human oral metagenome | biome: human oral; feature: human-associated habitat; material: dental | place: China | collected 2044 ... | reverse complement strand
GCCCATGTATCAAAATATGGAGGTAAATTTTTAAAATGAAAAAACTCATGACAAAATTAAAAAAAGCGAAGGTAAAAGCCTTCACTCTTGTGGAGATGTAGGTTACTAAAATTATTTATATTTTCCACTTGATGACAATGTCCTCAGCTGTCACTCTAACCTTGTTTATAAGCCCTCTAACAAGTACTTTTTGACTTTCGTAGTCCATTGAAAAGACTTTCTCAGCGTTTAGCAGCTCCCTCATATCAGCCTTTCGTTTGTCTTTCCTGAGCGCTGGATCGTTTTCCAGTTCAGCCTCAAGAGTTCCCCTCATGCTTATAAATTCGGCTGACTTGTTCTGTAATTCCTCAAGAGTAATGCGATCATCTATGTAGAGGTCGTTTAGTCTACTGAGTTTCTTTGACAGCTCCTCTATTTGTTTCTTGTAGCTCTCGCGGTCTAGGGTCTCGGCATTGTCCCCTGAAAATATTTTGTCCAGATAACCAGCGTCATCTTGTAACTTGATGATTTCTTTCAGTACATAAGCCTCAAGATCATCTTTGTAGTAAAATCCTGAGTCACATTTCTTGTTATCATTGTAGGTAGTCACACCTCTCAACGTTCTTGGGTGCCTTTGATGGCATTCATATTTTTTAAATCTGCTCCCATCTTTTCTCTTTACACCTAATATAATTTTTAAAGGAGCGCCACAATATCCACATTGGGCGATACCAGATAGAATGTATTTAGCTTGGAATGGCCGAGGGTTAGAATTTTCAAGTGCATTCCTTTGTCTGATCTTCAGTTCTTCCTTTGTCTTGTTATAAACTTCCTCTGTAATTATTGGCTCATGATTACCTGGATAAACTTCTCCCTTGAACTGATTGAAACCACAGTAGACAGGGTTATCTAGTATAGCCCTTACCGACCGATAGCTCCAAGGTACATGCTTTGGATATTTCTCATTTAGATCATCTCTCAGTTTAGTAATGGATCTCCCTCTCAGGTAACTCTCAAATATAAACTTAATAGCCAGAGCCTGAGCTGGATTGATAGTGATAGTTCCAGTCTCTCTGTGATAGTCGTATCCATACGACGTCCTAGCCCACATCATAGATTTTCCAGCCTTGGCACGTCCTATTTTCCCAAGCTGCATACGTTCCTTGATTTGCTCCCTTTCTAGCTGAGCAAAGACGCTCAAGAGCCCAATCATAGCCTTACCAAAGGGAGTAGAGGTGTCAAAGTTCTCTTGTAGGCTCAGAAAGGCTATATTATTCTTTATGAAAATATCCTCAATCAAGTAAAGCGTGTCTTTTTGACTACGGCTAAGACGGTCCAGTTTATAGACTAGAACCGTGTCAAATTTTCTTTTTTTAGCGTCTTTGATAAGTCCCTCTAGTGCTGGTCTGTCAGTATTTGCTCCTGAAAAACCACCGTCAGTATAGATTTTGTAGACATTCCAGTCCTTAATATCGCAGTAGCTAGAGAGCTTAGCTTTTTGCTCGTCAATAGAGTACCCCTCCTCAACTTGTGAGGTAGTGGATACTCTGACATATATAGCCACTTTATTCGTTGTTATCATAGTAGTACCTCTTTCAAAATTTCCTAAAAAATGATAAAATGGGTACAAGAAAACATCTCAAAAGGCAATCTCTTTTGAAAAGTTTTTCTTGTAAGTACTAGCCTCACGCTCTTGGTCGCCAAACTTCTGAGTGTGGGGCTTTTTGTTTTACGAGAATTTCATGATTACTTCTAAAATCTCATTGGTATAATTTGCAACTTCAAGGGGAGTAGATACTGGGAAGATGCCCTTATCACGGATTTCGATAGTGCTTTTCTTCGAATTTGAACGATAACGTAATACCCATTTTTTGATATTATCGTCAACCAAAACATTGAAATAGCTTCGGTTATCCCTATAAAATACACGATCTGGAGATACTACATCCTTAGCAAGTATTTTCACGACTGTATAAACTTCTAACTCAGCAGGAGTTGTGATAATTTCGTCAGTTGTTTCAAAGGATGCTTCAGGCTCTGATTCAACTTTTGGCACATCAGTTGTTACTTTTGTTTCAACGCTTGTATTAAGTGCTGCACTTAATTTTTCATTAACTCTTTCTGTGATGAATTGATTAAATCCTTTCACGATGATAGGAGAAAATGTAGTTAAGATATTTTGAGTAACACGACCTTCATAGATTTCTGATGTTAGATATCTGAGGAAGCTATCTGAAGGTGTAGTGATGTTTTCAGTCAGAAACGCTTTAAGATTGTTGAGGTATTTCAATTCAGAAGCTGATGAAACAATATTATCGATATCAAAATTCTCTTTGTGGAATTTGATAATCTCTGTGAATTGATTTTCTTTGATATCAGTCACATCGACTGTTAAGAATGGAGTTGTGTCCATTTTATTTGGTTCATCTAAATCAGTAAAGAATTTATATTCTCTACCATTTGTCAAGATACCGAATTTTGATTTAGTAGTTACGAAATATCTGAATAGTTGAGAGTCGTGCTTAGTAAGGTTTTCTGTGATTGATTTACATTCAATTAGAATTTGTGGTTCGCCATCCAAAATGATCGCATAGTCGACTTTTTCGCCTTTTTTGATGCCCACGTCAGCAGTAAACTCTGGGACAAACTCAAGAGGGTTGAAAATGTCATATCCAAGCGCTTGGAAAAAGGGCATGATGAAGGCGTTCTTCGTTTGCTCTTCATTCGTAATGCTTTGACTGAGGTCTGCTACACGTTTTCCGACTTGTTTTAAATCGGATTTTACTTTATCAATTTCCATTTAGATTGCTCCTTTTATTTATTTATTCTTTTATTTCTTTTAAAATTCTATTCTGTTCTTCTAAAAGTTCGATGACTCTATCTAGTTTCTTAACAGTCTCATTTTGGGCATTTACTAATGCGCGTGACATTTTCATGTCTGCGATACTGATAGCCTTCATACTTTCGTTATGATTATCTACATTATCGTTTACACCGAAATTATAGGTATTGGTATTGCCGCTTCCAGCATCTAATCCGTTTACGCCATGATTAACTCCGTTAATTACAGATGTCCCACCAAATAAAATATAGTCTGTTGTCGTCCCTAAAATTTGTGCCAATTTCACCAATTTTCCTCCGCTTGGTATATTAGTTCCGTTTTCCCATTTAGAAATAGTAGAGTCTGATTTATATCCCATCTTTGTAGCCAGCTCTAGTTGACTTAATTTGTTAACTTGTCTTAAAGATTCAATTCTTGATCCGATTTGTTTGTTAAGCATCCTTTTCACCTCCTGCCTTTACAAGCATATTATATAGTATATTTGATTTAAAATCAATAAAATTTGTTAAAAAAACAAAAAAAGTTGAAAAAAAATCAATAAAATTGTTGACACTTGATTTAAAATCAAGTACAATAAAATCAGATTTAAGAAAGGAGAAAGAAAAATGACAGATGTAAAACCTAAAATTACAATTCTTGAGATTCGAGCGAAAAATAAACTTAATCAAAAAGAATTTGGAAAAACCGTTGGTGTCACTGCTCAGACGGTGGGTTCTTGGGAAAAAAATATAAAATCAATTTCCGCTGATAACCTTATTAAGGTGTGCCAAACTTACGGCGTCAAAGCAAGTGATTTGCTAGGTACATAATTTTTTTGCACAAAAACTTGATTTTAAATCAAGTCGGAAAGGAGACTGTATGACAGACTTTAAAAATTTAGATTGTCAATTTATCTTTCAAGAATGCGACTGAAAATTATACTGCTGTTAGTAATAGCTTTATCAACGATCCTGCGCTGGATTTTACAGCAGTTGGCATCATGATGGTGGTGCTGGCCAATCACCCAAATTGGCAAGTCTATCCGGATGAGATAGCTAAAAGAAAAGGTGTTAACCGGAAGACAATTGATAAGTATTTCAAAATCTTTGAAGAGGCTGGATATTTGCGAAAAATCAGAAAAAAACCTCCTGGAAATGGAGGGAGTCATATATTCAGATTCTTTTCAGATGTAAAAATATCTGATTTCCAATTCGATATTATGAAACAGAGATTAAACCTATCTATCAAAAGGGCGTCTATGAATTATAATTCTGACATTCCAAAAAGTGAGATGTCAGAAAGTGAGATGTCAGAAAGTGAGATGTCAGATTTTGGGCACTAATAAATACTAACTAACAACAAGTATTAAATAACAATAAATATTAAAAGACAACAAGTCCTACTTCTCTTAATAAATAAAAGAGAGAAATTTCAAATTTAGGACTTTAGTTTGGAAGGAGAAGGAAATGAAAGAATTTAAACAAATTTCAGTTAAGACTTCTGAACACGATGTACTGTTGACAGCAAGAAAAAACCACCCTGCTGTATTCGTCGATGGAATGTTTCTCGACGGAGTAGAGAGAGTGGAATTTATCAATCATTTTTTAGATAAAGATTGTGAAGTCATCCTCACGTTCAATGAACGAGTAGAAAACAATCCTTTACCTTTGAATGATGTCAATCTATTAGAAAAGTTATTCGGTCAGGCTTCAAACGGGCAATCCTTACGGGATATTGTCTTGCAAACTCTTGAAGATGGTAATTAGTATCTAAGCCATCAAAGAACGACACATGTATACTGAAGCTTTCTTTTCCGTCGTCCTTGGCTCTTTCGTACTCTTTGCCAAGGACGATCAGAGAAGCTTCTAATTGATAATCAGTCACAACATCACCTCCTTTCTAGCTTTATTATAGCAGATAGGAGAATAACAAAAAAGCCCCTCTGGAACGGCAATTCCATTGAGGGACTAAGCAAAATACTTTACGAGGTAATTATATCATGAAAACAGTAAAAAAGGAATGGGAGCCACGGATTGTAAACATCATGGCAGATGGTTCTCAAGTTGACGATCTGACAGGATATGTCATCCCTGCCGGTCATTCGTACTATGACATTATTTTAGGCATGAACAAGCAATCTAATGAGGAGGATGTAGCTTAATGAAATTACTTACCAAATTAAAACTCGGTCTTGAGGGCATCATCCATGAAGTGAGTCTTGACTGGAGAGTGGTAGCAGTCGAGCTTAACGAGGATCTTCTCGAAGAGCGCAAACGTCGCTTTGCTTTCGAGCAAGAAAACTACAATTTGAAGCAGGAGCTTGCTGCCTACAAGTACAAAGAAAACTTTGATATCAAGGCTAGACTGCAAGGAGAAATGTAGATGTACATTATATCAATCCATGTCAAAAATGCTGAAACTGGAAACGAGGATTTCAGTTTAATTGGAAGAGACTTTTTGCCAATTGGCAAGCAAGATTATTCGGCTACTGTTTTCGAGACTAAGGAAGAAGCTATTGCTTATTTGAAATCAGCTTCATACGAAGCTGCGGGAGTTTATGGAAATGACTGGGAATTTCAAGACAAGACTTCTTCTGGAGTGGAATCCCGCTGTCGAATTTGGAAAGTTGGAGAATAAATAAAAAAGGAGAACAATATGTTTAAAGCACTAAAAGCAATCAAAAAAATCAAACAACTGCAGAAAGAAATGCACGCTTTCAGCCTTGCGTTTCTAGCTCTACAAGATATGGGCTTGATGCCAGAGACTGAAAGAAGCAAGGCGAAGGCTCAAACAATGCACGATGTAAGCCACGTGCTCAAGGACGTCCTGGACGGCAAGTCAGTAGATGAAGCGATGAAGCGTCTAAATAGCGAAGTGAAAATTGAAGAGGTGGAGCAGGAAGATGACCAGAATTGAACTTGAAAACCGTGTGTGGCTTTTGGCCAATCATGAAGAAAAAAACGAATTGTTGGATCTCGGTTTGACGTCCAAAGCTAGATATGTGAAACGAGTCCTGGAACTCGGAAAGGTGTATGCTCATGTTTGATTACGACAGAGATATAATGCAACCGCCTGAACCACGAGAAGAACTTGACCCTAGCGAGTATGTGGATATCGGATGCGGTCGGCGTCGATATGTGGGCGATGAAGTATGATTGAAGAATTACACGCAGAAATCGACCGATGGCGGTCTGACTATATCCATCTTGGAATTGAGCTTGGGAAAATCATTGACGAGCAACAAGATATTATTTTGAAATTGCAAAACAAAAATAGACGCTTGAAGCGTGAAAATTGGAATCTTAAGAAGACAAAAGGAAGAAGAAAATGACAAACGAACTAACACAGAAGCAAGTTACATCAAATGTTGCAACACGAATCGAAGCGATGAAGGGGGAAGGGCTCCTGATTGCACCGAATTATAGCGTTAGCAATGCACTCAGTTCAGCATATTATGCTCTAAAAAACTCCAACAGTGGGAATTTGCTCCAGCAATGCACTCAAGACAGCGTTTATAACGCGTTATTAGAAATGGTAACCCAAGGACTAAGCCCGGCTAAAAAGCAATGTTACTTTATCAAATATGGCTCTGACGTCCAATTGAGAATGTCTTATTTTGGGACCATTAAAGTTACTAAAGATTTGCAAGAGGTGAAAGACGTTACTGCTAATGTTGTCTACGAAGGGGATACGCTAGAGGTATCAGTTGAAAACGGGCGTAAGAAGTTAGTCAAACATGAGACGGATTGGCAGAACGCAGATAATCCAATAATTGCTGCTTATTGCATCATCACTCGAACGGATGGAGAAGAGTTCTTTGAAGTCATGACTAAAAAACAAATTGACAAGTCATGGTCTAAGGCGAAAACGAAAAATGTCCAAATCGACTTTCCTGACCAAATGGCTATGAGAACGGTTATCAATCGTGCTGCTAAAATGTTTATCAACACAAGCAATGACAGTGACTTGTTCGCTGGAGCAATCAATAACACAATTGCTGACGAGTATGACAATGATCGTCAAATGAAAGAAGCCGAACCAGTGAGAGAAGAGACTGAAACATTAGATAGTATCCTTGGAGCTTCTGAAGAAGTGACTGAAGAACCAAAAAAAGAGGTTATCAACCAGGAGTTGACAACCACAGATACAAAATACCCAGCAGATGAGATCCCAGATTTTGACCAAGAAACGGGCGAAGTAATCGACCAAGAGCCAGAAACCGGCCAAATGGACATGCTAGAAGGGGAGGATTTCTAGAATGACTGAAGAATTGAAAGATGTAACAGATAGCCTAGAACTCGTTCCAGTGACGGATTTAGAAGTCGGATTTGTCCTGAAAGCGGCTGAAATCGAAATCCAAGGAAAGGAAGTTTTAGAACAGGCTTTGGCCGCCTATCAAAAGAAATACGCAGGCTATATCGTGACAGAAGAGACTTTGTCAGACGATACCAAGGTCAAAGATGAATTGGGACGAGTGCAACGCCAAATTGAGCAAGAACTCAAAAATCAACTAAAAGACTACTCTAGTCCGCTGGACGAAGTGAAAGCATGGGTTAATGCTGTACTGGACCCTATCAAAACTTTGCAGGCTGACATCAAAAATCAGATTAGAGAATTTGAAGAGAGAGCGACAGAAGCTCGCAAGGAAACAGTCAGAGAAGCTTTTGAATCTGCAATCGCAGATAGCGGAGTTGATCTCGATATCAAGCTGTTTGCTATTTACTTTGACGATTTTAGCAAGAAAAAGTGTTTCATGGCTGACAATGTGCGAATCAATCAAGCAACCTCTAAAATGATCGCTGATTTGGTCGCAGAAGAAGCAGAAAAGAAACAACAACGCGAGGCCGGACTTATCCAGATAACAGAAGCAGCAGCCAAGGCGGGATTTGGGCCAGCTGTCTACATTCGACGATATGAAGAAGGCGCTAAGTTGGAGGATATCCTACAGGCCATTTTAGATGATAAAGACCTAGCAGACAGAACCAAGGCGAAGGAAGAGCTTAAAAAGCGTATCGAGGAAATGACAGCCATTGCAAAGGATAATGATCTAGCTCCTCAAAAATACGCTGACATGCTCGAGGAAGGCAAGTCCGTTTTGGATGTTATCAATATCCTACACGCAGACGCGGCTGAAATGAGACAAGCTCAAGCGGAAGCAGAACGAAACACTCAGAATCAATCCTACACCCAAAATCAGCCAGAATTTGAGCCTGAAACGAGTTCAGAGGGCAATAGCGCCCGCGAACAAGGAACAGGCCAAAAATCGCAAAATATGGCTTCTGATGATGTGGCTCAAAAATATGGTTATCGATACCAAAATATGGAAATTATTTTCCCTGAAAAAAATATGCGTCAAGTCAAAGAGCAATTCAAGGCTATTTCTCAAGAGTTAGGGATTATTGTCCGAGTAATGCCTGAAATGGCAAGCAAGGCTGAAAGGGTGGAAATGGAATGACACAAGATTTACTTGGCAAAGATTACTATTCGGCAGCTTCTGCACGTCGCTACTGGTCCATCTCGCAATATAAGCGATTTAGAGAGTGCGAAGCACGGGCGTTGGCAGAGCTGGAAGGAGAATGGGAAGACCAGAGAGATAACACGGCTCTCTTGGTCGGGAATATGGTCCACAGCTATTTTGAAAGTCCAGAAGTACATAAGAAATTTATGGATGAAAACGCAGATGCCATGATTTCAAAAGCCGGAAAGACCAAAGGTCAGTTGAAATCCGACTTCTTGGTCGGCCAGCGCATGATTGAGCGACTGGAAGCTGATAAGCAGTTCATGGACTACTATGTCGGCCAGAAAGAAGTTGCTGTAACAGGCAAAATCGAAGGCGTGGAATTCAAAGGCAAGATTGACTGTCTCAATGTTGAGCAAGGGTATTTCGTAGACATCAAGACCACAAAATCAGACATTGATAGCATGGTCTGGGTCCAAGATGAAGCAAGCGGGAGAAATATTCAAGTCCGCTGGTTTGAGGCTTTGGGATATGTCCTTCAGATGGCGGCTTACAAGAAGATGCTAGAAGAGAAGTACGGCAAAGAGTTCACCCCTGTTATCTACGCAGTGACAAAAGAGCCGACTCCCGACACAAGAGCCATCGTTTTTCAAACTCAGGAAAAGCTTGGCTATGAGCTGACAGAGTTGTCTATGATCATCCAGCGCCTTGACAAGGTTAAAAAAGGCGAGGAGAAAGCAAAGCCATGCGGCCATTGTGAATACTGCAAATCGAAAGCGTTGAGTAAGCGTGTGGAGGTGATTTGATGAGTAAACAAGTAAAAGACATACTAGCAACTCATGACACAGGTTGTCCACACGGCATTACATTTGCTATACATCAAAACAGAGAAGAATGTATCGCGCTATTTGGCAGGTCTGGATGGCCTGGTCTCAAACCTCAATTTATTCGTTGGAATGAAAGTGTTGAAAACCAAACAACATACAAAACTGAGGAAAGCTTACTTAATGCCTATGTTTCCGATGTTAAAACAACATCGGAAGACTTTATTGTCATTCAATTATTGCCTTTTTAGGAAGACAAGATAAAAAATAACCAAAACCAACAAGCCGTGTATTCTTGTAAAACTGCGAACTAGAAAACGTCAATAAAGGTCATGTGACCTTGGACGAGCGACTGCCCGTATTTAGCCAAACTCACACAAAGGCAGTCGCGTTTTTTTAAAATGACATGAATGAAATCAAAGAAAAAGCTCTGGCCAAGTTGCTAGAGGAAATGAAGAAGGACCATGGACCAGCTGAGGATGCTATCCACAATTGGATTTGTGACCAAGAAGACGAAAAACTTTTTGAAGGAGTTTTGGCCAACAAGAAATCTATCAAAGAAGCCTTGAACTATTGCGCTAGCCAAGCTAAGAACTTTAAGTCAGGAACTTGTGCGATGGTAGACGACTCTACTGTATTTGGCTGGGTCTATAAGTATTTTACTGGCAAAGAAGAAACGAAGAAGAAGTCAATTTACGAGTATTTCAACGAGGTTGGGGCCTTTAAGTCTCGCATGCCGGTGTTCTTATTGTTTGACAATGAATTGCAAACCAAAACCAAGCCTTTGTATAAGTTTATGAATCCTGTATTTAAAAAAGATAATATTGGGCAAAACAAAGAGAAGTTACGAAATGATTGTTATCTAAAGTTACCAGAAGCTAGGAAGTTATATCTTCTTACAATTCCCTTAACCGGAGATAGAAAAGAATCTGAGATTGAACACTTATTTTCAAAAGAAGTATTAGAAATGGAAATTAAAGGGAAAAAGTTTGGTCTTTGCAAGCAGGGTGAGGAGGGAGAATATTATGATAAAAAAGACTTCGCTAGATATGTAAGTTCAAACTACCAAAATATAGATTTCAAGAATTTTGAACCTGTTCTAAGCGCGATTGATGCTGTAATGGCAAATCCAGAGGATAACGATTCATATACATAGCTACTTTTCTCAATATAGAGGGTGTGAGTTCGAATCTGCAGGTTATGGTAGCCTTATGAGGAATAAAGTTGTGTTGTTGCATAGGTTGCGCCAGCTCTCATTTTGCACCCGTCAGAGACAGCGGAAAACGTGCAAAACCTGTCTTTGCCACGCGTTAAAATTTTGCCTGCGGTTTTGGGGTCCATCAAGGCAATGTCGCTCACAGCAATTTTAAAGTGCTCAATGCCGTTCTAAGACTCATCCTGATGGGACAGGGGCCTTAAATAAAGGGGACCTCGATCTGTCGGCAAGTCCCGAGGAGGATGGACCACCAAGATTCATCTGGTTGCCGCGGGGCCCGATTGTCCGTTGATTTTTT
>ERZ773022.2646-NODE-2646-length-10603-cov-9.361964_pt1 | contig 10603 bp, 12 predicted proteins | sample MGYA00580839_ERZ773022 | MGnify/ENA primary metagenome ERZ773022 (study PRJEB29015, sample SAMEA2738020) | human oral metagenome | biome: human oral; feature: human-associated habitat; material: dental | place: China | collected 2044 ... | reverse complement strand
GCGACGCCAAGGAGACGGTGGAGGCGATCATCCGGGCCCTGGAGTGAGCGGGCGGTGAGCCGGCCCGGGGAGGGCGCGAGGCTCCGCCCCGGGCGGCGGGCACCGGGGCGGATCCGGCACCGGGCGAGGACTCCCGTGAAACCGGGACGAAGGCGGTCTGAAACCGCGGTGGCCCACCCTCGGGGGCATGACATCGAGAACACGCACATCACCGCCCCGGACGTCCTCGCCCCTGGCCATCGAGACCGACGGCCTGACCCGCACCTTCGGCAGGCTCACCGCCGTCGACTCCCTGAACCTGACGATCCCCACCGGCATCGTCTACGGTCTGCTGGGCCCCAACGGGGCCGGCAAGTCCACGGCCCTGCGCATGATCACCACGCTGCTGGCGCCGAGCGGCGGCACTGCCAGGGTCCTGGGCCGCGATGTCGTCCGCGAGCGCCACGCCGTGCGCAGCGTCATCGGGGTGACCGGCCAGTACGCCAGTGTCGACGAGATGCTCACCGGCTCGGAGAACCTCCGGCTCTTCGGGCGCCTGCTGGGGCTGAGCCGGCGCCGGGCGCGCGAGCGGGCCGATGAGCTGCTGGCCTCCTTCAGCCTGACCGAGGCCGGCGGGAAGCGGGTGAGCGGGTACTCCGGCGGCATGCGGCGCCGTCTCGACTTGGCCGTCTCGCTCATCGCCAGGCCCCCGCTGGTCTTCCTCGACGAGCCCACCACCGGCCTGGACCCGCGCACGCGCGAGCAGATGTGGGACGTCATCCGCTCCCTGGTGGCCGGCGGCTCCACCATCCTGCTGACCACGCAGTACCTGGAGGAGGCCGACCGCCTGGCCCACCGGATCGGCATCATCGATGACGGGCGGCTCATCGCCGAGGGCACGGCCGACGAGCTCAAGGACCGGGTGGGCAGCAGCTCCCTCATCCTGACCCCGGCGGCGCCCGGCGACCAGGCCGCCACCGCCACGATCATCGAGCGGGTGACCGGGCACGCGCCCGCGGTCATCGACCAGGGCGCTCACCTCCAGACGCCCCTGAGCGAGGCGGCCGTGGCCACCGCCGAGTCGTGGTTGAGGATCGAGAGGATGACCGTCTCCAGGACGCAGGCCTCGGCGAAGGTCCCCAGGACGGTGAGGACCGGCGAATGCGGGAAGTAGCATTCGCCCTCGGCGTACCCGTAGACGTCGCCGGTGAAACGGTAGCCCTCCATCCACTCCAGCGTCCGCTCGGAGACGATTCCCGCGGATTCGAGGTAGGCGATCTCCTCCGGGCCGAAGCGGAAGTCCCGGACGGCTTCGACCACGCGGCCGGTTCCGGCGACGACGCCGTACCTCCTCTCCCCGGGCAGGCGCCGGGCGAAGACCTCGAAGACGCTGCGCCGGCCCGCCGTGCCCGATGCGATCGCCGAGTCGACCATCGTTAGCTCGTACATGTCCGTGAGTAGTGCCGTTGACATGCACCAACGATACCGCGAGCGGCGAAACGGGGCTGGACGGACGGCGGCGACCAGTCGGTAAGATGTGAGGGTGAGCTCCCAACCTTCGCCTTCGTCGGCGCCCGTCGGCCGGACGCTGCGCGCGAGCGGTTGGCAGACGGTCGTCCACAACGACCCGGTGAATCTCATGTCGTACGTCGAATGGGTGTTCATGGCCTACTTCCGCCTGCCGCAGCGCCGGGCGCACCGCCTCATGCTCGACGTGCACAACAACGGCCGGGCAGTCGTCTCCAAGGGCCAGCGGGAGCAGATGGAGGCCGACGTGCAGGCCATGCACGGCTTCGGCCTGTGGGCGACGATCGAGGAAGTCCCGTAATGGAGAGCTTCAGACCGTGGCGCGGAGGGTACCTCGCCAAAGCGGACTCCACGGAGCGGAAATTCTTCGCCGGGCTGGCCTCGGACGTCGCCTTCATGCTCGGCCGCCCCCTCGACCGCATGCTCCAGGACGCCCAGCGCGGGCCGGACGAATCCGACCCCCTGGCCGCCTACGAAGCCGAGTTCGCGGGGGTCGACGGCGAGGGCGGGCAGGCCTCCGACGAGTTCGGCCACCCCATGGACGAGGCCTTCCACCGGCTCCTGCCCGACATGTCCGAAGACCCCGAGCAGGCGCGCACGCTGCGCGAGATGACCCAGGACTCCCTGGCCTCCGTGAAATCCGAACAGCTCCTGGTCTTCTACCGGTCGGTGACGGCCTCCACCGATCACGTCTGGGTCGGCAACGAAGACATGCCCGCCTGGATAAGCGCCGTCAACTCGATCAGGCTCGTCTGCTCGGCGAGGCTGGAGATCACCGACGGAGAGTCGGCCGAGGACGTCTACAGGCGGGCCCAAGCCCTCACGGGCCTCTCGGACGGCGGAGAGGGCCGGGAGATCGACAACACGGAGGATCTTCTGGCGGTCCTGTACTCGATGCTCACGTGGTGGCAAGAGTCACTGCTTGCTGCGGTGAGGAACAAGCAGCTGCGCGGTTAAGCTCGCTCTATGGATTCTCGGCCGATCGGCGTATTCGATTCCGGGGTGGGCGGCCTGACCGTGGCCCGCGCCATCATCGACCAGTTGCCGGATGAGTCGGTCCTCTACATAGGCGACTCCGCGAACACCCCGTACGGCCCCAAACCCATCGCGCGCGTCCGCGAACTGGCCCTGGACATCATGGACCGCCTCGTGCAGTCCGACGTGAAGATGCTGGTCATCGCCTGCAACTCCGCGTCGGCCGCCGTGCTCCACGACGCGCGCGAACGCTACCAGGTCGGCCACGGGATCCCCGTCGTCGAAGTCATCCAGCCGGCGGTGCGCCGCGCGGTCGCCGCCACCCGCAACGGCAGGATCGGCGTCATCGGCACGGAGGCGACGATCGGATCGGGGGCCTACGACGACGCCTTCGCCGCTGCCCCCCACCTGGAGCTGACGACGGCGGCCTGCCCGGCCTTCGTCGAACTGGTCGAGAAGGGGATCACGGCCGGCCCGCAGGTCCAGGAGGTCGCCGAGCGCTATCTGGCCCCCGTCCGCGAGAGGGGCGTCGACACCCTCGTCCTCGGATGCACCCACTACCCCCTCCTGGCCGGGGCGATCTCCTACACGATGGGGCAGAGCGTCACCCTCGTCTCCTCCGCGGACGAGACGGCCCGGGACGTCTACCGCCGGCTCGCCGTGGGCGAGGCCTTCGCGCCCCCCGGCGGCCGGCCCAGCCGCCGCTTCCTGACCACCGGCGACCCGGCCTCCTTCGGCGAGCTCGCACGCCGCTTCCTGGGGCCCGAGGTCGGCTCCGTCCACTCGACGCGGGAGATTAGCCGCAGTGACCTGATCTGCAGTGACTCCGGATCGCACCGACAGCCCGGCTCCGTCCCCTCGACGCAGGAGATGAAGCGGTGAGGATAACCATCGTCGGCTGCTCGGGCTCGATGTCCGGGCCGGCGTCAGCCGCCTCGTGCTACCTCGTCCAGGCGGATTCGACGGACGAAGCCGGCAGGGCCCGGACGCACTCCCTCGTGCTCGACCTCGGCCCGGGAGCCATGGGCCGGCTTCTGAACTACCTCGACCCGGCGGACCTGGACGCCATCGCCCTGTCCCACCTGCACGCCGACCACTGCACGGACATCGTCGGAATGCAGGTGTACAGGCGCTGGATCCCCGGCGGCCCCCTCGACCGCATCCCCGTCTACTCGCCCCAGGACGGCCTGGCCCGGACCCGCCAGATAGGGGGCGACCCGCAGGAGGAGACCTACGCGGGCGAGTTCGACTTCCACACGATCGGCCCGGGCGACGTCGTCGAGGTCGGCCCGATGCTCGTCGAGGCCTTCGAAGCCGAGCACACGGTTCCGGCCGTGGGGTTGCGCATCATGGGGCCCTCCGAATCCGACCCGAGGGCCGAAGCCGCCTTCGCCTACACGGGCGACACCGACCTGTGCGACACCGAGGTCGAGATGGCCCGCGGAGTCGACCTCCTCCTGTCCGAGTGCGCCTTCGAAGACGGACGCGACACCGTCCGCGGCGTCCACATGGTCGGCTCGCGCGCCGGGGAACTGGCGAGCCGGGCGGGCGTCGGGCGACTGCTGTTGACCCACCTCCAGCCGTGGACGGACCCCGAGACGGTCCGGCGCGCCGCCGAGGGCGTCTTCGACGGCCCCGTCCGCTGCGTGAAGCCGGGGGAGGCCTACCGCGTCTAGCGCCCCGCCTTGGTAGTCTCGTAGCCATGAACACGTGGACTCGCGCCGACGGGCGCGCCGCCGACTCCATGCGGCCCGTATCCATCACCCGCCGGTGGCTCGAGACGGGCGAGGGCAGCGTCCTCGTCGCGTTCGGGCGGACGACCGTCCTGTGCGTCGCCTCCCTGACCGAAGGGGTGCCGCGCTGGCGGCGCGACTCCGGCCTGGGATGGGTGACGGCCGAGTACTCGATGCTCCCACGCGCCACGGGCGAGCGCTCCCAGCGCGAATCGGTCAAAGGCCGGATCGGCGGGCGCACCCACGAGATCTCCCGGCTCATCGGCCGGTCCCTTCGCGCGGTCGTCGACATGAGGGCGCTGGGGGAGAACACGATCCAGCTCGACTGCGACGTCCTCCAGGCCGACGGCGGCACTCGCACGGCCTCGGTCACCGGCGCCTTCGTCGCCCTCGCCGACGCGGTGGACTGGGCGGTCGGAAGGGGGATCGTCGTGCCCGACGCGACCAGGCCGGTGCTCGGCGACACCGTCAGCGCCGTCTCCGTGGGGATCGTCGACGGCACCCCCGTGCTCGACCTTCCCTACGAGGAAGACTCGCGCGCCCAGACCGACATGAACGTCGTCGCCACCGGAAGCGGCGCCTTCATCGAAGTGCAGGGGACCGCCGAGCACGCGCCCTTCAACAGGGGCGAGCTCGGCCAGCTCCTCGACCTGGCCGAGAGCGGGACGGCCAGGCTGTCCGCCCTCCAGCGCGAAGCCCTGCACCGGCGGGATCCGATCGACCCGCGCATCGTCGGCGGCCCGAGCCTGACATGACGGCGATTGCGGCGGAGCCGCCCGCCAGCGGATACGAGGCCGCGCCCGGCCTCGGCGGCGCGGCGGCGAGGGCGTCCGGACCCCGGCCCGACGCAGGCCGGCGGATCGTCCTGGCGACGAGGAACCGGCATAAGGCGGAGGAGCTCAGGGCGATCCTCGCCCCCCTCCTGCCCGGCGTGGCCCCCGGCCGGATCCTCGACGCGGGGGGCTTCGACATCCCCGAGCCCGTGGAGGACGCCGTCACCTTCGCCGGGAACTCCCTCATCAAGGCGCGTCAACTGGCCGAGGCGACCGGGCTCGTCGCGCTCGCGGACGACTCCGGCCTGGCCGTCGACGTCCTGGGCGGCGCCCCCGGCGTCTTCTCGGCGAGATGGTGCGGCGTGCACGGCCGGGACGGCGACAATCTGGAACTGCTCCTCGCCCAGCTGGCCGACGTGCCCGAACGGCACCGGGGCGCCTCGTTCGTGTGCGCCGCGGCCATGGTGACGCCCGACGGGCGGGAGTACGTCCGCGAGGGCCGCATGCGGGGCAGACTGCTCGCCGAGCCCCGCGGCGCGAACGGCTTCGGCTACGACCCGATCTTCGCGCCCGAGGGCTACGACGTATCCTCGGCCGAGCTGCCGCCCGGCGAGAAGGACGCGATCTCCCACAGGGGCAAGGCCTTCCGGGAGCTGGCCGGCCTCCTCTGCGCCGAGCTGGGGGTCTGACGCCGGGCCCCTCAGATGGCGCCCATGTGCGCCAGGGCTTGCCGCAGCAGCACGGCGTGGGCGGGGATGAGCTCCGCCTGGAGGTCGCGGGTGCGGGCCTCGCCGGGAGTGAACCACGTGAATTCGAGCGAGGCCGAGCCGGGGTTGCAGTCTCCCTGCATCGGGATGGCATAGGCCAGCGAGATCGCGTGCTGCCGTTCGTCGTACCACCCCTCGCCGGGCGTGGGGAAGTACTCTCCGACCGTGAACGGCGCGATCGAAACCGGCAGCTGCGGCAGGGCCACCGGCCCCAGATCCTTCTCGATGTGCCGCAGCAGCGCCTCTCGAACCGACTCGTGGAAGAGGATCCGACCCGACGGGAAGGCCCTGCTGATCCCCTCGTCGTCGGCGCACAGGAGCATGCCGACGGCTTGGAGCACGCCGTGCTCGTCGACCCGGACGGGGACGATGTCCACGTAGACCATGGGAACCTTGTGCCGGACGTATTCGAGGTCCTCGGGGGACAGCCAGGAGCCTATGGAGTCGGAGTCGATTTCGCTCATGGATTTCAGTGTGCCAGCCGCGCGGCCTCGCATGCCAGGTGCGCTGTGCCACGGAGCCGCGGATTCGCCGCCCTCCCGGCCGCGGAGGGTTCGGCTTTTCACGCCGGGTGAACTTCGGGCGCCCCGCGCGGGGCGGATCCAGCGGGGTGAGGCATTCGACCGCCTCCACGCCGGCGCAGAGGCGGGCCGCCGACCGACGGTGCCCGGGTCGCCGAGGAGCTCGTGCGGCGCGCCGCCGACCTTCGCGAGCCGGGGCCGGACCCGACCGACCCCGCCGGTGGGGGTGGAGTCGACGACCGCACGGCCACTGCGAGCCGGGGCCGGACTGGAACCGTTACACTGGAGGGGCCCGGAGACGGGCGCCATGCGCGAGTGGCGAAACTGGTAGACGCGCCAGATTTAGGTTCTGGTGCCTTCGGGCGTGTGGGTTCGAGTCCCATCTTGCGCACCGTGCGATCCCCGCCTTCCTCCGCCGGAGACCGCGGCCGGGGAAAGCGGGAGGCAGGCGAAAGGGATGGCATGCAGGAGATCGAGGCGGCGGACGCCCCGCAGTGGAAGCTGTCGCGAGTCAAGGACATCTTGCGCGGCGGCGGCAGGAAGGCGATCGTCGTCGACGACGAGGAGAACATCGTCGACGCGATCGAATACGGCGTGCAGATCGAGGAAATCTACTGTTCGGAGGGCTATCGCCCCGAGATGGAGGCGACCGCGGAGATCCTCCGCCCCTACGAGACGTTCCGCCTCGCGCCCGCGACGCTCGCGCGCCTCTTCAAAGCCGAGAAGAGGTCCCGGATCTTCGCCGTCGCCAAGGCCCCCCGACGCCGCCGGCTCGAAGACCTGCGCGGCGCGGACGGCGACGTCGTCGCGCTCGCGGACCTGGACCGGGTGCGGATCCCCTGAGGCTGCGGGAGCCCGGAGGGGCCGGACCGATCTCGGTGCGGGACTCGACCGATCTCGGCGTCAGGGACGGGAGAGGGCGGCGGAGCCGGTCTTCCCGGCCTCTCCCGCCTCCAGGGGCTCGAGCACCTCGCCGGACAGGTAGATCCGCATGCTCAGCGCGTCCAGGGTCGTGGTGTCCCCGGGGCGGTCGTGGCGGCACTCGGCGGAGCGCCGCGGCCTGTCCTTCGTGGGCCTGACGACGCGGGTGCGGGCCGCCCCGCGGCTGACCCGGTGGGCCAGGGCGAAGGCCGAGGTGTGCGGGCGCGGCACCGCCCAGGTGGAGTCCCAGGACAGGTGCCAGTCCGTGCCGTGGCCGTCGGGCAGCGTGACATCGACCTGGTCCAGCCAGCCGTTGATGACCACCAGCAGGTCGTTGTCCCCCAGCGGCCCGCCGTTGCGCAGCATCTGGACCACGCGCGTCCACGGGTCGTGCCAGGCGTTGGTGCTCATGGGGACGCCGTCGGCCCGGTACCAGGACAGGTCGGGCAGCGTGTCGCCCTCGGGCACGGTGCCCGTGGCGAAGATCTCCGGCCGCAGCACGGGGTGGGAGCCGCGCAGTCCGATGAGGAACCGGGCGGTGGCCAGCAGGTCGTACTGCCATGGCGCCAGGTCCCAGTCGTACCAGGAGATGGGGGAGTCCTGGCAGTAGGAGTTGTTGTTGCCCTCCTGGGTGCGGCCCATCTCGTCGCCGCCCAGCAGCATCGGCATGCCGGCGCTGATGAGCAGGGTGCCCAGCACGTTGCGGGTGGAGCGGCGCCGCAGCATCTCGATCGGGCCCCCGCCCATGCCCTCGGCCAGCGGCCCCTCGAAGCCGTGGTTCCAGGAGCGGTTGTCCTCGGTGCCGTCGCGGTTGTCCTCGCCGTTGGCGAGATTGTGCTTGTAGTCGTAGGTGACCAGGTCGCGCAGGGTGAAGCCGTCGTGCGCGGTGACGAAGTTGACGCTGCCCAGCGGGCCGCGCCCGCCGGGACACTCCCCGTAGCTGAAGGTGTCGGCGCTGCCCGACAGGCGCGTGGCCAGGTCGCGCAGGTCGGAGCCCGGGCGCCCCCTGGACATCTCCGAGGCGTCGCGCAGCCAGAAGGAGCGCACCGTGCCGCGGTAGCGGTCGTTCCAGTCGTGGAAGGGCAGGGGGAACTCGCCGGTGCGCCAGCCGCCCGGGCCGATGTCCCACGGCTCGGCGATGAGCTTGACGGCGCGCAGGACCGGGTCGGTGGCCATGCCGATGAGCAGCGGGTGCCGGCTGTGGAACTCCGAGGCGTTCCTGCCCAGGGCGACCGCCAGGTCGAAGCGGAAGCCGTCGATGCCGACGCTGCCGGCCCAGTAGCGCAGCGAGTCCAGCGCCAGCTGGACGGCCCGCGTGGAGCGGAAGTCCACCGTGTTGCCGGTGCCCGTGACGTCGATGTACTGGGCGGGGCGGTGCGGGGCGTGGAGGTAGTACTCCAGGTTGTCCAGGCCCCGCAGGGACAGGCTCGGCCCGCCCACCCCCGACTCGCAGGTGTGGTTGTAGACCACGTCCATGATCACCTCGAGGCCGGCCTCGTGCAGCAGGGAGACCATGCCGCGCAGCTCGTCCAGAACCGCCTGCGGGCCGGCGGCCTGCGCGGCGGCCGTGGCGTAGGTGGGCTCCGGGGCGAAGTAGGACAGCGTCGAGTACCCCCAGTAGTTGGTGAGGTCGCGCTGGAGGAGGAAGGCCTCGGAGAAGGAGGCGTGAATGGGCAGCAGCTCGACGGTGGTCACGCCCAGCGAGCGCAGGTGCTCGATCGCGGCGGGGTGGGCCAGGCCCGCGTAGGTGCCGCGCAGCTCGGGCGGGACGCCGGGCATATCGTGGGTGAAGCCCTTGACATGCGTCTCGTAGACGATGGTGCGGCCCTCGGGCACCTTGGGGCCGGGCACGACCGTGAACTGCTCGCCGGTGACCACGCCGAGGGCGACGTGCCCGGCCGAGTCCAGCTCGGAGGGGACGAAGGGCACGTAGGCGGGGGAGAGGTCGTCCTCGACGGCGTGCGCGTACAGCTCGGGCCCCAGGACCGGCTTCCCGTCCAGGGCGCGGGCATAGGGGTCGAGCAGGAGTTTGCGGGGGTTGAACAGCAGGCCCTCGGAGGGCTCCCACGGCCCGTGGACGCGGTATCCGTAGCGCTGCCCGGCCCTCACGCCGGGCACGTGGGCGTCCCATATGCCGAGCCTGGGGCCGTGCAGGCCGATTCTTTGCTCCGAGACGACGGTGCCGGTAGCATCCGTGTCGATCAGGCACAGGTCGACGGCGGTCGCGTGCGGCGCGACCACGGCGAAGTCGGCCCCGTCCCCGGTCAAGGCGGCGCCCAGACGGGTGCGGTCCGATGCACTGGAGTCTGCTCGGATGGCCGGCTGAGGCTCTGACAAGGGCGACATGGCCTCCATTGTCGGCGCAGATCCGCCAGGCGGCCACTCGAAGTGGTGCGCGCCTCGCCCCTCGGGTCGGGGAGCTGCGCGGGCCGGTGGGCGTGACTCAGCGCTCATCTGCGCGGGTAGCCGGATATGGCAATCTTGGACGCATGAAAATCGTGGTCTGCATCAAGCACGTTCCCGATGTGCAGTCCGAGCGGCGCATCGAGGACTCCCGCCTGGTCAGGGGCGAGGACGACGTCCTCAACGAGCTCGACGAGAACGCCGTCGAGGCCGCCGTCGGCCTCGTCGAAGAGCTCGGCGGGGAGGTCGTGGCCCTGACCATGGGCCCCGACGACGCCGAGGACGCCATCCGCCGCGCCCTCCAGATGGGGGCGGACTCCGGCGTCGTCGTCAGCGACGACGACCTGGCCGGCTCCGACGTCGTGGCCACGGCGCGCGTGCTGGCCGCCGCCGTCGGGCGCATCGGCGGGGTCGAGCCTGGCGAGGGAGGCACCGGCGGCACCGGAGACGTGGACCTGGTGGTCACCGGCATGGCCTCCCTGGACGCCATGACCTCCATGCTGCCCGGTGCGCTGGCCGCGGCCCTGCACGTGCCCGCCCTGACGCTGGCGAGCTCCCTGGAGGCGGGCGCTGAGGAGGTCACCATCACCCGCACCACCGGCACGCTCAGCGAGGTCCTGTCCGCCCCCCTGCCCGCGCTCGTGTCCGTGACCGACCAGGCCAACGAGCCGCGCTACCCCAACTTCGCCGCCATGCGCGCCGCCAGGAAGAAGCCCGTGGACACCTGGGACCTGGCGGACCTGGGCCTGGAGCCGCGCACCGCCGCCGTCGAGGTCGTGGGCGCCGAGGCCCGGCCCGCCCGACAGGCCGGCACCATCCGCACCGACGCCGGTCAGGCCGGGCGCGAGCTCGCCGCCTGGCTCGTGGACTCCAAGCTCGTCTGAGCGCGCGTTATTAAGACGCATATAACGCATATAAGACGTATGGCCCCGCGCGTGCGGGGATGATCCCCCAAGGAGAAGATCATGTCTGAGGCCCTCGGGACTCTCGATGCCCCCGTCCTC
>ERZ773022.2645-NODE-2645-length-10604-cov-5.765001_pt1 | contig 10604 bp, 10 predicted proteins | sample MGYA00580839_ERZ773022 | MGnify/ENA primary metagenome ERZ773022 (study PRJEB29015, sample SAMEA2738020) | human oral metagenome | biome: human oral; feature: human-associated habitat; material: dental | place: China | collected 2044 ... | reverse complement strand
AAAAAGGATGGAGAAGTTTATTATGAAATGCCATATCTTGAAATTAAGTTGAAAGTGAAAGATGCGGATGCGAAAACTTTTGAAAATTTAGGAGAAGATAGGATGAAAATTATCGGCTATTTTGGAAAAGATAGCAAAAATGTTTATTTTCTTGGGAAAAAATTAAAAGATGTTTCAACTAAAAAATTTGAAATTTTGGATGAAAAGTATGTTAAGGATTACAAAAATTTGTATAATCTTAAAACTGATTCACTTTCTTTTTTCTCAATTGATGAAATAAAACCGAAAAAAGTGTCGATTGATGGACTTGATGTGAAAAGTTTTAAAGTTTTGGAAAATAAAAAAGCTTTTTTAACAGACTATTATACGGACAAAAATAGCGTTTATTTTCATAAAGATGATTTGAGAAAAATAACTGGAGCGGATAAAAATTCTTTTGAAATTTTGGTGGAATATATTGCCAGAGATAAAAATAATGTTTATTCTAAAGGGGAAAAGCTAGGAAATATAGATATTAAAAGCTTTAAATATTTTGAAGATGGGCTAGCAAAAGATAAGAACAGAGTTTTTTACATTGAGGATAATAAAGATGTTACAGGAGTAGATGCGAAAACTTTTGAAAGAATGGGAGAAAGTTATTATTTTAGAGATAAAAATAATATCTTTGGTTTAAAGGATTATAATCCTTATGATTTGGAAATGTTGAAAAATATTGATAGAAATAGTTTTAATACTTTGAGTAAGGAAATTGGAAAGGATAAAAATGGAGTTTATTATTTTGGAGAAAAAATAGATGGAATTTCTTCAAATAATGCTAAATTTGTTGAAGCGTTGGGAAATAGCGACTATATTCTTCAAAGTGGCAATGACCATTATTTGATGACTGTAAATGAAAAGGATTCGGATAATAATGAAAGATTTGAAACAAAGAAAATAGATAGCTTGGATATTGATTTTGATACATTTAAATATTTTGAGATGTCTGATTTGTATAAAGATAAAAATAGTTTTTATTATCATTCAGATAGTGACTTGAAAAAAATTAAAAGCGATATTGATGTGAAAAGTGCTGAAAAAGTGATGAAATTAAATGATTTTATAAAGGATAAAAATAACCTTTATTATTATTCTAACGGGAAAATTGAGAAAATTAATTTGAAAATAGATGTAAATAATTTGGAATACTTGGATGATGGAAATTCTAACTTTAGTAATTATTTGAGAGATGGGAAAAATGTTTACTTTGTGGATAATGAGTATGGAAAAGTAAAAATTATGAAAAATGTTGATAGAAATACATTTAAAGTTGTAAACGGAAATTATGGAGTGGATAGTAAAAATGTTTATTCTTTTGGAGAAAAATTGGATTTTGTAGGACTAGATGGGCTTAAAATCTTTAATGAGATTTATTTGAAAGATAAGAAAAATGTTTATGAAATTTCTGTAAATGATAATGACAAAGTGAAAGTAGAACCAATTAAAAATCTTAATATTGATGTGGCAAGTTTTGAAGATATTTTTGGTGGATTAAATTACAAAGATAAAAATTCAGTTTATTATGTTGATGAAAATAATGGAAAAGTCTCTTTGAAAACATTAAAAGGAGCAGATCCGGCTACATTTGAGTTTGGAATTATTTCAAAAGATAAAAATAGTGTTTTTATTGGAAATCAAAAGTTGAAAGGTGTGAGTTCTAAAGGGTTTGAAGTATTAAATGATAGTTTAGATTTTGTAAAAGATTATAAGAATGTTTACTATTTGGATAGAGAAAGTGATGGAATTACTTATAAAGTGGAAGTTTTAGATACAAAAGGAGTTGACATTCCGAGTTTTGAATTTTTGGGGAATTCTTACAACAAGTATTACAGAGATAAGAATAACATATATTTTTTGAATGATAGAGATGACAAAATGAAACTTGAAAAATTGGCTGGTGCAAATCTAAAAACATTTGAAATTATGGATGGTAATTTTGCAAGAGATGATAAAAATCTTTATATTTTTGAGTATAAAGTGGATGGAATTGATCCAAAGACATTTGAAACATTGAACTATGAAATGATAAAAGATAAAAATGGAGTGTATTTTTTGGAAAATATTTCAGAAGAAAATGAAAATTCAAAAATAAAAACTAAAAAGTTGAACTTAAAAGGATTGGATTTGAGAAGTTTTAAAAAAGTTGATGATAGCGATTATTATTTTAAAGATAAAAATAGTATTTACTACGAGGATTCTGGAAATTTACATAAAATAGAAAATGCTGACTTGAAAACATTCAAAGACTTGGATTATAATTTTGCGAAAGATAAAAATAATATTTATTATAAAAATAAAAAATTGGATGGAATCGATGCTGCAAGTTTTGAAAAAATAGAATTTAATTTTATAAAAGATAAAAACAGGCTTTATAAAATCGATGAAGATGAAGAAAAAAAAGAGATAAAATTAATTCCAATCAATGAAAAAGTCAATCTTGAAAATTTTAAAGAAATAGGCGGAAATTATTATAAAGACGATAAAAACCTCTATTATTTTGGAGAAAATGAGTTTAAGAAAATAGAAGGAGCAGATCCAAATTCATTTAAATATGACAACGAAAATTATACTTTTATTGCAAAAGACAAAAACAATGTTTATTTTGAAGGAGAAAAAGTCAAAGGAATAGATGTTAAAAGTGCTGAAGGAATAGACGGGCTTTGGATAAAAGATAAAAACAGTGTATTTTATCGAGGGAAGAAATTGGAGAAAATCAGTTCAAATAACTTTAACTATTTTGATGGCGGAATTTCGTATGACAAAATTTTGGTTGACAAAAATGGAGCTTACAAATTGCTGGAAAATGAAAATCAAAAAGATAAAATAAAAATAATTCCACTCGACAGTAAAAATATTGATTTAAAAACTCTTGAAAGATTTGATACACCAATAGATGGTTCAAATTATTTCAAAGATAAAAACGGAGTTTATTTCTTGAGTGGAGAAAAATTTGTGAAAATAGATGGAGCGGATAGAGATAGTTTTGATGTAACAATGAGTGGGAAATATGGGAAAGATAAGAATAATGTTTATTTTGAAGGAAAGAGAATGGAAGGGGAGAATCCGATTGAATTTGAGGAGGAAATGTTGGAGAAGGAGTAAGACATATGAAAAAAGTTTGCTAAAAATTTTAATGTTATTGGGTTTAGTAGGAAATTATGCAAAAGATAAGAATGGTGAATATTATCGTGGAGAAAAGATTAGAGAAAATAGAGAAATTAAATAGGGTAAATTTCAAAAAAATGATATAATAAAAACAAGAAGAATTAAAAAGAAAAAAGAATAATATGCGGAGCAAGAAATTTACTATATCTTAAAGAAATAGTTGAAAAAAGAAAGGGGCAAATTTAATATGGACATTAAGATTAAAGCAAAACTGCCAATTGGAATATCTGATTTCAAAAAAATTATCAAAAATGACTATTATTATTTTGATAAAACCAATCTAATTGAAAATATTTTAAATGATGGTTCTGAGGTAAAACTGTTTACTCGTCCTAGACGATTTGGAAAAACATTGAATATGTCGATGCTTAAATACTTTTTTGATGTTAAGAATAAAGATGAGAACAGGAGATTGTTTGAAGGGTTGAATATTTCTAAAAGTGAGTATTTTGACATGCAGGGGAATTTTCCTGTGATTTCGGTTTCGTTTAAGAAGTATCAGGAAAAAGATTGGAAAAATGGATTTGATATGATTAAAGATATTATTTCTGGCTTGTATGATGAATTTGAGTTTGTGAAGGAAAAACTTAGTGCAAGAAAAAAGAAAAAGTTTGATTCGATTTTGATGGAAAAAGCTAATCTTGCTAATTGGAAAAATTCATTGGCAGATCTGTCAAATTATTTGTATGATTTTTATGGAAAAAAAGTGATTGTTTTAATAGATGAATATGACCAGCCGATAATAAATTCCTATATTGAGGGATATTACGATGAAACTATTGATTTTTTCAAAAGTCTTTATGGAGCTGTTTTGAAGGATAATGAGTATCTTGAAATGGGAGTTATGACTGGGATTTTGAGGGTCGCTAAGGAAAATATTTTTTCTGGATTGAATAATTTAGAAGTTCATACGATTTTAGATGATGAATTTACAGAATATTTTGGGATTATGGAAGATGAAGTGGAGAAAGCGCTTGAAGATTTTGGTTTGGAGTATGAATTGAAAGATGTCCAAAAATGGTATAATGGATATTTATTTGGAAATAGGAAAGTTTATAATCCGTGGTCTATTGTCAACTTTTTAAAAAATGGAAACCTGAAATCTTATTGGGTAAATACAAGTGGAAATGCTCTTATTAAATTATATTTGAAAAAGCTAAGAGACAGTATTTTTGATGATTTCACAAAACTTTTGAATAAAAAAAGTATTTTAAAAATTATTAATGATAATATGACTTTTGGTAATTTAAAAGCTAATTTTGAAAAAAATATTTGGAATTTATTTTTTCATAGCGGTTACTTGACTTTGGCAGAAAAATACAATGAAAATGATGCTTATTTGAAAATACCGAATGAAGAGATATTGAAAATGTTTTCAGAAATGTTTATCGAAGTATACTTTGACGATTATGAAAAATTTTTGTATATGTCAGATGCTTTAAGAAAAGGAGATATTTCAAATTTCAAAAAATATCTAAAAGAAATTCTATTGGAAAATGCTGGAATATTTGATGTAAGTGGAACTTACAAAGAACAATTTTATCACGGATTGATGTTAGGATTGATTTTAACTTTGAAAAATGAATACGAAATTACATCGAATAATTTTGCGGGGAAAGGACGATATGATTTACTTTTAAAACCTAAAAATATTTTGGAAGGAAAAGAAGGAATTATTATTGAGTTGAAAATTATTAATGAAGTGAAAAATTTAAATGATAATAAAATTCATGAAAAACTTGAAAAAGAATGTGAAGTTGCATTAAAGCAGATTGATGAGAAAGAATATAGTTCAGTTTTAAAAAATGCTGGAGTTGAGAAACTTTTGAAAATTGGGATTGCATTTATGGGAAAAGAATTTGAAATAAAGTTTAAAAGAGAATAATAGAAAATAGTTTTTAAGATATGCTTTTAAAGCATAACTGGTTATAAAAAATAAGTATTTGATATAATAGGATAAATATTGTAAAATAAATCATAAGAAAATAAAAAATTTAGATTTTATCTAATTTTGAGAGGTGATTTTTTATGAGAAAAATATTAGTGGCTTATTTTTCAGCGACAGGGACAACAAAAAAAGTTGCGGAAAAATTGGCGAAAGCAACTGGGGGAAATTTGTTTGAGATAAAACCGCAAGTTGAGTATACTTCTGAGGATTTGAATTGGAACGACAAAAAAAGTAGAAGTTCAGTGGAAATGAATGATGAATTTAGCCGTCCAGAAATTGAAAATGTTGTAGAGAATATTGATGATTATGATACTGTGTTTGTTGGATTTCCAGTTTGGTGGTATATTCCACCTCGCATTATTCAGACTTTTATTGAAAAACATAATTTGAGCGGAAAAAAGATAATCACTTTTGCGACATCAGGTGGAAGCGGGATAAAAGGCTCAACAGATTTTTTGAAAAAAAATTATTCGGATTTGAATATTATTGAAGGCAAAAGATTTGGTTGGAATGAAAGCTTGGAAAGCATTGGAGCTTGGGTAGAAAAAATAAAAAAATTTTAATGAAAAAGAGAAATATTTTTTGATTAAACAGAGGTGAAAGAAAATGAGTAAAAAAATTACTGCAGGAAGAGATTTATTAGGTAATATTGCACCAAAATTTGCACAATTGAATGATGATGTTTTGTTTGGGGAAGTTTGGGCAAGAGAGGATAAGTTGTCGGCTAGAGATAGAAGTTTGATTACGGTCACTGGACTTATGGCGAGTGGAATTTTGGATAGTTCTTTGAAATTTCATTTAAAAAGTGCTTTGGAAAATGGGGTTACAAGAGAAGAACTGGCAGAGGCTATTACACATTTAGGATTTTATGTGGGATGGCCAAAAGCCTGGGCTGTATTTCGGCTTTTGAAAGAGATCTATTCAGAAGATGGGACGGCTGATCCTGTAAGCAGCTTGTTTGGCAAAGGCGATTATAACGAGGCTTATGCAAAATATTTTAATGGGAAAACTTATCTAAAAACATTAGTTGAGCCGAATGACACTTCAAAAGTTGGTATTCATAATGTTGTTTTCGAGCCGGGAGTTATAAATAACTGGCATTCTCATTCAAATGGACAAATATTGTTGGTTACAGATGGGCATGGATGGTATCAAGAAGACGGGAAACAAGCAGTAGAATTACATCCAGGAGATGTTGTGAATATTCCTAAAAATGTTAAGCATTGGCATGGAGCGGCAAAAGACAGTTGGTTTACGCATATTGCCTTGTCAGATGGCGGTTCGACTGAATGGTTTGGAATATTGTCAGAAGATGAATATGAAAAGTTGCCAAAAGCAGTGAATGCGAGATAAGTTAGTATAAAAAAATTATAAAATGAATGAGGATTTATGGAATTAAGAATTTTAAAATATTTTTTAATGGTTGCAAAAGAGGAAAATATAACGAAAGCGGCAAAATCACTTTATATCACGCAACCGACATTATCACGGCAATTGGCACAGCTTGAGGAAGAGCTGGGAGTTAAACTTTTTACGAGAAGTAATCATAAAATTTTATTGACTGAAGATGGAAGTTTTTGCAGCGAAGGGCGAGGGAAATACTTTATTTAACGGAAAAAACGAAAAAAGAGCTGTCTTATGACAATGAAATTGTTGCTGGAGAAATATCTATTGGATGTGGCGAATTTTTGGGAATGAATGAACTTTCAAAATTACTCTCGGAATTTCAGGAAAAGTATCCAAATGTTAAATTTGACATTTATAGTGGGACAGCCGAAGATATTATTTATAGAATTGAACACGGTTTTTTAGATATGGGGCTTGTGTTTGACTATATAAATAAGGAAAAGTATAAATTTATAAGATTGAAACAGATTGAAGAATGGGGACTTTTGGTTAGAAAAGACCATAAATTGGCTTCAAATAAATTTATTTATCCAGAAGAAATAAAAAAAGAATCGGTAATTATTTCTAAAAATAAATTAATTCAAAATGAATTTGCAAATTGGATGGGAATTCCTATGGAGAAATTAAATGTTGGTGCTACTTTCACACTGGTTTATAATGCTGCAATGATGGTAAAAAATAGAATGGGAATGGCAGTTTGCTTAAAATTAGAGAATAATTTTGAAGATTTGAAATTTATTCCATTTTATAAAGCAGCAATTTCTAAGACAATTTTGGCTTGGAAACCGTGTTTAAAATATTCAGTGGCGACGGAAAAATTTATTAAATTTATTGAGGAGAAAAGAAATGCTACTAATTTTTAATATTTTTGAACTTGGTATCAAAGAAGGCAAAAAAAATGCATATGTGGCAGTTGGTAAAAATAATATTACAAAATCAGTTTTAAATGATAAAGGGACACTTGGGATGTATTTGGTTCAGGAAAAAGAAAATCCCAATATGACTTATATGTTTGAAGTTTATGAAGATGAGAAAAGTTACCAGGAACATGTCAAGTCAGAGCAATATAAAGAATTTTTAAAAAAGTCGCCAGCAATCTTGACTAATCATAAAAAGAAAATTCAAGTAATGCCAGAGTATATGGGAGATAAAAAGTTTGTGCAAACAAGAAATACTCGTGTAAATTATGTTACAGTTGATGTAAAAGAAGGATTTAATGATGCTTTCAGGGAAATTGTACTTGATGAAATGAAGCAGTCGATAAAAAAAGAAGAAGGTGTTTATGTGATTTATGCTGCAACGGCAACAGGAAATCCGAATAAATGGTACTTTTTTGAAATTTATGAAAATGAAAAAGCGTATCAAAAACATAGAAAAACAGCTCATTTTAAAAAATATATTGAGCAAACGGAAAATATAATTGAAAATAAAGAATTTATAAATATTGAAGGTGTAAAATTGTTAAATAAGGGTAATTTAAATTATGTGAAATAAAAAATATTAAATTTTGAACTTTAGTAAAATAACAATTTATGTAAAAAAATGGAGATGATTTCAAATGAAAACAACAAAAATACAGGAAATAGATGTGCCTAAAGTAGCACTAGGAACTTGGTCTTGGGGATTTGGAGGAATCGCTGGAGGAGATTCGATTTTTGGAAATAAATTAGGAAAAGATGAATTGAAACCTGTTTTTGATAGAGCAATGGATTTGGGACTAAAATTGTGGGATACTGCAACTGTTTATGCGAGTGGTCAATCTGAAACTATTTTGGGAGAATTTGTAAAAGATAGAAGTGATGCGATAATTTCTACAAAATTTACACCTGAACTTGCAGAAGGAAGAGGAGATAATGCGATTTTTGAATTTCTTGATGAAAGTTTAGAAAGATTGAATAAGAAAGTTATTGATATTTATTGGATACACAATACAAAAGATATGGAGAAATGGGCACCTAAATTGGTTGATGTGTTAAAATCAGGAAAAGTGAAAAAAGTAGGAGTTTCTAATCACAATTTAGAACAAATAAAATATGTGAATAATATTTTGAAAGAAGCTGGATTTCAGTTGCATGCTATTCAAAATCATTTTAGCTTACTTTACAAAACAATTGAAACAACTGGAATTTTAGATTATTGCAAGGAAAACAATATCGCAGTATTTTCGTATATGGTACTGGAACAAGGTGCTTTATCTGGAAAATATACAAAAGAAAATCCATTGCCAGCTGGAACAAGAAGGGGTGAAGCATTCCCGCCTGAAACTTTGGCAAAATTGGAGCCATTATTTTATGAAATGAAAATTTTAGGTGGAAAATATTCTGCAACAATTCCTGAAATTGCGACTGCTTGGGCAATATCAAAAGGAACAATTCCAATAATTGGAGTTACAAAACCTAATCAAGTTGATGATGCCAAAAGAGCTGCAAGTGTTGAATTAAGTGATGAAGATGTTGAGCTTATGGATAGAGTAGCTATTAGTACAGGTGTTACTGTGAAAGGTGAATGGGAAAGTTCGATGTAGTTTATTCATAGAGTGAGCTTTATATCTGGTGTTTATAGAAACGATAGTTTGAAGAAATAAGCATAAAAGCATTGAAATATGCTAAAAAATTGTGAAATTAGCTAAATAATTTTGTGTAAACACAGAATAAAGGGAGTATGTCTTTACTCCCTTTTTGATTTTAGTTATCATGTATATTATTTACAGATTGACTAGACAGTCGAAAAATATCGAACTTCACCTCTGACTCTACCCTTAGGTGAGCAAGTTAAAATCAGCAGTTTTCTACAAGCCATACAAATCCTTTTCCCATTCGTATATCAGAATTTCTAAAATGATTTCCTTCATTCCATTCCAAAACATATTTTTCCAAATCTTCATAATTTCTCAAAATCTCAAAATATTCTCTTATATTATCACCAATCTTCGATAAAACCTGATGTTTAGTCTTTTCTTCTAAATCTCCAAGACTTAAATAAACATTTTTTACCAAAATCTTGTTATTTTTCACAAATTTTATCCAATCCTTATACCAAACTGATGGTGAAACTCCAGCTATTCCAGCAAAAATATCTTCCTGATAACCGCTCCAAAGTGAAAATAACCCAGCAAGAGAATATCCACCTAAAATATACTTCACATTCTTTTCTTGAATATTCATAAATTCTGCCAAACTTGGAATCAATTTTTCCTTTATAAACTCTAATGTTTTACCAGCTCCATCGCCAAAATTTCCTTTTCCACGAAGAAGTGGCATTTCCCAAGGTGTCAGTTCGCTATTCCAGTCTTCTATTTTAAAAGCTGCCAAACTAAAATTTTTATCCACATTTTCAGAAATATATTTCACTTCATTGTCTAAAAGTTGCATATCATGCTCATCGACAGGCTGTATTAGGATATATTCTATCTTTTTATTTTCATTTGTATATAAAATACATTCTTTTTCTTCTATTTTGAAATTTAATTTTTTCATATTTGCTCCTTTTTTAATATTTTTTGAATATTGAATTTATTTTAAATAGATTTTGATTAATATAATTAATTATAGCATATGTTTTTAAAAATTTTATTCAATTTATTTATACTATTTTTATAATTTTTTTCTTTGCTTAAATATATTTAATTTTTTTTTAAATTATGGTAAAATAAACTAAAATACTTGATAAAATCTGGAATTTTTGTAAACTCTATCAACAAAAGAATATTTATAGAGAGGATAATGAAATGTTTAGAAGGAAAAAAGAAATTTTTTATGTTGGAAAAGTTAAAATTATTATTAATGAATCAACCCTTGATGTATTTAGAAATACAGTTTATTATGTAGATATGCAGGATGCTCTGTGTATTAAAGGTGTTCCGTTTATTACCTGCGATATTTATGAAGATGAATTTTCCGACCATTTAATTGCTCAGGTAGGACTGGAAGATGACGAGGAAAATGATATATTACCAAGTGTAGAGGAACTGAAAAAGAGAAAAATTGTTTGCTTTATTCAGTTAGATGAGCATATAATGAGATAAAACTGTTGAACTGCTCAGAATTAT
>ERZ773022.2644-NODE-2644-length-10606-cov-3.030329_pt1 | contig 10606 bp, 11 predicted proteins | sample MGYA00580839_ERZ773022 | MGnify/ENA primary metagenome ERZ773022 (study PRJEB29015, sample SAMEA2738020) | human oral metagenome | biome: human oral; feature: human-associated habitat; material: dental | place: China | collected 2044 ... | reverse complement strand
TTTTTTCTCCCTTTGTCTCTTCCTCTTTTTGTTTTTGTCCGGTACAAGCTGTTACACATAATATTGCACATAAGATAGCTAACAAAATCATTTTTATTTTTTTCATAAGACCTCTTTCTTCTCTTTTAGAGATATCTTCTTAATATGACCTGTTACATTGGAATTTCTTTAATTGTCTATTATCATCGCTTCTTTTTTTAATGCAGGTATTATCTTATTTAGAAAATCCTCAGTTTTTATCTTCAGCGTGGAGGTATTTACGCAGGGGTGACATCTTATATGATCTTGCTGTATTACATCCCTATCTATTACAAGCTCCACCTTATTATCGGTGTCATTTAAAAGTGCAAGCACACTTACAGAGCCTGAGCTTACATTCAAAAATTCTTTTAAATGTTTTTCCTTTGCAAATGAAAGCCTTGACATTCCGATTTTCTTGGAAAACTCTTTAGTTACATACTTTTTATCTCCCGGCATCATGAAAATAAAAAATCGGCTCTCCTGCCTGTTGCAAAGCATGATATTTTTGCAAATTTTTACTCCCAATACGCTTTCTATTTCTCTGCATCTGTCCATGTCCGAAGCTTCTTCATGGTCAACAACCTCATAGTCTATACCAAGCTTGCCAAGAAAATCATAACACATTTTTTCCTTTTCCTGCCTACTGTCAATATCTTTTGGTACTCCCCTATACACTTGTGAAATATACATCTATACCCGCCTTAAAAATATACTTATTTTTACTTATATGCCTACAGCAGCCCCAACATTTCTTCAGGGTTTTCAGCCGCCTTTACCTTATCCATCGCCTTTATTATAACGCCATTCTCATCAATCAAATATGTGGTTCTTACAATTCCCATAGAGGTTTTCCCATAAAGCTTCTTTTCCTTCCACACATCATAAGCCTGTATAGTCTGAAGCTCGGTATCCGACAATATTGTAAACGGCAAGGAATACTTTTCCTTAAATTTCTTATGAGATGCCACGCTGTCCTTGCTTATACCTACTATCTCTACATCCTTTTCACTAAACTGCGGATACAGATCGGCAAAGCCGCAAGCCTGCTTGGTACAGCCAGGTGTATTATCCCTTGGATAAAAATACAGTATAAGTTTTTTTCCTTTATAATCTGACAGATTTCTAATTTCACCATTTTCATCAGGCAACGAAAATTCCGGTGCCTTTGTTCCTTTTTCTAACATAATTCTCCTTTATCCGGTGTAGTATATCGTTGATATCCAGCCTTCAGGCTGCTTTGTTAATAGATTGCAGCCGATACATAATAAAGAATTTTAAGATTTACTCTAATATTACTGATATTTAATTAAATATCAATGATACACTACACTAATTTATTTTACCGATTACTTTGCCCATTCTTTAAGTTCTGATGCACTTTTTACCAACTTAGCCTCTATTATTTTTGCTCCCTCGGTAACAGCTTGTACCTTCTGCATCGTTTTACCGATTCCGCCACCACCGGAAGTTGTAAAAATATAGATATTCTTATCTGCCCAATCATACTGTTTACAAAAACTGTATACCACCTTTGGAGCCGCTCCATACCAAATAGGAAAGCCTAAGTACACCGTATCGTATTTTTCAAAATCTTCTAACTTGCCTGATATGGCTACATCCTCTTTTGAAAGCTGCTCCCTATTGCATCTTGCAAAGGGATTTATCCAGTTTATATCCGCTGCCGTATACACTTCCCTCGGAACTATTTCAAAAATATCCGCTTCCATAGACGCTTTAAGTTCTTTAGCTACTGCTGCCGTTCTACCGCCGGCACTGAAATAAATTATTACTGCGCTCATAAGATACCTCCGTATTTTATATTCAGTATACTATTTGTACTAATGTATAGTATCATTGATATTTAATTAATATAGACAATAGCAGAGTAACTTTCAAATTTCTTTATTATGTTTATGTTACAATCTATTGACAAAGTAGTGGTAAAGCCGGATATCAACGATACGCTACACTGACTTAATATATTTTCTTCTATTATACCACAATAGGTACTATGTCAAGCAAAAAATAGAATAAATACTATTTCTTATAATCCATATATGATAAAGTCCTAATATACCGCAAATAAAAATATCCTGTTTATGGTATATTATAATACATAAAGCTTACATATCTTATTTTTTATTAAATTATTTATTTTTTCTCATCCTTTTTCTTATCTGTACTCCTATTTTATAAAGCATCCAAAGGAAGAAACAGCTTAAAATACTTATTATATAAGAAGTGGCATCAACTGAATTAAATTTTTTATCATATATTTTAATTACCATTTCAGAGACTATCGGTATTACACCTAACAATGATATAATCAGTAAAATCGCATTTAGAGAAGAACTTTCTATCTCCTCCTGCTTAAGCTTATTCATCTGTACCAATTTGTCCAACATTTTTTCATTCTCATCCTGGTAAGAATGCAGCTCATCTACCTTCATTGCCTCTCCTATATTTTCCGCCAGCTTCCTTGCAGTTGGATATAAAAACTGATTTCTGTCCCAATATCGTTTTGACTTAATAAGTAAGACTGTAACCGACTCCTTAAATTTCTTTTTGCTTATATCTTCATTTGCAATCAAATCTTCTATATACTTTTTAGTTTCAAATATAGTTGCAGATTGAAATATAAAAATTTCCGCAACAAATAGAGTTAAAATTTGTGATTCAATTCTATCTTTATAGCAAAGCTTGAAGTTTTTAGGTATCTCAATTATAACATTCTCTGAAGCATATATCTTTGCACTATCATACTGAGCTATATTAGTATTAGCTCTGTTAATAAAACTCTCATTGATAATTTGAATCCCTTCAAGTTCTTCTACTGCAAAAAATTGCAACTTTTGAAACTCAGTTAATTCTTTTGATGCAAAAACCGTCAGCTTAGGTGTTGACAATACTTTTATTTTATAATTTCTACATAAATACTGTGCAAAAGTACTATCTCCAACCCTAAGTTTACCTTCAAAAGCCCTTATCCATAATGATAAAGGACTGCATGCACAAACAGGCAACATTACAGTAAGTATACCAAGCTCATTATTATCCACAGTATAGTATAAAGAGGCTCTTATCGTTACATCTTTTTCTTTATATTTGTATATCAAATCCTCATATCCGATAAAATAATGTTCCAGTTTGCCTAATTCCGCTTCTCCATATTCATCATCAACTATATCTTTAAACTTTTTAGTAAAGAAATCTTCTCTATGCTCAGTTATATTAAAGGCAAATGAATTAACCTGTATCGGATAATGTAAATATATATCACAAACCGGAAATACCTCATCTCTTTCATTAATAAAATCTTCTATAACCTCTTCCAGATTTTCATTATTGGAGGTATGTTCAATACCGTCTCTTAATTCAATTTTTGTATCTATATCCTTCTTTATATAAATGTATACATTCTCATCTCCAAATTGAGAATTCACTACTACTTGTGCTTTTAAATATAACGGTATTTCCTCCCACTGGTCTATACGCAAAAAATCTTCTTCATTTATAAGTAACACCTTACCTATAATGCATCCTTCTTCATTAGGAACAACATTATAATATTCTTCCGCTATATTCACAGAATATCCTTGCAACTTTGCATCATATGATTCTAAAGTATGTCCCAAGAGCTTTTTCTGAACCGACTCTAACTTTAGTGTTCCGTATACAAATAATTTATACATAATCCCCCTCACACATTATCATACTTATCAGAATACTGATTTATTACCAATTTATCATCTATAGCTATCAAATAACCTTCAGGTCGATATTCAAAATATCTGACATTCTTATCTTAGCAAAATAAACCCTATAATTACAATACAAAAAGAGACTGTCACAGTTTAAGATTTTGCATAAGCTATAGGTAACATTCTACCAAAATGCCACTATATATTATACACCATCTTTATTTTGCAACAGCCCCTTAGAAAATCTATTTTCCACTCTCCTCAATGCCTGTATTCGCATCATTTGGAATAAACGGGTTTGGATAATGAATAACAAGTATGCGTACCTTCTTATTGGTATTATTCTCCCAATTATGCGGCTTTCTTGAATCCAAATATGCCGTATCCTCAGGGTACATATCATACACTTTATTTTTATAGTGCAATGTCAAAACACCTTCCAAAACATATACAAACTCTACGCCCTCATGAACATAGGTTTTTAAATGCTTACTCTTTGACGAAGGCCACAATTCATAAAGTCTTGGCAAAAATTTGGCATTTTCAAGATCTTTTGCCAAATAAAACTGAACAAATTTTGTATTTACAGAGCCTACCTGACGATTATAACTTCGTATTATCGGTTCTTCGTCATTAATTGATTTTTGAGGCATATAAAAAAAACTGTCCATGTCCATATCTAAGACCTTTGCGATATTTTGAAGTGAATCAATCGCAATTGTCGTCATTCCACGCTCAAATTGAGACAAAAAACCTGTTGAAAGACCGGTGCGTTCACTAAGCTCCTTAAGTGTGATATTTTGCTCCTTCCTTCTACTCTGTACCTTGCCTCCAATATCCAAATTATCCATATCTTAACCTATTTCTTTACTAAATTTACAGTACGAACCTACAGTTTTCCTGACTTATAATATACTGCATTCATTGCCTGTATCACAGCTGAACGCATACCTTTTTCTTCCAATACCGACACACCTTCTATCGTAGTTCCGCCCGGTGAACAAACCATATCCTTTAATGCTCCCGGATGCTTATTCGTATCCAGAACCATCTTTGCACTTCCAAGCACTGCCTGTGCCGCAAAACGGTATGCCTTATCACGAGCCATTCCCTGAAGAACTGCTGCATCCGCCATAGCTTCGATAAACATAAATACATATGCCGGTGAAGAACCTGAAACAGCAACAACCGCATCAAAAAGTTTTTCATCAATACGCTCTACTGTACCAAAAGTACCTATAATTGTCTCTAATACCTCTTGATCTTCCTTAGTAACATTGTTATTGGGACAGATCGCTGTAACGCCCTCACCGACCATTGCCGGAGTATTAGGCATCGTTCTAAGTATCTTTGTGTTTTTTCCAAGACCATTCTCCAAATAAGCCAAAGTCTTGCCGGGAGCAATAGAAACAATAAGCTTCCCGTCTACTAAAGGTGCAATCTCTTGCATTACTGCATCATATATATTTGGTTTAACTGCAAGAAATATCACATCACTTGACTTTACTACTTCCTTGTTATCCATGGTAGTATTGATACCAAGGCGTGCCTTTGCGTCATCCAAGCTTGGCTGATAACCGTCACTTGCAAAAACGCTCTGTGGAGCTACAAGTTCAGCTTTTATAATGCTTGTTATCATTGCCTTAGCCATATTTCCACAGCCGATAAAACCAATTTTTTTGTTCATCTTCTTCACCTCGTCATTATATTTTATCACAAAACTTCAAGGCGTGCCAGTAGCACGCCTAAAATACTAATTAAAACTTTGTTCTGTTCTTCCGATTATCTCATCCTGCAATGCCTTGCTTAAGTTATGGAAATGGTCTGAATAACCTGCAACACGCACGATAAGGTCTTTGTAGTTTTCAGGATGCTTTTGTGCGTCAAGCAAAACTTCACGATCAATTACATTAAACTGAATATGATGTCCATCCATATTAAAGTAAGCACGAACAAGATTTGCCATATGCTCAAGTCCCAAATCTCCCTCTACAACAGATGGTGTGAATTTCTGGTTAAGAAGAGTTCCGCCTGTTGCCAAGTGATCCATCTTTGAGCAGGATTTGATAACTGCTGTAGGTCCATGCACATCCGCACCTTTATCCGGAGAAATACCTTCAGAAACAGGTAAATGTGCTTTTCTTCCGTTCGGACTTGCCATCATTACTTCACCAAAGTACACATGGCAAGTTGTCGGAAGCATATTGATTCCATATTTTCCGCCCTTAATATTCGGTCTTCCTACAACCATTCCACGATAAAGATCAAATACCGACCTCATGATATCATCGGCATAGTCATCATCATTACCGTACTTAGGTGTCTTACTTGTTACAAGATGATGGATATCTTCATAACCTTCAAAGTTTGCGTCTAACGCCTTTTGTAATTCTTCTATTGAAAACTTCTTATTATCAAATACATTATATTTGATTGCAGCCAATGAATCTGTAATTGTTCCGATTCCTACACCTTGAATATAATTTGTATTATACTTTGCTCCACCGCCGTTATAGTCTTTTCCTGATGCGATACAGCCGTTTGTTACAAGAGAAAGGAACGGCACAGGCATATACTCTGCATAAATCTTTTCGATAATATTATTTCCTTCGATCTTAATATTTACGAAGTACTCTACCTGCTTTTTATAAGCTTCAAAGAACTCTCCGTAAGTCTTGAACTCTCTCGCATCGCCGGTCTTCGGTCCTAACTGCTGATTTGATACTTTATCATATCCGTTATAAAGTGTAAGCTCAACTATTTTAGGAAGGTTCAAATATCCCGTTAAAATATAGGCTTCATTTCCAAAAGCACCTGTCTCAACACAGCCGCTTGTTCCGCCTTTTCTTGCATCTTCCAAGCTCTTTCCGGCATTCAAAAGTTCTTGCACTATAGCTTCTGTATTGTAAAATGCAGGCTGTCCCCAACCTCTTCTTGAAATCTCGCAGGCTCTCTTAAGGAACTTATGCGGTGTCTTTCTGCTGATCTGCACATTGGAGCTTGGTTGAAGTAATCTCATCTCATCCATGCAGTCAAGTATCAGATAGCTGACCTCATTAACACCGTCACTTCCGTCAGGAGCTATACCTCCGGTGTTGATATTTGCAAAGTCGGTATAGGTTGAACTTTCTTTCAATGTGATACCAACCTTTGGAGGTGCGGGCTGATTATTAAACTTGACCCAAAGGCACTCAAGAAGTTCCAAAGCTTTTGCATCATCTAAAATCATACTGCCTAATCTTCATTGTCACATCCACTGCTTATTAAATGTTTCCATATCGCAAATATATGATAATAGTTTCCCTATCTAATAAAAAAAATCCCTCCATCATCTTGATTAGAGGGATCTACATACTATATTATTTATACCCTACCAATATAGCAAGCGGCTAAATGTAAAAACTAAATAATTTATATCTCATTATATCAACAAACAACTAAATTACACCTAATACACTTATACACCGCCATATAATCTTGAATATACAAAACAACACAATTTATAACTGTTCTTATATTATTAGCCCAAGTTAAGAAACTTAGCTGCTTCAATACACTGTGCCCTTTACAGTCAATAAAAAAAGAACTGTCGTTTGACTAATATATGAAATTGTAATCTGATTTTATTCTAGTGATCTGACTAAAACGCATAACTTTAATCAAATTCTTATTTACATTCCAATCTGGTTATATTCTAATTAATACAAGTTCTATATATTCATGACAATGCGGACACTTTGCATTCCATGATGTATGTGATAAACTACTACTATCCATTTGGATACCCCCTTTGATATATTTATTGGTTGGCGAACCTTTTATATTATATCAAATTTGGGGGTTTTTCACATAACGCTAAGGCTATTTCAACCACCCGCATAGCAGGTGGTTTATTTGTTCTCTTGCGAGAACAGGGCCTTGCCCTAACAAAACAAGAAACAGGGTAGAAAATTACCCTGTTTCCAAATAACGAGCATTCAATATAAAATAAATACCTAAGTGAAATTTATAAGGCACCATCTAAAATAACACTAAATAATGGCATACTAGTTTTTTCCTCCACATCGCATAAGTAAAATAGTTGTACCACTTAATATACTGACTTATATAGTTAATACTTTAAACTTCTTTTTCTGTATATAATAATCCACCCCACGATTAATGCAACAAATATAATTAAAGCTATTGGTACATAATATTTAGTAGGTTTACTTGTTGATGAAGTTCCACTATATACTACATCTTCAGGAGCTGTATTTTCTGCATTACTAGGGGTAGAATAACTCATCTCTGGATATTTTTTTTGATAATCCGATATAATCCCCTTTATTTCTTCAAGAGTATAAAATCCTGACTTGACAGGAAAACCGTAATAATCCATATCCCATAAAATGCCAATCCTTATGCTTCCATCTTCAAATCTTTTCACCAATACATTGCTGCCAAACGGGGTGGTTCTATCCATACCGAAAACTAGCAAATCTTTCATACTCGAATTGTACTGTTCTCCAAGTAAATTTGAAATCTTTATTGTAATTAAGTCATTTTTATCATATGTAACCCCTGACGCAGGATGCTCTAAAACACCATTTTCATTTTTCATAAAATACAATTCTTCATATGTATCATCAGCATTCCATTGCGTAGCAACCCAAATTGCATTAGTTTGGTCTATAGTATCACTATTTGCTTCATCTATAAGTTTACTTAGTTGTTCTTCACTTTCAATTTCGCTTATATTCATTGCTTGGAACACAAAATATGCGTCTGTATTATCTAAAATCGGTACTATTTCTGCCAATACTTCATTTTCCATTGGCTCCTGCATAATTTCACGTGAACGTTCCACACTATATCTATATGCCTCTCTTAACTCATCACTACTTGGTGGTGTCATAGCATACACCTCTCTATTTGAAGATAGTATAATAGCTAATATAAATACAAATACTATAGTTGATTTTATCCTTTTCATGGTATCCTCCTATCTGTAATAATAGTTTGTACTGTTATATTTTCCAAATCCTGAACGACCATATTGAAAATATGTATTAGAATCTATTGCCTGAGAACTCACTTTATAGAATGGTGTTACACCCACTCCAGGATCTTTAAACCAAAATACCCCTTCTTTTGTATCGTATCCACAGCCAACTATTGCATGACCTCCACCATCTCTCCATAATATTCCCGAAATAAAAGGTCTACGATTATATATAAAAGCCCTTAAATTTTGAGCTTTCATGCTTGTACTATAACCAGATGAACCATTTCCACTAACATAGTCAATACCTTTTTTTATTTCTTCAATATTTGCTCCAGTATTATTAAGATTTCCTTTTACATATTGTACAATAGATTCTTGTGAAACATACTTAGTTTTATAACGTCCTACCATTTGTATAGAGGCAGCCCAACACCAATTTGATTTCTTTTGTTCATACCTTATAACATTCAATTCTGTCTTATACATAAACCCGTTTATACTATCAAAATAATACTGAGTTCCTTTTTCATCTAGCTCATACTAAGCACCTAGGCCGGTCGTACCGTATACTTTTTTGCTATAGCAGACGATACCTTATCCATCTTAAAGTGATGCACAGGCTACCATTGTTAGCATAAGCATAGGTATAATGTACTTTAATTTTGTTTTCATCAGTATTCTCCTTTTCGATGTTTGTATAAATTTAACGCTCAAGTGGTACTTGAACATTATGAAATTAATATTATGTAATATATCTACCGGTTGTATTTACTTAGACGCTTGTAAATACTAAATCTCTTAATGTTAATATTTTTCTTATGCAGCTATTTATTTTCACTCTGTATGACAATGTATCTATTGACTGATTAACTATAATAATCTCATATCTGCTATTATTATCAGCTTTAACCCTAAGTACCGTAGCCTTTGTAAAATATTCCTTATAAACAACAGTACCGTAATCTTTTATTATAACAAAGCAATCTACACCTCCTTTAGATGACATTTATTTTTGATGCTGAATCATTGTTTTTCAGATAGTCATGCATCTGTTCTCTCATTAAAATAATCCCTAAACCAATTAATTATATATTACATCAGCTTGGATGTTTGCAGAAACTTTATGATACTTTTCCACAACCTACCAATGCTATAAAATAACCGATTGTAAAATTTTTCATCACTTTTGTTTAATCATATCCTCAAATTCATCAAGTGACAGAACTCCATTTTCTTTAATACTTCTCGCTATAAAATCTGAATTATTTCTATCATTTGCCAACATTGAAAGTGCTGACATTGTTTCCCCACATGGAACTATAACACTATCGACTTTATCACCCACCTCCAATAATATCGGCTGATAAACAGGCTCTATTCCACCTACAAGCACAAACAGCTTATTGCTGTCAAGCAAGTTATTCTTCTGCAATATATCATTAACATACTTTCTATAATCAATAGTATCTGAATTATTCCAAGACGCTCTTAATAAAAACCAATGACCTACTCTACTGTTTATTATATCAATATCACTATCTGATAATAAATCAGCAGTCGATTTATCTACCGGTTCCCCTATATTAAAGGTAAATGTCAAAAAACTATTATTCACTTTTACCGGTAATTCCCAAATATAATCCTGAGTCGAAAGTTTTGCAAACAAAGCCTTACTATCTTGAAAATCAGAAATATTTATTGTATTTCCCATATATATTTTTACTGCTTTTCCAAAGTCAATATCATCTAATTTCATCTTATCGTGTATATCACCAAGTTCATATAGACGATTAGCTTCCTCCAACATATCATATTTTAACTTTTCAATTTCTTCATAGTCCTTAGAATCCTCCAGCTTTTCAAAAAAATCGAATTCTTTATACTTCATATATGTTTC
>ERZ773022.2640-NODE-2640-length-10611-cov-10.278325_pt1 | contig 10611 bp, 11 predicted proteins | sample MGYA00580839_ERZ773022 | MGnify/ENA primary metagenome ERZ773022 (study PRJEB29015, sample SAMEA2738020) | human oral metagenome | biome: human oral; feature: human-associated habitat; material: dental | place: China | collected 2044 ... | reverse complement strand
CTCCAGGGTGGCGGATCTCTCCTGGTTCAGATCAACGGTGACATGACGCATGCGCATCATCGTAGAACCCTCAGGGCGCTGACCCTCCGGGAAGTCAGTGCCCAGGGCCCGCACCTCGTGCAGTGCAATCGTCAGGGGACCGACACGGATGTCCCAGACATCTTCTACCCCGCGTCTTCATTCCACGACCTCCGGGAAGTCCTGTGCGTAGCCGAGGAACAAGAACCTGGAGTCAGCCAGCACCGACAACAGTTCCTCCCACGCACCGGTTTTCTGTCGATACAGCAGCTTCAAGTCCTCGACCAGCGCCGGAGTTGGCTCCGTGGTCCGAATGAAACCCAGCAGTCGAGCCCCGATCCCGAAAAGCTCGTATCCGTGCGTCAGCATCCGCCGGGCGATGGCCACGGTACCGAACGGGCCGATATCGCCGTCAAAATAGCCGTTGGGGATGTTCGCCAGCAGATCCACCGGATCACTGGTCGGCAGACACTGGACGACGTGAGATTCCTCCAGGATTGCCTCAGAATTCCGTTGGATCCTCACCAGCGCCGACACGACGTCTTCGTCGATGTCCAGTTCCTCCCCGGCGCTGTCGAACCCGACCACCCGGTCGGGGTCTCTCAGAACGTCGCGGATCAGCTTGAACCTCGCCACGTCATATGCCCGAAGCTGCGCGGGGTCCTCATCCTCAGGGACATCCAGAGTCAGCTCGTCGTCCATATCGTGCTTCTCGACGGCGTGCATGGACGTATAGACGCACTGGTCGAGGGAATCCAGGCTCAGGAAGCATTTCCCCGCCCGCCCAGCGGCCACGTTCCGGAAAGCGTCGTACAGCTCGGCGAAGGTCAGCGGATCATCGATGTACGCGACACTGAAGGTGTCGATCTGCTGACGATCTTCTGCGGGTAACAGAACAATTTCCACAGCCTACCTCCTCCACAGGGTCATCACTGCTCCAATCGAACGATCCGGGGCAGCGTATCAAGCCCACTCTCCCAACCCGTTCGCGTGGTCGCAGCACATGATCTCGCTCGCAAGACCTGCCCCCTCCATGGGGAAGAACGAAAGCCATGTTCCTTTCACCCGGCGGTTTACCTCGTGACCTTGCTGACAGGACTGTTCGTATACAGCTACATGCCCGGCGTTTATGAGCTGAGCAGCAGGGCCACCGGATCGGACTCGCGTTGCGACAGCATCATGTAGCCCCCACCCGGGGCAATGATCACCGCGGGCCGGGGATGCTCCAACGGGGTTGGTTGTTCCTTGAGGGAAGGAACGTCGAAAAGAACCGCCTCCAGGGTGGCGGATCTCTCCTGGTTCAGATCAACGGTGACATGACGCATGCGCATCATCGTAGAACCCGGGAAACCCGAGTCTCGAAAGCCGTTGACACTTCCAATTTCCTTCTTGAGCACCGAATCCAGCGCTTTTACAATGGAAATACCGGGTCCTCAAAATCGGGGATGCCACTCTCGACGACCAGGAGAGTCGCAATGATTCCTCACAGAAGAACACAAACACTTCTCCCGCTCTTCGTGCCATCGTATTGTCCTGCCTCATGCTGATCCCCGAGCTGCATGCCCACAAAACCCTCATCACCGTGCTACTGCTCCTGTTCCTCGCGCTGGCTCTCGTCGGGGCGGTGCGCACCAGGAAGGATCACCCGGATCCCGCTCCGTGAATCCTGCTCGCAGTCGGCTCCTCCTCCGCGAAACCGTCACCAGCCATGATCCCCTGGGCGACTACCATTCCCGCTCAGAAACAGGACCGGACCACGAGCAGCAAGAGCGGAGGCAGTGATGACAGCAACGGATGCGATGCATCGGACACGCGTGAAGAAAGCAATCCCATGGCGCTGCGGTCGTCTGCCACGGATCGCCGTGGCAGCAACCTGCGCATCGCTCCTGGTCGGCTGCTCGACAGAACCTGTGGCGAATTCCCTGGCACCACACGCCATCACGGAGGCCTCACACACAGCCACGTCCAATGGGCTACCCGATTCGTCGCCCTCCCCCTCACCCACACCTGACGCGATGAAATGCCGCGCGAAAGCGGATTCCCTGACCACCGAGCAGCAAGCGGGACAGTTGTTCATGATCGGGGTGAGCACCTCCGGGTTGGACGACAAGACCCGCAAAGCCATCGAGTCGGGAAGCATCGGGGCCGTGGTGCTGCTCGGCAACAGCACCGAGGGCGCCTCCCGGATCAGCGCGATCACCTCCGAGCTGGGAGAGATACAGTCTTCCGGGATGCCGCTGCTGATCGCCGTCGACCAGGAGGGTGGTCACATACAGCGCCTCAAGGGACCGGGATTCAGCGACATCCCGAACGCCGTCGAGCAGGGGTCGCTGGCGGACGGCCAGTTGCGGAGCCGGGCCCAGACGTGGGGCACGGAGTTGGCGGACGCAGGCATCCACTACGACCTCGCGCCGGTCGCCGACGTGGTGCCCAAGGACAAGCAGGACAGCAACGCACCGATCGGGAAACGCAACCGCAACTTCGGCAATGACGCCACCGCGGTGGGCAGATCGGTGGTGGAGTTCACCCAGGGAATGCAGGACGCCGGAATCGCGACCTCCCTGAAACACTTTCCTGGGCTGGGTGAGGTGACGGTCAACACCGACCACGGGGTGGCGAAGGACAGCGACATCACGGCCGACGGCGAATCCCTGGAACCGTTCCGCAAGGGTATCGAGGCTGGAGCTGATTCGGTGATGATCTCGTCGGCGATCTTCACCCGGATCGACCCAGACCAGGAGGGGGTTTTCAGCAAGAAGATCGTCACCAACATGCTGCGTGGCGACCTCGGCTTCCAGGGGGTGGCCATCAGCGACGACCTGGGCGCGGCGGTCGCCGTGGGGAATGTCACACCGGGCGACCGGGCCGTCCGGTTCTTCGCAGCGGGTGGGGATTTGCTCATCAACGCCGATCCGTCGCTGATGGACGAGATGCTGAAGGCCACCATCGCCTGGGCGGCTGAAGACCCGGGCAACGCCGATCGTCTGGCCGAATCCGCCGGTCGGGTGCTGGCGCTGAAGGAGTCGGCGGGGCTACTGACCTGCGACTGACCTGACCCAAAACTCCCGAGGCTTTTCACCACCGAGCGAAGGCCTTCAGGTTGCCATCGGAAAGCACCCCGGCATCCTCTTCCACGATCACCTCCGGCAGTCAGCGGGCGGTCATGAACGGGGCGATGGACGGTGTGGTGGCCTCGGCTTCTGATACGCCAAGAGGAACAGATCGGCAGAACCACCCGGCGGGGCCGGCCATCCGAAATCGAGTTCGTCCTGACCCTCCCCAACCATCCGCTGCCCGGCCGCGGCCCGAAGCACCTCCAACTCCCCCACACTGTGAGCCGGGCCGATGTGATCCATCGTTCTCGACCCCCGCGGCAGCAGGTAGTTTGTGGTCATGGTTGAGCTACGCAGTGATCCGGGCTGGGTGGAGGAGCAGCTTCAGGAGTTCTTCGAGGATGAGGGTGGCCCGTTGGGGGTGGGTGAGGCCGTCTCTTCGGGGGTGTTGGAGTACTTTGAGGGGATCTTCCCGGCCTCGACATTGCAGGTGTGGCGGAGTGTTGGGTTTGATGGTCTCGCTGGTGGGAGGCATTGGATCACGAATCCGTTGGAGTGGGCACCGGCTGTGGAGTCGTGGCTGGAGGGAGTGGAGCTACCCTTCCCGGACCAGCGGTGGTGGTGTGTCACCCGCACCCCCATGGGCAGCATGCGGCTGTGGGGGGAGGTCTCCGGACCCGCACTGACGGTCAAGTCAGTACTGGGAGCGTTCTGGCCGAATGCCTCGGTTCAGAAGGACAGGAAGGACCCAGTGATCTGGGAACGCTCCGGATGTGTGAGCCTGCTGTCTTCCACGAAAGACAGTGGTGTTTGTGATGATGTGACGGGCCGGTCGTTGGTGGATGTCGGGTTTGAACGGTTCGGGTCACTCGCCGCGGATGAGGTGTTTGCTCTGGTGCCGGCCTACTGCCTGTCGGGTCGTATGGAAGCCTCGATGCTTGCGGTGGAGCCTGCGGTGGCGCATGTGGCGTTTCTGGGGCAGAGCACCCAACCAACCATGAGACCTGACATGCTGGCCACCTTTGGTGGTGAGATCGCTGATCTTCTGGCTGCTCAGGGGGTGGTGGATCCCGCCACCGGGAAACCCATCACCTTCAACCAGTAAAACCACGCGCAAGAGCTTGATATGAGTCTTCCACCCGCAGCAGGAGCAGCAGCAGGAGGGGCGGGGTCGGGGGTTGCTGCTTCTGTCGTCACCGAGACCAGTGGGTTGGCGGTCACCGATGGTTTCCGACTAGGCACAGCACTCCGGAACGGTGCTGTTGTAGACGTGGTGGTGATGTGGGGGCCCTTCACCCGGGAGCAGCTTCAAACCATCCGGGACACCCGGACACACAGCAGTCCCGAACCGCCACCGGGGATACAGATCGAAAACGCCCGGAGCAGTCCAGCCTCCCCCTACATTCCCCCCATCAAACCACACTCAAACGAGCCGGTACGGGTGGCGTATTTCACCGGCCACTCGGGCACCCGGGCCGCCCAGTATCCCGCCGAATTCTCCCGTCAACTGGCCCGCCAATACGAAGCCCTGTCCTACATCACCATCGCCGACTACATAAAATACCGCACCCAAACCACCAGAGCCAAAACCCCCAAAGAAATCAAAGACGCCCGGGACATTATCGAGCAAGCCATCGTCGACGATTTGACTAAAAATCACGGACTCGAAAAGAAAGAGGCGCAGAAAAAGGCGCGCAGGGCTGTGGGGATGTTGGCGGCTTTGCACGAGCCTGACCAGATCCTGCAGGGAACCCACGCGCTCGCCGCCACCGAGGTGGTGTGGGGCAACCGGTACGTGAATGCCTCCCTCGGCCCCCAACACACAACCAACGCCACCCTCCTCGACAAAGCAGCCCAGAAAGCCCGGGAAGAAAACCGGGAAGAAGACCTGAACCACTACTACCTGAACGTAGAAGTAGTGCTGTGTAAAAACCCCACCCTGGCCGAACAGATCAGACAAGGCCTGGTCACCATCACCCCCACCACCCCAGAACACACACTCCCCGGCCCCTACACCAGCATGACCATCGACTCCCTCACCCAAGAAACCCTCGACCAGACAACACCAACCCGGGCACCACCACCCGTCCCAACAGCCCCTGCACCGGTGAGGGTCGGTGAACAAACCCGAACCGAATCAACACAACAAAGCGAAACGACAGAACGAGCCACACACATCAGAAACATCCTCAAAGCATCATTCCCGAAACCACCCACACCCACAAACCCCACAAACCCCAACACGACAAACAAACCACACCCACACCTCAACCAAACCCGAACCCGAACCACCCACAACAAAGAAATCGAACGATAACCGACTCAACTACCACACATTTCATGAACAGCAACGAAAAACAGGTTTGCTGGCTCATCACAAAGCAGGGTGTAGGTCGGGTGTGAGCGTGGCTGGTGTGGCGGTCCTGGGGTGAGGGTCGAGGTCTTCCGATGATTGGGAGTTCTCACACAGCCCTGTGGGAAGACCTCGACATGGTGCACGGGACCTTCGTTCGTCCTGATCTGACCACGTTCACACGCCTGGACGAGTTGGGACTGGAGGTCGTGGCGCAGCGGGTGGAACCCGGTCAGGCAAGCCTGGTCTGTCGGGTGGTCGATCCGGACGAGTGGTGTCATCGGTGTGGCTGTCAGGGGGTGGCGCGGGACACGGTCATCCGGCGGCTGGTTCATGTCCCGTTCGGGTGGCGGCCGACGACGCTGTTGGTGTCCGTGCGCCGCTACCGGTGTGGCGGTTGTGGCCACGTGTGGCGTCAGGACACGAGCCGGGCGGCTGAGCCGCGTTCAAGGCGTGGATGGCGCAGCGCCCCAAGGCGTGGCGCGATGGGGTGGAGGTGGTCGCGATGGACGGGTTCGCCGGGTCCAAGACCGCCGCCAGCGAGGAACTCCCGACCGCGACAGCGGTGACGGACCCGTTCCACGTCGTCCGCCTTGCCGGAAACGCCCTGGACCAATGCCGGCGCCGCATCCAAGACGCGTTGTTCGCCGGCGATGACCATGTCGAGGTCGAGGCCACCTGGCACATCTACCAACAGATGATCGCCGCCTACCGCGAGTCCGACCCCACCACGGGCAAGACCCGGATGAAGTCCCTGATCGCCAAACTCACCCATGCCGTCCCGGCCTGCCTGACCGAGGTCGCTGCCCTCGGACGGACCTTGAAGAAACGGGCCGCCGACATCCTCGCGTTCTTCGACCACCCCCACACCAGCAACGGCCCCACCGAAGCGATCAACGGCCGCCTAGAACACCTCCGAGGCTCCGCACTCGGCTTCCTCAACCTCACCCACTACATCGCCCGAGCACTCCTCGAGACCGGCGGCTTCAGACCAGCCCTACACCCTCGATTGTGAAGAGCCTCGGTCTCTCTGCGCGAGGTCGTCTTCTTCGCTTCCTCGGGCATCAAGCTCATGCCCGTGATCTTCTCAGTAATCATGCGACCTTCCCCACCAGCTACGCCGGCGTATCAGGCCAGAAACACCATTGGGCTGACAGTCCCACCGCCGGAGGCACGGCAGCAGGAAGTATGATCAGGCATCGTCGAGGTCCTTGAAGATCAGGAAGATCAGATGGTGTGGTAACCCCGATTTCTTAAGGGCCTCGACCCCCTTCACCCCGCCGACACGCCAGCTCCTGGATCCACGCTCACCCCACGCTCAGGTCCGAAGAGCCTCGAAAGCTGCCAGGCTCTGTCGTCTACAGGACTACGCGCACAAGGCGCTCCAACGGCACATGTCCTGCCGCTGAATAGCAGCCCAGTGCGGACCGATTTGACGACCACGTTTGCACGAACAAGGGGGTTCTTGAACCGATGGAACCCATCATAGCTGTTCCTATGCCCAAGCCGCGTCGGTCTTCGCGGACTCCGACGTCGAACACTCCCGCGACTTCCTCGGAACGAACTAACGAGTACCACGCGACAGCTATGCCATCGTCACTCAGAAAATGATAGAACTCGCGTTCATCTACGGCCGACGTTGCCCCATTACCTCTCCAGTCTGCGTACTCAACCCGCAGATGGTCATCCGAGGACGACAGTGGCGGAGACACGCGGAGTAGATTCACATCATATTCAACCTCCACAGAAGACCTGTGCGCCATCAACCAAGTCGCGATCCGCCCAGACGCGCTATCCAAGGAGGAGACCCGAAAGCACCCGGGCGGGAGATTCTAGAGTGCCACCTCTCGCGAAAGGACCTTGAAGTTGAAGTCGGTTGCCTGAAGGTCAGCGCGACAAACAGATATAAAGCCCATCGAATCAGTCTCAACATGGCATCCAATGCTGGCTAGCCATCGTAGCTCGCATGACAGAATGGGGTTAGACATTGAAAGTTACTCCCGCTCCAGCTTCGGACTGGACAACACAGGATTACGGTGAACTATCAGAAGGCAGACGACAAAGATTAAGCAAACAAAGACCCCGGACAGCAACACTCCACCTTCCGCTAACCAAGACCCTATGAATAGTCCAACGCTCGGAGAGAGCAGCACGATGGCATCAATCCCGCCCAGCACGCGGGCTCTATGCTCCTCGTCAATCTGTTTGACCGCATAGCTGAACAGCGGCTGACTTAGGGCGTCAAAGAGTCCATACAGTAGAAACGCTCCTACGACTAGCCCCATCGGAACCCCGGCGGTAGCTAAAACTACAGAGGCTCCACCTCCAATCATGCTCAATCGGAATAGTCGACCGACATGCCGGGAGAAACGTTCCACAATAACCAGTCCAATGATTTCTCCCACTGCAATTCCAGCGCGTATCATCGTGAGACTTTGCACGGATTCATCTATCGACAAGGCCAGTGGTAGCAGCTGAGGAACGAAACCATATGCAAGATTCGCTACGAAGAGTACAAGTGTGAAACCACGAAGAAACCTGCTCCTCATCAGGAGGCTGCCTACCAAGCGTAAGTCTCCAGCGAGTGTCAGGCGCTCCCTCGGTTTCCCAGCATCTCTCGTCGCTCCCGGGGTCGCAAAGAAGCACGCCACCGCAGCACACATGTATCCGAAGGCGACGATCATGACGACCACCGAGACGCTCACAAAAGCTATGAGCACTCCCGATGACAAGAGGCCTGCAGTACCTACCAGGCGGCCAGCAACGCCAGTCCTGGCTTGGAATTTGATGAACACCTCTGTCCGGAGTGACCGGGAGGCCATGATCAGGCTTGATCGTCGGAATATCGACTGACAGAAATCATTCGCGAGAACGAAGACAACTGCGGCAAGTACGTTCGTCAGGATGATCGGAACGAACGCCAAGAACGCAAGGAGCAGCAAGAGCGACCCTATCAAGCCCAGCAGCATGGTCGTACGGGGCGCATATCGGTCGACAATGCCACCAACCACGACCGACATGGCCGCCCTGAAGAGGAGCGATGAGGCCAGCACTGTCGCTGGGGCGAGCACAGAACCGAGGTTGGACGCTAGAGACCAAGCGACCTGCAAGTCCAACAGCAGATCGCTAATCGAAGCGGCAACTGTCGCTAGGAGAAGAAGGTTAGCGACTCGGCGCTGATGAGACATGCTCTGCATAAAAGGCCACAGCTAGCGCGAAGTAGTCGCAGCCAGCCTGACACGGGTATCCATTTGAGTCCTCTTCCGCGCGACAACCCCCTCCACAAAGGGCTGTCAGTCGACAGCCTTGACACACCGGCTTACTGAACATCAACTCTTTCCGAATCAGTCGTTGTGCATGAGCAGACAAGGTGGCGATCGTGTCGGTATCCAACAGATTGCAGATACGGTCCGCTCTATCTGTGCGCTTAACACATGGGCACACGCTTCCATCAGTATCAACACAGATCGCTGATATTCCTGCGCCGCAATGGGCTACAGGATATCCGGTCGTCTCGAATTGCATGTTATCCGCGAACTTGACCGTGTCCAGCACGGAATGCACATCTCCCGTCTTGGTAAACACATGGTCCAGCAGTCGTCGAAGCTGTTCCGTCGTCGGGCGTTCGGTGTCGGCAACCTATTTAACCATGAAGAACCCAGGCGAGCAACCTATCGCGGCAAAGTGATCATAAAACTCCGTGGCGGTATCCGCCGTCGAGCGGGTCAGCACCTGCATCACTCTGAAGGGGATGCCAGCTTCCTTTGCAAGCGCTACGGCTCGCATGGCCCTTGCGAAGCTGCCGCGTCCACGAGTAGGGCTGTTCGTCGCTTCGTCGTGACCGTCAACATCGGCCCGTGGCAGGTCATCGAAGGCGACTTTTCCCCACTCCGTGACGGCCCCGCCCTGAAACTGAGTCACGGGCCCAGGGTATCGCCCTTCAAGTCGGAGAGCAGATCCTCGGGGAGTTCTTCCTCGTAGGCGGTGCAGCCCTCCGGCATCCGCCAGGTGAGCGCACCGGGCAGCCGGTCCCGGAGCTGTTTCACGATCCGCCAGCCGACGACGTCCCCGTCGGCCCGCACGTGGCAGCGGACGTCGCCGAGGCCCGTCAGCAGCTCCCAGGCGGCCTGGCTGGGAAGCCCGAAGGTACAGACCAGCGGCCAGGAGGCCGCGCCGTGGCGGTCCGCGGCGGCCTCCAGGACGGTCGGGTTCTCGCAGACGAAGACCTCCGCGCCCCCGGCCAGCCCCCCAGTCGCCCCGGAACGACCGCAGGGTCAACCACACCGGTTCCCCCGGGGCCGCGTGGCAGAGCCGCACCGCCGGGGCTTTCCCGGTCAGGGGCAGGTTCAGCACCAGCACCTGCGCCGAGACCGCGTCGCAGATCACCCCCGCGCCCGCTCAGGCCGCCGACCACAACTGCGCATCCTCCAGCGGATCGCGGTAGCTCCCGCCCTCGGTGACGGCCCGACGCAACTCAAGCGACCTGACGCAGGCCCGTCCCAACGGCGTCGAACGGTCCAGGGCGTGCGGGTCCCGGAACAGGGCGGCGGCCAGTTCAGCCAGCCTGCGCGGCTCCTCCCCGGTGGCCGCGAGCACATCCGCGACTTCGCCGGCCAGCAGCGCCCACGACGGGGCCGGTTGCAGAATGCCCCGGGCCACCGCCGTCAGGTCGTCCCCCAGTCGCCGACCGCACCTCGCAGCAGCGCCAGACCGGCCGCACGGTCGGATTCCCGCGCCTGCTCCGCCTCGGCCCGCTCCCCCCGGAGATCCCGCAGGGGTCCTCCGAGCGCGACGAGCAGCTCGTCCAGTCCGGCACCGTGGGCCCTCAATCCCTGCCTGAGTTCCGACGCCCTCACCCCCCTGCCGGATTCCCTCCAATCCGCCTTCAGGAACCGCCCGATGTCCCGGCGCTCCGATGGCGACCAGTCCAGGGACACCTCCTCGCCCCTGTCCCCGCGCCAGCCTCGTTCCCGGCGTCTCCTGACCTCCGCCAGCAGGCGGGCCGGTCCTGGCAGCCGCGCCCAGGCCAGCAGATAGCCGGGCACGCTCACAGCAGCTGGTCCTGCCTTTCGGGCGCCCCGAGCGCCGGGGTTTCAATGGTCTCCAGCTGGCCGCCCGCCCACAGTTCCAGAACCAGATCGGCCCCGGGCATGGGGGCCGGCGCCCTGACCACCTGGTAGATGGCCG
>ERZ773022.2639-NODE-2639-length-10611-cov-17.530599_pt1 | contig 10611 bp, 6 predicted proteins | sample MGYA00580839_ERZ773022 | MGnify/ENA primary metagenome ERZ773022 (study PRJEB29015, sample SAMEA2738020) | human oral metagenome | biome: human oral; feature: human-associated habitat; material: dental | place: China | collected 2044 ... | reverse complement strand
CGCGCCTGGTTCATGGCCTGTTTGGCGTTCTCGTAGGCGTCGAGGGCCTCCGAGTAGTTCGTCTGGGCTTCTTCGCTCAGTTCGATGCCCACCACATCCAGGTCAAGATCGCGCAGCTCGTCGCCGAAACGAGTGATATCGGCATCCAGGGATGCGCGTGCCGCGTCGCCGATGGGCGTCTCGCCGTATCGTACCGATCCCGCGCTGAGCTGTTGTGGTTGCTGGCCTCCGTTCAATGCGCGCGAACCTCTGAGAGCCAGGAAGATCATCCCGGCAACAATCATCATGATCATCAAGCCACCAAGGCTCACGGCACATCACTCCTATAAAACGCCCTGTACTCTCAGGGTACGCCACACCACCAAAACGGGGACAAGCGATTCTCATGGGTTTCCCGTGGCGAAGTGAAGGGAGCAGGCGGCATCGTGGAAACCCCGATACGGGTCAGGAGCTGGGAAGAACTGACCCGGGACGAGTTCTTCGAGATCGCCTCTTTGAGATCCGAGGTGTTCTTTATGGAGCAACGCATCGACGTTCGCGACCTCGATGACCTCGACAGGCAGCCCGGGACCCTTCACTGGTGGGTCCCCGACGAAACCGGTTGCGTCGGATACCTCCGCACGGTTCTGCTCGACGAACCCGAGCTGGGGACGATCCTCTCCTTCGGGAGGGTGGCTGTCAGAGCCGATCGGCGCGGCGAAGGCCTGGCACGTTCACTGGTTGCAGCCGTGCTGGAACGCTTCGGTGGGCAGCCGATTGTGATCCACTCGCAGAGCCATGTGGTTCCTTTCTACCGCGGATTCGGATTCGAGTCGATGGGGCCGGAGTACCTGGAGGCGGGCATAGCACACACGAGGATGCGAAGGCCGGGGGAGATCCGTGTCAGTGCCGTGCTTCTCACCGACACGGCGGGCCGGGTGCTGATGGTCCGCAAGCGTGGTACGGATTCCTTCCTCAACCCGGGCGGGAAACCCGAGCCGGGGGAAACTCCGGAGAGGTGCGCTGTCCGAGAGCTGCGTGAGGAGCTGGGACTGGAACTCGACCCGGAGGATCTGCTGCCACTGGGGAGGTTTCGCGCCCCAGCCGCCAACGAGGCCGACACCGTCGTTCTCGCCGACGTCTTCCGTGTCCCTGAACCCCTTGATCGGCTCCCGGAACCGCGGTCAGAGATTGAGGAGGCCCGATTCGTGGATCCGGCCCTCCCGGAACCTGGATGGGCGCCTCTGTTCGCCGAACGGATCCTGCCCCTGCTCAACCATCCAGCCGGCTGAAATCCACGGTGCGCAGCACGAGTTCCCCCGCCTCGTCGCAGGTATCGAGATCGACTGTGGCGAAGATGGACCAGTCACGGTTACCTGCAGGATCGTCGATGATCTGACGCACCTCCCAGAGCCTGCCGCCCCGTCTCGGTTCAACGATGAAGAAAGCAGGTCCGCGCGCATCCGCGCCGACGCCGATGTGCTCGTGTTCATCCCAGTAGTCGCCCAGGGCGTCGTCCCAGCGCTGCCGAGTCATGGGATCCCCGCTGGTCAGGGCGGTCAAACCGTCCACGTCGTCGTCGGCGCACAGCTCTACACGCCGCCACATGGCGTTTCGCACCATTACCCTGAAGGCGCGTTCGTTGCCTGTGACGGGGCGCGCCGGGGGAGCCTCCTCGGCCCTTTGCTCGACAGGAACCCCGGCCAGGGCGGCGAGCTCGGTCCACTCGTCCAGCAGCGACGAGTCCACCAGCCTGGTGATCTCACCCAGCCAGGCGATCAGGTCCTCCAGCTCCTCGGTGCGTAGTCCTTCGGGAATGTTCTGCCGCAGCGCCCGGTAGGCATCGGCGAGGTAGCGCAGCAACAACCCTTCGGTGCGCTGTAGTTTGTAGTGAGCCACGTATTCGCCGAAGGTCATGCCCTGGGTATACATGTCGCGTACCACTGACTTCGGGCTGACCGGGGTTTCCGACAGCCATGGATGTGCCACCGAGTACTCGATGTGGGCCCGTTCCAGCAGCTCAGCAAGGGGCTGAGGCCAGGTGATGTCCTCCAGGGCCTCCATGCGTTCCTCGTAGTCCCAGCCGTCGGCCTTCATCTCCGCAACCGCCTGTCCACGTGCCCTGAACTGCTGGGCAAGCAGTACCACCCGGGGATCCTCCAGGGTTGCCTCGATCACGGAAAGTACGTCGAGGGCGTAGTCGGGGGAGTCGGGGTCGAGGGTCTCGACCACCGCCAGGGCAAAGGCCGATAGGGGTTGGTTCAGCGCGAAGTCGCGTTGCAGATCGACGTTCAACTGGTAGCGGCGACCGCCGGGGGTCGGTTCGGGCAGGCGGGTGATCACCTCGGCCCGCAGCAACGACCGACCGAGCCCGGCGGCGCGGCGCAGCATTGCGCGGCGTGCCTTCGGTTCCGGGTTGGTGGAGTCGATCAAGCGAGCGACCACGACGGCGGTCTCTTCGTCCCGTTGCAAAAGGTTCAGCAGCAAGGCGTGGCTGATCCTCATCCGGGCGTGTAGCTGCTCTGGGGACGAATCGATCAGTTTGGTGAAGGTAGCTTGCGTGTAGTTGACGAAACCCTCCGGTGGTTTCTTGCGCCGTACCGAGCGCAGTTTCTTCTCATCGCCTTGATGTTTGGCCAGGATTCGGGCGTTCTCCACCTCATGTTCGGGGGCCTGGGCCACCACGTTGCCGATGGAATCGAAGCCAGCGCGGCCCGCGCGGCCCGCGATCTGGTGGAACTCGCGGCTGCGCAACACCCGCTGGCGCCGACCGTCGAACTTCGTCAGGGAACTGAACAGCACGGTGCGGATGGGAACATTGATGCCAACCCCCAGGGTGTCGGTGCCGCAGATCATCGTCAGCAACCCGCGCTGGGCCAGTTGCTCCACCAACCGTCGGTAACGCGGCAGCATACCGGCGTGGTGGACCCCGATCCCGCCACGGAGCAACTTGGACAGCGTCGTCCCGAAACCACCGGCGAACGGAAACCCCGAGATGGCCTGTTTCAACTCCTCCGGGACCGCGGAACCGGCCTTGCGCACCACCCCTTGACTGAGCAGGGCCGTCGCCTGCTCGACGGCCGCTCCTTGGGTGGGGTGGACGATGTAGACAGGTGCCTGGTGGGTTTCGACGATCTCCGTGATCGTCTCATGCAGGGGCACCATCGACCAGCGGTAGGTGAGCGGGACGGGGCGGGTCGCCCCGCCGATCACGACCGTCTCGCGTCCGGTGCGCCGGGTCAGGTCATCGGACAGTTCTGTCACGTCCCCGAGGGTCGCCGACATGATCACGAACTGCGTCTGGGGGAGTTCCACCAGCGGAACCTGCCACGCCCAGCCACGTTCCGGTTCGGCGAGGAAATGGAATTCGTCCATCACCACCTGCCCGACATCGGCTCTGCGCCCTTCCCGCAATGCCAGATTCGCCAGGATCTCGGCGGTGCAGCAGATAATGGGGGCGTCGGCGTTGACTGAGGCGTCTCCCGTAACCATTCCGACCTGCTCGGCACCGAAGGCCTCGCACAGGGCGAAGAATTTCTCGTTCACGAGGGCCTTGATGGGGGCGGTGTACCAGGTACGACGCCCTTCCGCCAATGCCGCGAAGTGGGCGCCGAGCGCGATCAATGATTTCCCGGAACCTGTGGGCGTGGTGACGATGGCGTTGTCGCCCGCGAGGACTGCCAGCAGTGATTCTTCCTGGTGTGGGTACAGCGAGATGCCTGATGCCTCCACCCAGCCGGTGAAGGCGTCGAGGAGGGAATCGGGGGAGGCATCCCGGGGCAGGAGATCGCTGAGGTTCGTCATGGCGTTCCCGATTCTCCCACGAAGTCTGTGGAGGGAAGCTGGGGGCGTGGAGGGCCCTGCACCGAGGTCGCGTCTTCTGAGCCCGGCATCTCTGGGCTGTGGGTTTCCTGTGAAACCGGCTGCAGGGGTTTGCGGCGCCGGATCCCTGCATAGCCTCAACAACATGGAAACTGAAACAGTGCGTGGCCTGGTCGCAATGTCACAGGGTGTCCCGGTGACGCTCAAGGAGATCGTCATACCCGACCCGGGGCCGGGAGATGCGGTCGTGCGGATCCTCACCTGTGGGGTCTGCCACACCGACCTGCACTACCGGGACGGTGGCATCAACGACAACTTCCCGTTCCTGCTGGGACACGAGGCAGCGGGGATTGTGGAAAGCATCGGCGACGGGGTGGCCAACGTGTCTCCGGGGGATTTCGTGGTGCTGAACTGGCGGGCCGTGTGCGGCACCTGCCGGGCGTGCAGACGCGGCGAACCCCAGTACTGCTTCTCCACCTTCAATGCCTCCCGACCAATGACTCTCACCGATGGCACAGAACTCACCCCTGCGCTCGGGATCGGTGCCTTCGCCGAGAAAACCCTCGTCCACTCTGGGCAGTGCACCAAGGTCGATCCCGGGGTGCGCCCTGCAGCGGTGGGGCTGCTGGGCTGCGGCGTGATGGCGGGGCTCGGGGCCGCCATCAACACCGGGGATGTGAAGCGCGGCGAAAGCGTCGCGGTGATCGGCTGCGGGGGAGTCGGATGTGCTGCTGTCGCCGGTGCGTCGCTGGCCGGTGCGGGACGGATCATCGCGGTCGACCGGGACGAGAGGAAACTCCGCTGGGCCCGTGATCTGGGGGCCACCGACGTCGTGAACAGCAGGAAACAGGATCCCGTGACGGCGATCCGCGACCTCACCGAGGGCTTCGGGGCCGATGTGGTGATCGACGCCGTCGGCCTGCCGGAAACCTGGGAACAGGCCTTCTACGCCCGCGACCTGGCGGGAACCGCCGTGCTGGTCGGGGTGCCCGCCCCGGACGAGAAGGTGCCCCGGATCCCGCTGCTCGACGTCTTCAGCCGGGGCGGTTCCCTGAAATCGAGCTGGTACGGCGACTGCCTACCCAGCCGTGACTTCCCGGTGCTCGTCGATCTCTACCGCCAAGGACGGTTGGATCTCGACGCCTTCGTCAGCGAGGAAATCGCCCTTGACGAGGTGGAGCGGGCCTTTGAACGCATGAAACAGGGTGAGGTCCTGCGATCGGTGGTGCTTCTGTGAACGCCGGATGGGCAGCGGGTTCGGTGATTCCGGACCTCGAGGGTGCACGACGAGTGAACCGCAGAAACATTCTCCTGCTGCTCCTCCCGCCGTGGGAAGGTTGATTCCGGTCAGTTCCTGGGATGTGTCGTGTCGGTGATGCCCGCTACCCTCTGGGCCCATGGGTGAACCGTGGACAGTGGATCGGGTCGAAGCAGCCGCCCCCGACGCCGCGTCGATCAAGGCGGGCCGCAAACTCGCCACACCGGGCCCGTGGTCCGAGATCGGATTTCAGGGGGATCTGTTGTGGGGGGCCTGCCAAGGATCGGGAAAGACGCCGTATCGGGTGAGCATTGACGTGGGATCTCCCGCCTACAAGTGCTCCTGCCCCAGCCGCAAATTTCCCTGCAAGCACGCCCTTGCCCTGCTGTTCCTGTGGGCCCAGGGAAAAGTTTCCGAATCCGGTGAGGTGGCTGATTTCGCTTCCCAGTGGGCGGAAGCGCGTGAGGCCCGCGCGGCAAGGAAAACAGAACCGAGAGAACGAACCGAGGAACAAAAAGCCGCCGCTGCCAAAAGGGTTGTGCAACGCGAGGGGAGGATCACTGACGGCCTGGCCGAGCTCGACCGTTTCCTGGCGGATCAGCTCCGGGAAGGACTGGCAACCCACGCCGGGGATCGAACGCGGCGCCTGGAGCACATGGCGGCGCGCATGGTTGATGCGCAGGCCCCAGGCGTCGCATCCCGACTCCGGGAACTCGCCGCCCAGCCGTCATCGGGCGACTGGCCTACCCGTGTCATCGACGAATATGGTTCCTTGCACCTTGTGGCTCGGGCGTGGGCCGGACGCGAGAAACTACCCAGTGATCTCGTGGCGAGCGTGCGATCCCGCATCGGTTGGAGCGCTCGCACCGAGGATGTGCTTGCGACTCCCGGTGGCAGGGACCGCTGGGTGGTGCTGGGCATGCGCGACGCGGATGAGGAACAGGTCAGCGTGCGGCGCGTCTGGCTGTGGGGCCGTTCCACCGGAGTCCGTGCTCTCGTGCTGTTTTTCGCCCGGGCCGGAGACGGTTTTGACACCGGTCTCTATCCGGGCTCCGAGATTGATGCCGACCTCCATTTCTATCCGGGAAGGCCCCGGCTGCGGGCCGTCGTCGGAACCAAGCGTGCCGAATCCCGGCGGGTCGGCGGCTGGGACCTCGTGGGCGATGACGTCGCAACCGCGGTGGCCCAGCTCCGCGAGGCAGTCGCGGCTGATCCGTGGTGTGAGGCCTGGCCGGTGGCCATCCACGGATCGCTGACCTGGGACGATGGAGTGTGGCTGGTCGCGGATCGAGCCGTGCCCCTGACCGGTAACACCACCGACCACTGGCGCCTGCTCGCCGAGCTGGGCACCACTCCCACCACCGTGTTTGGCGAGCTCGGTGCCGATGGCCTACGACCCATCGCCCATCTGCAGGAAGCGACGGTGTACCCACTGTGAAACCCTCCCAGCTCATCGCTGCTTCCCTGGTGGGCAGCCCCGAACCGGATCTTCTCGACCACGCAGCCCGGCAGGCCTGTGTGCATCGAGTCCATGTGCGCACCCGCGATCTACCGATGCCCTCGCCTGCACCGGCGCAGGAGCCCAACCAGCCCCCGAGAGCATTCATCACCACGATAAACGCGGTTCGCGCCCGGCCCTCAGCCATGCGCGACCCGATCCTGCTCGAGGCGTTGACGCTGCTCGCCGAGACGGGACTGGTGCTGCCCACCCGGCTCATCGTCCCTCTGCTGGAGATTGCCGAGGGCAACCGGCAGATCGCGGCCCGGCTTCCCGCGGTACTGGGATCCCGGGGTCGCTGGTTGGCTGGGCTCGGTGATACCTGGTTGAAGGGCCGAGCCGTGACTGAACCGGAAGCGGTGGACTGGAACGAGGGCAGCCTCCCCGAGCGCGTCGCATGGCTGCGACACCTGCGCGCCACCGATGCCGCCGCGGGACGAGAACTGGTGGGGCAAACCCGCAAGGAAAAGGCCCCCGATCGAGCCAGGTTCGTTGCTGCCCTGGAGGTGGGTTTGGGGCCGGAAGACGAAGAACTACTTGAGGGATTCCTGCGCGATCGTTCCAAAGAGGTGGGACGCACCGCTGCCGGGCTTCTCGCCCGACTCGAGGGTTCGGCCTACCTGGCTCGTGCCGTTGAACTGGCCCGCACCAGCTTCTCGTGGGTGGAGGAGCCGCCCACAGGGCTGCTCGGAAAACTGCGTGCCCCGAAACGGTCCATCGTCGCTGTAGCACCACCCGAGAAGGAACTGGCAGCCGACTTCCACGCAGATGTCGCATCGATCCGTGTCGCCGAAGGGCCAGCGGGGCGGGTGCAACGGCTTGTCGCGGTGATACCACCGACCTGCTGGGCGGAGCTGGGGTTCAGCGTCCGCGAACTCGCAGCCGGTGTGCTGCTCGATGACGAACCGGTCCCACTCGCACCGGCCCTGACCAGTGCCGTGCTCCGCTGGTGTGACGTCGATGCTGCCCGTGAGCTGCTCGAGGAGCATTCCGTCCCGGCTCTCGCGCTGCTCCTGCCTTCTGCGACTCGCGATGCCTTCCTGGCGGATGCGATCCGTTCCACCGCTCTCAAACAATTCCCCGACATGTGCCACCGGTTGCGGCAGCAGGACGGGCTGCGTCTCGGTCCCGAGACGGCCGGTGCCGTCCTGGACGGTATCCGGGCCTGTGTGAACGCCAAAGCCGGTGTCCACCAGGCCGCCACTCAACTCCTGGCGTTCTCGACCGATCCCCAGGAGATTCCCGAGCTACTGGACCGTCTCACAGTGCTGAAGGAAGATCCGGACCTCTCTGACTCCAGTCAGAGCGCCGTACGCGATGCCGTCGCCGCCTTGACTCTGCGCCACAGCATCCACGAATCCATCGCCCACACCAAGGAGCCCAGATGACTGAAACCGTGCTTCGCCCACACGCCGAACAGGCCTTCGCCCATGAGCTCGATGCCCTGGCGAAGGTCGACGACAAGCCGCGCCCGGCGAACTGGCGGCTCTCACCCTGGGCGGTGGTGCAGTACCTGATGGGTGCGACCCTGCCAGACGGGACACAGATCACCCCGAAATACGTGGGAAACCAACGGCTGATCGAGGTCGCCGTGGCCACGCTCGCCACCGACCGGGCGCTGCTGCTGCTGGGGGTGCCGGGCACCGCCAAGTCGTGGGTCTCCGAGCACCTGGCAGCCGCGGTCTCCGGTGATTCGACGCTGCTGGTGCAGGGCACCGCGGGTACCGCCGAGGAGGTTGTGCGCTACGGCTGGAACTATGCCCGCTTGCTCGCGGAGGGTCCTTCAGAGGCGGCGTTGGTGCCCTCACCGATCATGACCGCGATGGAGCGTGGCGCCATTGCCCGGGTCGAAGAACTCACCCGGATGCCATCTGATGTTCAAGACGGCATGATCACCACTCTCAGCGAGAAGACACTGCCCGTGCCGGAACTGGGCATGGAGGTGCAGGCCCGTGCCGGATTCAACCTGATCGCCACCGCCAACGACCGGGACCGCGGTGTCAACGATCTCTCCAGCGCGCTGCGGCGCCGTTTCAACACCGTCGTGCTGCCGCTGCCCTCGAGTGCCGAGGAGGAACTCAGGATTGTCACCAAACGTGTCGCCGAACTGGGACGTTCTCTGGAGCTGCCCGAGGCCACCGATGCGATCGCCGAGATCCGCCGCGTCGTGACGGTCTTCCGGGAACTGCGACAGGGCCACACCGAGGACAACAAGACCTCTCTGAAAACCCCGTCCGCCACTCTCAGCGCCGCCGAGGCGATCTCGGTGGTGACCAACGGGTTGGCGCTGGCCGCGCACTTCGGCGACGGTGTGCTGCGGGCCGAGGATGTCGCGGCGGGCATCGTCGGGGCAGTGGTGAAGGATCCGGTGGCCGACCAGGTGATCTGGCAGGAATACCTCCAGACGGTGGTGCGGGAACGCGTCGACTGGAAGGACTTCTACCGTGCCTGCCGTCAGGTGGCGCGGTGATCGAGGCCCGTCCATGAGCGAGATTCGGATCTACGGGATCCGTCACCACGGACCGGGATCGGCCCGGTCTCTGCTGCGGGCCCTCGATGACTTCACCCCCGATGCGATCCTCATCGAAGGACCCGCGGACGCCGACGCGATGGTCTCCCACGTGGCCGGTCTGAAACCCCCGGTCGCGCTGCTGGCGTGGGTCACCGGCGAGCCATCCCGGGCTGCGTTCTGGCCGTTCGCCACTTTCTCACCCGAATGGCAGGCTCTCGACTGGGCTACCCGCAACTCCCGGCACGTGTCATTCATCGACCTTCCCAGCTCGCTTGGCCTCGCCCGCTCCCGGGAGGAACGCACGGTAGAAACAGATCCGCTGAGCCTGCTGGCCGAGGCCGCCGGACACGATGATCCGGAACGGTGGTGGGAGGATCTCGTCGAGCAGCGTGACGAGAACGTCTTCGATGTGATCGCAGAGGCCATGGCCGCAGTCCGTGAGAATGGCGACGACGATGAGGAAACCCTGCTGCGCGAGGCACACATGCGCAAGGCGCTGCGAGCGGCGAAACGTGCTCACGAGAAGATCGCGGTGGTGTGTGGGGCCTACCACGTTCCGGCGCTGGCCGCGAAGGTGAAGGTGGCCGACGACAACGCCCTGCTGAAGCAGCTACCGAAGGTGAAAACTCAGCTCACCTGGGTGCCGTGGTCCCACGGCAGGCTGGCCGCCTCCTCTGGATACGGGGCCGGTGTTCGTTCCCCCGGCTGGTACCACCACCTGTTCGCTGCCCCCGACCGTCCCGTTGAACGCTGGCTGACCCACGTCGGTGCCGTGCTGCGTGAACACGACCTGCCCACCTCGTCCGCACACGTCATCGAGGGCGTCCGGCTGGCTGATGCTCTCGCAGTGCTGCGCGGTCGCCCCATGCCCGGGCTGCCCGAGGTGCAGGAGGCCACCCTGGCGGTGCTGTGCGAGGGAAGCGATCTGGCCCTCGACCTGGTCACCCGGGAGGCGATCGTCGGTGAACTGCTCGGGGAGGTGCCCGACGAGGTGCCCCGCACCCCGTTCGACGCGGATCTCACGGCAACCGCGCGGCGGCTCAGACTCAAGCAGGAGGCCACCGAGAAGGAACTCGACCTCGACCTGCGCAAGGAGAACGGTCTCGCCAGATCCTGTTTCCTCAGGCGTCTGAGGATCCTCGGCATCGACTGGGGCCGGCCCATCGGAAGTTCCGGCACCGGCACCTTCAAAGAAACCTGGCGTCTGCTGTGGGAACCGGAACTCTCCATCGCCGTCGTGGACGCGTCGCGCTGGGGCAACACCGTCGAGACCGCCGCGGCGGCCCGGCTGTTGGACGACACTGGTGACCTGGCCGGGGTGACCCGAGGCGTGAACGGGGCGCTGGCCGCCGACCTGCCCGCGGCCATGCCCGAGCTGCTGCGGCTCCTGGACGTCCGGGCAGCGGCTGAAACGGATGTCGCGCGGCTGCTGGAGGCGCTTCCTGATCTCGTGCAGGCGTATCGCTACGGCGACGTGCGCGGCACCGACACCGGGCGCCTGGGGGATGTGGTCGCGGCCCTCCTGGGGCGCGCCTGCGCGGG
>ERZ773022.2636-NODE-2636-length-10618-cov-3.536211_pt1 | contig 10618 bp, 9 predicted proteins | sample MGYA00580839_ERZ773022 | MGnify/ENA primary metagenome ERZ773022 (study PRJEB29015, sample SAMEA2738020) | human oral metagenome | biome: human oral; feature: human-associated habitat; material: dental | place: China | collected 2044 ... | reverse complement strand
AACCTCGGTGATAAGGCGTGGGTCTACGGGCTTGGGGATGAAATAGAGCGGTCCGAAAGTTAGGTCGTTAACACGATAGATGTCGTTAACCACATCGGGAACGGGCTGTTTGGCCAAGTCGGCAATGGCGTGCACGGCAGCCATTTTCATTTCTTCGTTGATGGCTGTGGCGTGTACGTCGAGTGCACCGCGGAAGATGTAAGGAAAACCAATAACGTTGTTTATTTGGTTGGGATAGTCGGAACGTCCCGTTGAAATGAGCACATCGGGGCGTGACGCCATTGCATCTTCGTAGGATATTTCGGGAACAGGATTGGCCAAGGCAAACACAATGGGCTTATCTGCCATCGAACGTACCATATCTTGGGTGAGAATGTTACCCTTAGACAAGCCAACAAAGACGTCGGCACCTTTAATGGCCTCTTCCAAAGTACGTATGTCACGACGTTCGGTGGCGAAAAGTGCCTTTTGGTCGTTAAGGTTCTCGCGGTCGGTGGTGATAACGCCCTTCGAGTCGAGCATCACCACATTTTCTTTTTGCGCACCAAGGGCAAGGTAAAGCTTGGTACAACTAATGGCAGCAGCGCCCGCACCGTTAACCACAATGCGCACCTTCTTAATGTCCTTACCAGCCACTTCGAGCGCATTTTTCAGTCCTGCGGCCGAAATGATGGCCGTTCCGTGCTGGTCGTCATGCATCACGGGTATGTCTAGCGTTCGTTTAAGTCGTTCTTCGATGTAGAAACATTCGGGTGCCTTGATGTCTTCTAGGTTGATGCCACCAAAGGTTGGGGCAATCCGCTCAACCGTTTCACAGAACTTTTCAGGGTCTTTCTCGGCTAGTTCGATGTCGAACACGTCGATGCCACCATATATCTTAAACAGCAATCCCTTCCCTTCCATCACAGGCTTGCCGCTCATCGCACCGATGTCGCCTAATCCCAGCACAGCCGTTCCGTTACTGATAACGGCCACGAGGTTTCCCTTGTCGGTGTATTTGTACACGTCGTCGGGATTGCCTTGTATTTCGAGACAAGGATAAGCCACACCAGGCGAATAGGCCAAGCTAAGGTCTGTTTGGGTGTGATAGGGCTTGGTGGGCCGCACTTCAATCTTTCCAGGGTGTCCACTCTGATGATAGCTTAAAGCTGCCTCTTTGGTTACTTTCACCATTTTGTATGATTGTTTAATGTGGCAAAGGCGTAGGGTAGGGGGCATTAGAGCCTTTTTCTGCGCCTGTTGCCATTCTATATTAATATAATGAGCGTTGTATTTAAAGATAAACGTTATACGCTGAAAACAGCGCAAAGGTAGTAAAAAAGGCTTAAACAAAAATTTGTTTTTCATATTTTTTGTACCTTTGAACGCGATAAATACAAGTGTGTATTTCTCATAACAGTATCTATGGGTACTCTCAAAATACTCTCTTGTGGCTACAATTTGGTTACAGAGAGAAAACTGGAAAGTATAAATTGCTATGATACAAGGAGTTGAGAAAAAGGTTCATTTTCCTCTCTCTCCGCAAACAAGGGTGTAAATCAGCAAGTTATGCGATTTACACCCTTTATTACACCCAAAAATCAAGCAGTTAAGAAAAAAGTTACTCCCAAGACTAATAGTCTTGGGAGTAGTTCATTATTGAGAGAGGTTTATAAGTTTGAAAAAAGGAAAGATCTCACATTCGGTACAATCCTAACCAACCATTTTGGAAAACGTAACTTCCTGCGTCATTTCGGCTAGCTTGAAGGTTATGTGTGTGAATGTATAGTTGGACCAACAGCTGTTACAGAAGCTACGAATATACCTCCTGTGAAATCTTTGCCTGTAATTCTTTATTCAAATTAAACATTGTCCAGCGAGTGAAAATGTACTTTTGCTTTTTAGCAAAGCGCAATATCTTTCGTTGATCATTCATCTCAGTAATGCCCATCAATGTAAGGAGCTTTTGCTTATATGCATCATCCACAAAGGGACATGTCATCATATCCGCCGTGAGAATCGTGAGTTCTGAATTGCGTTTACGCTCCGACTCCGTAACAAGTCGATACTTTTTCAAAATCTTATCTTTCAATACTGTCTTTTGCTCATTATAACACTTGTGGTTAGCATAGTAATACATCAATATAATGCATGCGAATAGGTTATACTGCAAGTCACTTTTATCAATAAACGATTTAATAACTTCAGGTGCGAACAGATATGCAGAACCTAACTCTTTGGCTAATATTAACAGATAGAGACTTTCATGCAAGGTATTTCGATGTGAATCCGTTGTAGCTAGTACCAAGGCTATTTCATCTTGAATCTTCTTAAAGATAATGTCCTTGCTTATTGTTTGGAATCTAACCTTAGGATTAGTTTTGAAATCACCATGCCGCTTTGCATAGATAACAATGGAATTCATTATCTTCTGCAATTTCAATGTTGTGTTTACCTGTCTGTTGCTATTGAAAACAAAGAACGCTACATCTATCAGGGATATAAGATAACTTGTGAGCTTCCTTTGTACTCGTTGTGCATGATTTTCTACATCTCCTTTATCTGTATCTTCTTTTATCATCAGACGCTCATACTGATTGAAGCCCATTTCATATCGATTAAGAAAAGTGTCAAGACGTTGACCCATTTTCTCAAGCAGATAGTTTGCTATATCGCGATATTCAATTTCACATTCTTTAATTATTGCTTTTATTTGAGCATTAATGCTATTTGCAGACAGGTATTTATTAAACTTCATAACAAATATTTCCCTGTCTTTATCCGAATCTTCGCCTTCAGTTTCATCTTCTTTCTCTACGTTCGAACACGATTCCGCATCTTCACAAAGTGAAATCGGAAAAATGTTGTTCAGTAAATCTTCTACTCGTAGTTTGGCTAATGTTATTTTTGTTATAAAAGGTCTTTCAAACTCTTCTGTTTTGGATGGGTTAATCTGCAATTTGAATACTTTAAGCCATTTTGTCAGACCTTCCATGAAGAAATTTCTATCCTTTTCGTCATTATAGAAGAGGAAATAATCATCAACATACCGATAACACTCATAGTTAGATTTCTGGTAAAGTTTTTCTTCCAACAGTTCCTGTTCAACCTTTTGGTCAATATATTGAAGTATAATCTCTGCAAAAATCCGAGAGAACTCCGGACCTATTACAATACCATTTGTTTCACGAGCATTGACGGACTGCATTAGATTGTCAAATGCATCACCAACCCATGAACCATGATACCCAGGCAAAACCTTTACCTTGTCCGCACCTCCTGCAGTCGCCCAACTTATGGCGTGGGTGTAAATACTGTCGAAACAGCTCTGTAAATCGAACTTCACAAGATGTTTGAATTTCTTTTCTGCTCGTTGGTATCTGTAATCCTCATAGAACTTGTATATATTTGAATACTTCTCATAACTATAGTAAGTCTTCTGGTTTTCATACTCGTTGAGGAACAATTCAACATTATCAATCTTACGTCCTAACAACTTTCGATGGAGTCTATCTCTATAATAAATGCTTTGTGCTATCTTATGTGGCTTGCGAATAGAGTATGTGCTCTGATTACAAAGATAGAGCATAGAATACTTATACTTATCATAAAACTCAACAACTTGCCACTGATTATATGGATGTATAATAGACAACGTTCTGTTTTTATTTTTCTTGTGAGCGATATTAAATTGATAGGGGTAGAATAAAGCATTAAGTCGATGTTGTATTGTCCCGATTTTTTGATGTTTTTCATAAGATCCGAATAGCAATGCAGCAAAAACATTCGCATCAGTTTCATTTGAACGTTTAGATTGACTTAAAACATTGTACTTAATACCATGATCTTTTTGTTCTTCACCAACCCATGAATATTTGGCAAGAAATCGATACAAATATCGGTTTGAGAATATTATAGGACATTCGTAGGGCAAGACATCAGAAAAGAGGACTCGCTCTTTGCTATAGCTAAGTTTTATCTTCTTTCTGTTTCTCATACCCATGACTGTTTTATCATTTGCAGTCTGCTTTTTTTTATCTTATATCGCTTATGAGCACAAAAGCCTTTAACAAAGGATACTTGAGCAAGCTGTTTCTTCAAGGTTGCTTCTATCTGTGACTTTTTAGCCGGATCAACACCTGCCTTACCATTCAATGATATTTGGGCACACTTCTTTTGAAGATCATTATCCAGCTTTTCCAAATCTTGTGTTTTTGTATTGTCCAACAATTGGTTTGAGTAAAATATACCCACCTTCACGCCTCTCTTAGCATTATATAGGTTGATATTACATGTTAATACATGTAATGCATCAAACAAATAATGAGCCGCAACATCGTAAGATGCGGTATTTAGCAAATGGTCAAACTTCAGAAAAGTCTTGGATATACGATTTGATAACTTTTTCTTTTTGTCCTTAGATAAAGAGAAAATGCCTTGCTTATCCTTATTTCCTTTGATAGACTGTAGGGTATATCCTAGAAGATCAAATTTTAGGCTTGCGGTACCTTGAGAATCATAAGTATAGCATTTGTTTTCTTCATCTGTAGCAGGTGTGTGTATTTTCAAACCATACTTAATATACGCATTAGTTAGAGCTTTGAGATAATCATTCAATGACCACTGGTGCTCTTCATCTAAATCTGGGTGTACCACGATAATAATATCATCCACATATCTTGCCATGAACACTATTCCTGGCAGTGTACGCCTAATTTCCTCATCTATCTTGGACAAATAGAATTCAGAGAGTAGCGAACTAATAGCACAACCTCGTGGAATACCGGTTTGAGGAGTCCGTACAAGTGGGCGCAGATTCTTGGCTTCAAACTCCTTACGAATGAGTCCTCGCAAAAGGGATTTGCTCTTTACATCAAGCAGATTGTTACCCTCCAAATACCCAAACAACTTATTATGCGGTATTGACTCGAAGCAGTGACAAACATCCGTTCGGATTATATAGTACCTGTTCTTATCCTCTCTCAACAATATCTTTAGCTGAGAAAGAATCTCATTGCGACTTGACATGGATATATTAAACAGCTTTTTCACATTCCGGCAAAGGACTTGCATTGCGAAAAACTCTTCAGCTGTAGTTCCAATAGAATAAACAGGTTTCTTTGGATCTGCTGACGAATCTGGTGTGAGGTTGAAACGAAAACTACTAGATAAAATATTTGAAGACACTTTAATAAGATGCTCTTGCAACAAGGCTTTTTGCTGCTGAGCATTCTTCTTCATCGATTGCTTCAGAAAGTCAACAAGGTCTGCTTCATCCTCCGTACGCTCTGCCGTTTTCTTTCTCAATATTTCATTTAGCTCCTTTCTCATATCTCGGTATTCCTGAGCTGAAGCTAAATACTCAGGTGAAAGATACCTTTTCTGCATCTTTCCCTTCCTATTCACCGCATTGAACGCATCATTTAGCGAATCGTAGTTGTATGAGAAACTATATTGAGACATCTCTTTAGAACCTATTTTGATTACAAAGGTATAAAATTTTCTCAATAATATAAAGAAACGCTCCAAGTTTTTACATATAAGGAACAGCTATGTTCTCAATTTCGTAGCAAAGGTGTTAAAAACTGATAGTGTGCGATGATGAATTTACTTCTGAATAAGTAGTTCTGAAATGCTAACTTTCATCTCGTGAAGCCCTATGATTTCCCAACTTTCCAATATACTTCCCGCTGTATCCCTGCCTCTTGGAAAAGCATTAAAAGCTCTCTACTTTTGCATCGTCAGACCTGACTGAATGCCCTATGCGCAAGGGCGAGTTATTCATTTCAAAACAATTGAATTATGACGATAAACGAATTACTGGACAAGCCTGTTTGGCAGATGACTGGTGAAGAATTACTTTTCCTTGCACAACATAGTAATATGTCCACGAGCAGGGAATCAACAAAGGCTTCTTCCTCCAAAGAAGAAAAGCGATATGTGTACGGGTTGGCTGGCATTGCACGCCTCTTCGGCTGTAGTTTGCCTACGGCTAACCGTATCAAGCAGAGTGGTAAAATCAATCGTGCCATTACACAAGTAGGACGCAAGATTATTGTTGATGCTGACCTTGCACTGGAATTGGCAGGGCGAAAGACAGGAGGACGATGATGAATACAACTGATTATGAAAACATTTGGCAAAAGTCGCTCATTCATGTAACCGATGAGTTTGCGCTCCCTCCAGTTGTACTACAAGCAGGTGAAGCCATTATTGGCACACTGGGGAACTTCAGTGTATCAACAGGTAAGGCGAAAGCCAAGAAGACTTTCAATGTGAGTGCCATCGTAGCTGCAGCTCTTATCAATGGAAAGGTGCTGGAATATCAAGCATCATTTCCTGAGAGTAAATGCACAATTCTTTACTTTGATACGGAACAAAGTCCTTATCATTGCCAACTTGTGATGCAACGTATTTTGAGATTGGCAAAACTGCCGATAGACAAGGAACCGCAGAATTTGAAGTTCAGTCATCTTAGAGCCATTGCTGACCCTAACGAGCGCAGAGAAATCATTCGCTATGCCATCTACAACACGCCCAACGTGGGCTTGGTAGTCATTGATGGCATTCGTGATTTGATGCTCGACATCAACAACTCAACGGAAGCAACCAAGTTAGTGGGCGACCTGATGCAATGGACGAGCGAGCAAAACATCCACATCCAAACTGTACTTCACCTCAACAAGGGCGACGACAACGCACGAGGACATATTGGGACGGAACTCAACAACAAGGCTGAAACAGTTCTTCAAATCATAAAGGACAACACTATGCCTGAACGCAGTATTGTTGCACCTTCCATCATTCGTTCCAAACCCTTTGAAAAGTTTGCCTTTCGACTTAAGGAGGTTGAAGACGATATTTGCATTCCCCAAATAGATCTCTCATATTCGGACAATGAACGGAAGTCACATCGTTTCTCCTACCAAGAGTTAAGCACTAACGAACATCGAAAAGCGTTGGAACCAGTCTTCTCTACAAATGAAGTCTTGCCATATAGTAAACTTATCGTAGCTCTCAAAGAGGCTTATGCTAAGATTGTGGGGCTATCCTATGGGCAAACTAAACTCAAGGAGCTTTTACAATTCTTGCTCAACAAAGGCATAGTGGTTAAGGAAGAACGAGGAAAATATCGGCTCAGTCATAATTCTCTACAATAAAACCTTTGGTCGGTCGGACACAGGCTATATATACCTGAATCAATCCGACCAAAGAGAAACAAACTTGGTCGGACGTAAAGGTGTGCCTATAGTGTACGACTGTCCGACCAATCCTAAAACCTTCAGCCTCCAAAAGAAAAAGGCTGAGAGTTATTCATTTCAAACATCAAAACAAAATCACAATGGAAATACAAAATATCAAGCAAATCTCTATCACAGATTATTTGCAGCAACAGGGTTATTCACCTGCGCGAGTACAAGGAATTCATTTTTGGTACTGCTCCCCGCTGCGCAACGAAGGTACTCCATCATTCAAAGTAAATATAGAGCGTAATCAATGGTATGACTTCGGAACTGGCGAATATGGAGATATTATTGACCTTGTGCGTGCTTTACAGCATTGTACCATGTACGAAGCTATTGAACTTCTAATCGGTTCAAAACAAATAGTGCATCAAGATTTTTCTTTTGGCGGTGAAAGAAAAACCTCTAATCACAAATTAGAAATCATATCTGTGCAATCGCTTACCAATCCTTATTTGTTACGTTACATCGCAGAACGAGGAGTACCTCTCAGCATCGCCAATAGGTTCTGTTCTGAAATTCGATACAATAATACCAATCGGACATACTATGCCATTGGGTTTGCAAACGATGCTGGCGGTTGGGAAGTTCGTAGTCCTTATTTCAAAGGCTGCATTGCTCCAAAAGCGATTACAACTATTAGTAAAGGCACAGACGTTTTACAAATCTTTGAAGGGTTTATGGATTTCCTTTCGTGGCAAACGCTAAATCCATCTTCAGCTTGCGATACCATAGTTCTTAATTCTTTGGCTCTTTTGCCACGTATTCAAGAGAAGTTAAAAAGCTACAAGCAAGTTGAGAGTTTTCTGGACAATGATGAAGCAGGACGAAAAACGTTTGAAGTTTTGAAGCAGTTTTGCCCATCTATCATAGACGGTTCTGTTCGCTATCAAACTCACAAAGACCTCAACGAATGGCTAGTTGCTCAATCTAAAGTCAAAGAGAAACAAATGTTATTACCAACCATAAAGTGTGGTATTAGAAGATAGTGTTTATCCGGGAAGCAAGTTTGTGTTTTGAGTATCTCAAAACCTACTTGCTCCCACCACTGGGAGGTAAAAATCCCGTTGGTCTTATCAAAAAATAAAAATATGGAACAGAAGAATAAAGGTGGGCGACCCACCAAGACTTTATCAGAGAAACGAAGATACCAAGTGCTTCTTCGGCTTAATACGATGGAGTACTACACCTTGCAGGGCAAAGCACGAGAAGCCTCTATCACTCGTACTGAGTTTTTACGTCGGCTCATTACAAAAGCCGAGGTTAAGGCACGCATCAAACCTGGAGAGATGCAACTCATCCGCACAGTTTCAGGTATGGCAAACAATCTCAATCAGATAGCTCATAGGCTCAATGCCTTTGGCATTTATGCCCTCAATGAAGACTTGAATGCACTCAAAGTCCTCATCCATGAACTCATCAAACGCTTGAAACCATGATAGCCAAGATTATCAAAGGAGCAGACTTCGGAGGTGTTATCAACTATATGCTTAGTAAACAGGAAGGAAAAGCTATGGTTTTGGCGAGTAATAACATAGGTTTTACCGACCAAAACCTATGCGCTGACGAGTTCGCTCTGCAAGCCTCCATGCGCCCGAACGTGCAGAAGCCAGTTTGCCATACGATACTCTCGTTCTCTACCAGCGATGCCGAGCGACTGACAGATGATGTGATGGTGAAGATTGCCAATGAGTATTTAGAGAAAATGGGCTATGGCAATACGCAGAGCCTTATCGTAAGGCACAGCGACCGCCAGCATCCGCACTTGCACATTTGCATCAATCGCATTGGCAATGATGGCAAGACCATCAGCGACCGCAATGAGAAATACCGCTCTACGAAGATTTGCCGAGAACTAACCGAGCGTTACGGTTTGACACTTGGCAAAGGGAAAAAGGCGGTAAATCGCCACCGACTGCGAGGTGAAGACAAGTTGCGCTATGAGATATTCGATGGAATCAAAGCAGTTTTGCCCAAATCGAACAATTGGAAAGACTTTGTCACAGACTTAAACAAGCAAGGCATTGCCACTCGTTTCAAGACGAAAGGCAATACGGATGTTGTGCAAGGTATCATCTTCGAGAAGGACGGTTGCAGTTTCAGTGGCTCAAAGATAGACCGCTCCTGCTCTTTTTCGCGCCTCAATGCAGAGATAGAGCGAAACATTCAGCAGGCACAGCAACATCTATCGAAAGAGCCAATGGCACATTCGATAGATGAGAGCGGATTTGCAAGCGACTTATCCGATGCACTTGGCGAAATCTTTACGATGCCGATGCCCAGCGGAGGCGTAGACGTTGATGAACTCCGATTTCAAAAGAAACTTCGCAACAAAGCCAACCGCAAACGTAGAATTTAATCACTTCTAAATGATAAACGTATGAATAACGAAATAGCCCCCGTTCTCGACATTCTCGAAGAACTCAAACAAGAATGTAAAGCCATCAGTAAGGCGCAAACAGAACTGCGCACCACGCTTGCAGAGCAGCCTGCCAATCCAACTGCAGAGCGCACCACAACGCAAGAGACTGTGCAAATCCATCTTTCCAAAGAGACGCAAGCCAAAATCAAGGAGCACCAACTTTTTGTTTTGGAGGCACTCTCGCAGTCGAGCAAGAAACTCGACCCGAAGTTTGAAGCCTTACAGCAGCTCATCCGTGAGCAACAAAAGCCCGTGGTGTTTAAGAACTACTCGCTCTTTGCTAGTGTACGTTTAGCCGAGCGAATTTTACTAGGTCTTGTTTGCGGTTTAGTCATGGTGAGTTGTTGGTTTTTCTCCATGGGTGCTCATGAACTTCAAACCGCCTCTGACTACGAGTTGCGTTACCGCTATCTGCGTATGCAAGGCAAAGCCACCGTCTCAGACTTTGCTCATCTTGACAGTATGTTTATCTCGCATCGCAATCCCCAAGCTATCCATCAGTTAGAGCAGAAGGTTATCAATTACGAACAAGCCCTACAACGACAATCCGAGTTACTGATGGAACAGAAACGTATTTTGCAGGAGCAGGGTGAATTGAAGAAGCATTTGAAAGAATAAAATACTCCCCCAAGTAGCATTTTTGCTATTTAGGGGAGATTATTCTATTCCTTTGAAGATTTCTTAGGAACATCAACCTTATTAAGTCCTTGTTCGACCTCTTCAATTGTGGGCAATTTTGAAACAATTTACTTCGGTATGATGTTATTTATTTCATAAGCAGCCACACCTAATGGCTTATTGATACCATTGAAAGCCCATTCAACTTTGGTCTCATCTTTTGTCTTACAAATGAGAAGCCCTATCGCAGGGTTGTCTTCTTCTTGCTTAAGCAATTTGTCAACTGCCGTAACATAGAAATTGAGTTTACCAACATATTCTGGTTGGAAGGCATGGGTTTTCAACTCTACAACCA
>ERZ773022.2635-NODE-2635-length-10622-cov-18.712880_pt1 | contig 10622 bp, 12 predicted proteins | sample MGYA00580839_ERZ773022 | MGnify/ENA primary metagenome ERZ773022 (study PRJEB29015, sample SAMEA2738020) | human oral metagenome | biome: human oral; feature: human-associated habitat; material: dental | place: China | collected 2044 ... | reverse complement strand
AGTCAGATGGAAGCATCGCTTCAAGACCGTATTAAAGCCATCTACAGTTATGACTCTCCCGGTCTCAATCACTCTGTCACCGAAAGCGATGGCTATCAGGCCATGGTTGAAAGGATGAAACGCTACCTGCCTCAGAACTCCATCGTCGGCATGATGCTGGAAACACCTAAGGAAGCTAGGATTGTCAAAAGCAGTGCCATCGGCGGCTTTGCCCAGCACGATACCTTTTCGTGGAAAATCAAGGGAGACTCTTTCCTATTGCTGGATACACTAGATGCAGAGAGCCTGCAGATAGACAAAACGTTTAAAAATTGGGTGAGCACCGTTTCAGATGAAGAACTTAAAGACTTTTTCGACCTCTTTTTCGGACTGATTTTGGATGCTGGTATCCAGTCTGTCGACGAACTGTCCAATGTTGAAAACTTTAACAAAGTCCTTGATATCCTGAAAAATGCTCAATCTCTAACAGACCAAGAACGGGACATGCTGCTGCGCTTGTCCAAGCTCTTGCTGGATATGCGTGTCCAAAGCTGGAAAGACTCCATTAGCTTGCCTAAGCCTTCTGCTATTGGCAAGGATATCCGAGAAAACCTATCACGCTGGAGTAGGCAGTTGCCTTTCGGCCAGTCTGAGACTGACAAAAAGGAAGACACTGCCGCAGAGGTTCAAGAGTAAAATCACAAATCTCTTCTATAGCTTGGCTAACGGAAGACTTGACCTATCATACCAAAAACAAAACAAGCTCTTATCTTGACAGCTTGTTTTTTCTTTGTTAGAATGTAACAAATTCGTTTACAACTAAGTAGTGATAAAAATCAGAAAGGAAACCATCATGAAATCTATCAAAGGAATCGCCCTTATTGCTGTTAGCATACTCCTGACCATCTATGCTTGGGCTTCAGCTGGAATGACCAACTTTATTGTACCCGGTCTGGCCTTGACTACCCTTTCGCTGACCTTTTTACTTGCAACTCGGAACGCACTTTTGGAAAAATGGTTCCATGGCATCGAAAAGATGTATGCTTATCATAAGTTTACAGCTATCTTTTCCGTCGTCCTGCTTGCTCTCCACAATGTTGCCATGGGTGGCAGTCTCTGGGGCTCTCATCTGGCAGCCCAGCTTGGGAACGTCGGCATCTATCTATTTGTCAGCATTGTTCTGGTGGCCTATCTCGGCAAGCACATCAAATATGAGGCTTGGCGCTGGATTCACCGCTTTGTTTATTTGGCCTATATCTTTGGTCTCTTCCACGCTTATATGCTAATGGGGGCTCGACTCCTAACACCGACCTTGCTGGGCTTCGTAGTCGGATTCTACGCTATCATAGGTTTAGCTTCCGGTTTTTACATCATCTTCCTCTATCAAAGTTTGGCCTTTCGCCATCTGGGAAAAATTCTGCAGGTCAAACGACTGAACCGCGATACCGTGGAGTTGAAGATCCAGCTTAGTCAAAAGCTAGACTATCAGTACGGTCAGTTTGCCTTTGTCAAGATTTTCCAAGAAGGATTCGAAAAAGCGCCACATCCTTTCTCTATCTCTGGTGGCCATGACAATATCTTATACTTTACTATTAAGAACTCTGGCGATCACACTAAGAAACTTTATGACAGCATTCAAGAAGGAACCAAGGTCACCATTGACCGAGCTTATGGTCACATGATTCTTGACCAGGGGCAGGAAAAACAAATCTGGATTGCTGGCGGGATTGGCATTACGCCCTTCATCTCCTATATCCGTGAAAATCCTAATCTGAATCGTCCAGTCAGCTTCTACTACGCTTATACTGGAGCAGAAAATGCTGTTTACCTAGACCTCCTCAAAGACTACGCGGCCAAGAATCCGCAGTTTGATCTTCACTTGGTCGATAGCAAGGTCTCCGGCTATTTGGACTTCAAGAATTATCCTCTGGACAACCAGACCACCGTTTTCATGTGTGGACCTGTCAAGATGATGGATAAACTAGCCGGCGAATTTAAAAAGACCAATCCTAAAGCAGAACTGGTCTATGAAGGCTTTAAATTTAAATAAAGAAACCAAAAAGAGGAGTTCAATCCTCTTTTTTAGTCTTATTTTGATTCAACAGATTTTGAAAAAGATAAAAACACTATCTCTCATCGTATAGAATTAGACTTTTCAAACTACAAAAATATACGGAAAAGATTAATTCCAATCAGAATGAGAAAGAAAATAGAAAATCCGATAAACAAATATTTAAAATACTTTTCATTGCTGATGCAGCGCTCAACATATGCCTCTTCTGGATTCTTAGGATTATAATAGACCGTCATACCTGAGCCGACTGGAAATATCTTTTTCAAGTCTAGACTCCTATCCGAGCCGTAAACATAGTCACTTGAAAAGACATCTTTTTGGATTTTTCCTGAAGATGCAGGGATAAACCGTTTATACTTAAGACTTTTTCGATATTGTTTGCCGCGAACGGTATACTCTACAATAGGCAAGGCCACCTTAGGTGGCTCCCCATGGCGACTATAGATAGTACTGTTATATCCTACTACTTTGCCTGATATTAAAGATGTTGATTTACTTCTAATAGAATTTTCTTTTCGATAGTGAAGATAGAGTGGAAAAACAATGACTAACCAGAGTAGTCCAAGTACCACAATCATAATCATAGGATTCATTACTATTTCCTTCGTTACTTTGATGTTCAATACATATTGTATCAAAATTTTCATCGATACCAAAGTCTCTATAGGATATCTTTTTGCCTTTATAAAAATTATCGTTTTTCGATATATTTTTCCTGAAATACAATAAAAAATAGATTATAATAAGAATAAAAGGAAAAGAAAATCTACTTGCCGCGGCGGCGGGCGCGGACGGTGTTCCTGGGCGGGGGCACGCCGACCGTGCTGCCCGCCAGCGACCTGGTGCGCATGCTTGACCTGGTGCGGCGCACCTGGGGGCTCGCCCCCGGCGCCGAGGTGACGACGGAGGCCAACCCGGAGACCGTGGACGAGCGCTACCTGGCCACTCTGGCGCGGGCGGGGTTCACGCGGGTGAGCATCGGGATGCAGTCGGCGGTGCCCCGCGTGCTGGCCGTGCTCGACCGCACCCACACCCCCGAGCGGGTGCCGCTGGTGGTGGACTGGGCGCGGCGGGCGGGGCTGAGCACGAGCCTGGACCTCATCTACGGCGCGCCGGGGGAGTCCATGGGGGACTGGCGGCGCAGCCTCGAGGCGGCGATCGGGATCGGGCCGGACCACATCAGCGCCTACGCCCTGGTCATCGAGGAGGGCACCCGGATGTGGGGGCGGGTGCGCCGCGGCGAGCTGCCCATGCCCGGCGACGACGATGAGGCCGCCAAGTACGAGGTGGCCGACGCCGTACTGGCAGAGGCCGGCTACCGGTGGTACGAGATCTCGAACTGGGCCAGGCCGGGGGCCGAGTGCCGCCACAACGAGGCGTACTGGCGCGACTGGGACTGGTACGGGGCGGGTCCGGGGGCGCACTCCCACCTGGGGGACGTGCGCATGTGGGACGTCAAGCACCCGGTGGCGTGGGCCGGGCGGGTGGCGGCCGGGAGGCTGCCCGTGGCCGGGCACGAGGTCGTCGACGCCCGGGCTCGGGAGCTGGAGCGGGTCATGCTCGGCATCCGCATGCGCGAGGGCCTGGAGCTGGCGGGCCCGGGCGGGGGAGCGGCCGACGGCGGGGATTCGCGGGGGCCCGGCGGCGCGGATTCGCCGAAGCCCGCAGGCGGTGGATGGGCGGTCGACGGCGGCGGTGAGCGGCGCCGCGGCGCCGGTGCGGACCCGCGGCGGGCTCCCGACGGCGGTGGCCGGGGCCGCACGCCCGAGCACCTGGTGCCCGTGGTGGCCCGGCTCGTCGCCGACGGGCTCCTCCAGCCCGACGCCGCCCTGAGGGGCCGGGCGGTGCTCACCCTGCGCGGCCGCCTCATGGCCGATGCGGTGACCAGGGCGCTCGTGTAGCGGTGGATCGCCCCGCCCCCGCACCGCGGTTCCCGGTGAGGAAGGCTCAGTCGATGGGCAGTGGTTTGTAAGCGTGGACGATATGGCCGTCGTCGATCGAGAGGAGGATGGTCCGGGGGTCGTAGTCCTCCGCCTCGATGCGGAGGATCCCGTCCTCGAGATCCCCGAGGACGACGCCGTCGTAGGCCAGTCTCCGGCTCCTCCAGCGGACCCCGTTCGCGTCCACGCACGTCGCCGAGCAGTCGGTGGCGAGGACGGCGAGGCCGGCCTGCGGGTAGGTGCGGGCGCTGCGGATCGGCCAGTCGGTCGCCACCGCCGCGAAGCCCGCCGGGTCGTCGACGCTCCCCCTGAAGAGGGTGCCGCGGGAGACCACGGTGAGCGTGCGGCCCGCGGGGATGTCGAGTATCCGCGTGAGCGTCTGGCTGCCGTAACCCGGGGCGACGAGCGTCAGCACCCACGAGTCGGTGGGGAGGCCATCCGTGCTCCCGGAGTAGTCGTCGACGCGAAGGCAGCGGCGGGCCTGGTCCATCTCATCGCCGATGACGTACTCCGTCATCCCGTCCGGGAAATCTACGAAACGCACCTCGAAAATGCGCTCGACCCCATCAATGTTGATCACGCGCCTGGATTCTTGCGATTGTTGTGATGGTCGACTCATGTGCCCCATTCCACTTCCCATCCGATGCGAGGAAGCGGGCGTTCGGATATTTATACGGCGTTCGCTGGATACCCCTTCTGCATTGCGCGCAGTCTCACCTATTCCTGGTGGCGGATACGGGCCAGGTATTCGTCCTGCTCCGCGCGCTGTGTCGCGACGATTGCGGGCAGGACCTCGACGAGTCTGCGGGAGACCGGTGAGGCCAGGCAGGAGTCGAAGGTCGGGTGCCGACCGGCTTTGAGGTCTGCGATGACGCGCAGCTGCTCCTGGCGCTCGGCGTCCCACAACTCGCTCTCCTCATTGCCCAACAGTATCCTGAATCCGCCCAGAATCTCCAACGCGAGTTCCGAGCAGGCCAGGGCCTTTCTCACCCCGCCGCCAGCCAGGACGTGCAGGGCCTCAAGGGGAATGCCCATAACGCTCATGGCGTAGTAGTCCAGCAGGTAGGAGTCGTCGCAGCCCACCTCCGGGAACGCCTCCATGCGCCGCTCGAACTCCTCGGACTCCCGGGCGCCCACCTCCCGGCCCGCGCACGCCCACAGGTCCCTGACCAGGTCGTCGTAGTCCCGCGGGCCGCTGCGCGTGGCGAAGGCCGCGAACGCGGGCGAGAGCCTCGCCGAACACGCCAGGCACGCCTCCGCCAGACCACCGCGTGACAGACCCGCGAAATCACCGGTGGTGAGATACTCCTCCACCATAATCCACTCACTCCAGCCCTGCAGACGTTCTTGATATTACCGAATCCATATCCCGGCACCATACCGTTCTCCGCCGAAGCCCGTCCGCCGTCCGCCGGTCCCGTCCGATCACGGCGCGGTTGTGCTACGGCGTGCCGTACGGCGAGGCCCCGATTCGTCTGGCCAGGGCCTCGGGCAGGGGGTAGGGGCGCTCGTCGGGCAGGTCCGCGGCGCCGAGGGCCGGCAGCGATCGGAGTCGGACGACCTCGTCGGTGATGTCGTGCAGAGACAGGACCCAGCGGTCCACGTAGTCGTCCACGGCGCCGGGGCCGATCCCCACCTGGAGGGAGCGGTGGGGCAGGGGCCGCAGGGCGGCGTCGCGCTCCGGGTCCCACTGCACGCGCACCGGGCTGGAGGCCTTGAGCGCCGCCCACTGCCCGTGATCGGCGTGAAGCCCCGGATCGAAGCGGCTCGGGCAGGACCGGCTCAGGGCCTCCTCGAAGCCCGACCGGCTCATCCGCACCGCCAGGACCCGCTCCTGGCCGGGTTCGGCGGCCCACCCGCAGCGGTGCATCATCCACAGGAAGGACGGCTTGACCCAGGTCATCCGGCTGCGGCTGAAGGGCGGCACGAACCGACCGGCGGCCACCGCTGCCCCGGCGATGGCCGGACCGTAGGCCTGGTAGACGGTTATGGACTCCTCATCCCACACGGCCCGCACCTGACGACGGGGACGGGAGGCGGGCGCGGCGCCGGACTGCTCACTCACGGACCCCAACCTGCCACGTCCGCGAGCCCGCAGCCATCAGAGCTCGCACGCCGTCGACGGCGAGCAGCCCACCGCGCCCGCGAGCCCGCGGCCATCGGGCCCTGACGCCCGGCGCCCCCGGCCCCCGGTCTTCGGGAACGGCCCGGCACGGCGCACGATCCCCGCCCGTCCACCTTCAGGACTCCCGGTAGTCCGTGCCGGTGGCGCCGGCGGCGAGCAGCAGCCAGGACAGGGCGGCAACCGGCGTCGGCCAGTCCGCCACCTGGATCTCGATCGTCCCGTGATCGGCGTCGACGGCGCGCGCATCCCACCAGCGCCAGGGCCGCTCGCCCGGATCCGCCCAGTACAGCCACCCCTCCAGGGTCCAGTCCCCGTCCTGCGGGCACTGCCCGGCCAGCGGCCGGCGCGCGAAGGCGGCGAGGAGCCACTCCGGCAGCAGATCGCCTGTGGCGACGTCGTTGAAGGCCGACGCCGGCAACCCGGCCAGCCGGAGCATGACGTCCCGGGCCCGATCGACGACGGCCGCGGCGTCGCCGTCGGCGACGAAGTCCATTCGGGTGAGGCCCAGACCCCCGGGACGCTCTCCGGGCCGCGGCCCCCGGACCAGCCGCTCCGACTCATCCGACAATACGACCACTCCTCATCTGCGATATTACGGAACTCATCGGGACGAGTATCGAATGAAGACGGGACCCGGTCGGATCGACCTGGAAGGCGGAATCCCCCGAGTGAGCCTACTCGCGGGCCCGTCGACGGTGGCCGATGTTCGCCAGGTACTCCTTCTGCATCGCGCGCAGTCTCGCCTGTTTCCAGCGGTGGATGGATGCCAGGTATTCGTCCTGCTCTGCGCGCTGTGTCGCGACTATTGCGGGCAGGACCTCGGTGAGTTTGCGGGTGGTGGGCGAGGCCAGGCAGGAGTCGAAGGTCGGGTGCCGGCCGGCTTTGAGGCCTGCGATGACGCGCAGCTGCTCCTGGCGCTCCGGGTCCCACAGCTCGTTCTCGTCATCGAGCTCCTTCTTGAACTCGTCCGCGAGCCCCAGCGCGGTTCGTGAGCAGGCCAGGGCCCGTTTGACCCCGCCGCCGGCCAGGACGTGCAGGGTCTCGAAGGGGATGCCCAGGACGCGCATGACGTAGTAGTCCAGCAGGTAGGAGTCGTCGCAGTCGGCCTCCGGGAACGCCCGGACGCGCCGCTCGAACTCCTCGGCCTCCCGCGGGCTCACCTTCCGGCCCGCGCACGCCCACATGTCCCTGACCAGGTCGTCGTAGTCCCGCGGGTTGCTGCGCGTGGTGAAGGCCGCGAACATGGGCGCGAACCTCGCCGAGCACGCCAGGCACGCCTCCGCCAGACCGTCCCCGGACAGGCCCTCGAAATCATCCGCGGTGAGATAGTCTCTCATTACTGGAACACTCCTTCGGTGTCTTCTCCGAAGGTTATCCAGTTCAGACCCGGCGGATAACCCTCGACGCCCTCCTCGCGCAAGCGGATGAGCGGGTCGGAGAACTCGACGGCGGGCAGTCTCGTGGTGCATTTCATGACGATGATCCTTTTTTCATGGGGTCGCGGAACTGTCTGCCCGGCACTCATTGTACCTCATGGAGGAGGGTTGCCGTCGTATCGATCCCCAGAAATGTGTGCGGACGTCCGTCGAATAACCTTCTTCATGGATGATGTTACGTTCATTTGATGACATGACCGACTTCCCGTACGTGGGATTGATTCAGCGGGAGAAGGAGATCATCGAATCGCTCATGAGCATGCCGCTCGATTATTTGCGGCAGAATTATGAGGCGTTCGACGACATTGTGGGCATGCTGATGGCATCTCACATCGACGCGGGGCGCGCGTATATCGCCGAGGAGAATGGGGCGCCGTTCTTCGAGTTCTCACGACGGCTGCCCGTAGACCGCCCGCGATTCCAGTGACGGCGGCCGCGGGCGCGACGCGAGGGGCGGAGCGTCAGGCCCGCCGGACGACGAAGTCGACGACGTCGTCGGGCAGCGGCTCCTCCAGGCCGGAGAGCTCCGGGGCGGTCAGCCGCACGGGCGGCAGGAGGATCCGGGTCTCCCAGGCGGTGACGACGCCGTCGTCGACGGCCACCGGCAGGGACAACTCCAGGCGGACGCGGGCCCGCGCCGCATCCCAGTGGTAGAGCAGCACCCAGGTGCGCGGCCCCCCGCTCGGACGGTCGAAGAGGTCGGGGAGCAGGTCCAGGACGAGCTGGTGGGCGGTCAGGCGGCTCGTGCTCAGGGTCTCGTTGGCCAGGACCTCCTCGATGAAGGTCCGGCCCCGGCCCCGCGCATTGCGCGGCCTGCGCTCGGGGCGGCCCGTCGCCTCGTCGCCCCCGATGGCCCCGATGCTCAGCGTCCCGTCCGGGCTCACCGCCCGCGACGCGTTGAGGACGTCCATCTGCGTCCAGCCCTCGGCGTTCAGGGCCGCGCGCAGCCCGCCGACGATCTCGAACCAGAGCGTGCTGCCGAAGGCCGTCGGCGGCTTCAAGGGGGAGTAGAGGCTCAGGGCCGTGCGGATGCCGTCGGCGCAGGCCCCCGTCAGGAGGGACTCGGACAGGCCCATGCCCGCCAGGGCGGCGTCGGCGTCGGCGCCCGTCAGGACGCCCGTCCTCGTCGGTGAGCAGAGAGCGGGTATACTCATGGCTCCTCCTGCCTCGATCGCGTGTGCCAGACCGGAAGGTAGCACGCCCCGGCGGACGGGGCCGGAAGCGACGCCCGGCGCGCGACCGGCCCCGCCGCCGCCCGGCGCGCAATCGGGGCGGGGCGCCGCGGGCGTCTTGCGATTCAGGCACATCGGGACGCGACGGCGCCGGTGGCATAGGCTCAAGACTCCACCGACTCGAGGAGTTCACCGTGCAGTTGCAGTGGTGGTCCGTTCTGCCCTTCGCGGCGATGCTCGCCGGCATCGCCGTCCTGCCGCTCGTGCCCGCCACCGCCCACTGGTGGGAGAGGCGGTCGAGCCAGCTCGCCGTCGCCCTGGTCCTGGGCGTGCCCGTGGCCGTGTGGATGTGGCTGGCCCTGGGATGGCAGGCCGTCTTCGCCTCCGTCGTCGAGTACGGCCAGTTCATCGCCCTGCTCCTGGCCCTGTTCATCGTCTCCGGCGGCATCTTCCTCAAGGGCGACATCGAGGCCACCCCGCGCAACAACACCGCCTTCCTGGCCGTGGGCGCCGTGCTCGCCAGCTTCGTGGGCACCACCGGCGCCGCCATGCTGCTCATCCGCCCGCTGCTCAACACCAACGCCGAGCGCCGCTACCGGGTCCACACGGTGCTGTTCACCATCTTCATCGTGGCCAACTGCGGCGGTCTGCTCACGCCCCTGGGCGACCCGCCCCTCTTCCTCGGCTTCCTGCGCGGCGTGCCCTTCACCTGGACCCTCCACCTGCTGCCCGAGTGGCTGTTCGTCAACACCATGCTGCTGGCCGGCTACTTCGCCCTGGACGTCTACTACTACGCGCAGGAGCCCGCCGCCTCCGTCCGCCTGGACCGCGCCGAGATCGAGTCGCTGGGCCTGCGCGGCGCCGCCAATTTCGTGTGGTTCGCCGTCATCATCGCCGCCGTCGCCTTCGCCCCCTCCGTCGACGCCGAGGCCATCGAGGCCGGGCGCGCCACCGCCATGGACTGGGTGCCGCTGCGGGAGATCATCATGCTCGGCGCGGCCCTGTGCTCCTACCGGTTCGGGGACCGGCGCGCCCGCTTCGAGGACAACCAGTTCGAATGGGGGCCCATCGCCGAGGTCGCCACCCTGTTCATCGGCATCTTCCTGACCATGATCCCGGCCCTGCACTACCTCGACGAGGTCGCCCCCTCCCTGCCGCTGAACGAGATCACCTTCTTCACCTTCACCGGCGGGCTGTCCTCGGTGCTGGACAACGCCCCCACCTACGTCACCTTCTTCGAGATGGCCGGGCGGGTCCCCCACCCCGGCGGCGCGGACGTGGCGGGCGTGCCCGAGATCTACCTCGTGTCGGTCTCGCTGGGGGCGGTGCTGTGCGGGGCCATCACCTACATCGGCAACGGGCCCAACTTCATGGTCAAGTCCGTGGCCGAGGCCCGGGGCGTGGACATGCCGAGCTTCGGCGGTTACGTCGCCAAGACCCTCATCTACCTGGTGCCGGTCCTGGCCGCCATGGTCTGCCTGTTCATCGCCGAGCCCGTCTGGGCCAGGGCGGCCGGAGCGGTGCTCGCCGCGGCGCTGCTGGCCAACGACGTCCGCCTCATCCGCGCCGGGAGACGCCTGGCCCTCCAGGATTGAGGCCGGGCGGACGACGGCGTCCCGGCGGCGACGGCGTCGCGGGAGACCCGCGAGAAGTGCGGCGCCGCCCCGCCCGATGACGTGGCGGCCCTCGAATTCTCATCGGGAGTGGTGGAGACGATCGGGCGGGGCCGGTCGAAGCCGTCACCGGGGGCCGTGGGCGCCGGCTCCGGCCGCACCAGGGTCGGATTCTGGCGCCCTGGGAGGATCGTTCGCGCCGGCACCCCGGGCGGGTCCGGCGGTTTCCGCATGATTCCGCGGTTTCTGTGGCGATATGGTCAGGTGCGGGGCGGAACGATCC
>ERZ773022.2632-NODE-2632-length-10631-cov-9.056070_pt1 | contig 10631 bp, 10 predicted proteins | sample MGYA00580839_ERZ773022 | MGnify/ENA primary metagenome ERZ773022 (study PRJEB29015, sample SAMEA2738020) | human oral metagenome | biome: human oral; feature: human-associated habitat; material: dental | place: China | collected 2044 ... | reverse complement strand
ACGCCGGCGTCGAGAAGGGTGCGAACGAATGTATTCTGCGCCTCGGGGGTGCTCGCGGTCCAGATGGATCCCGGCGTCGGGTTGAGGGGGATCGGATTGACGTGCGCCCACCCGCGTCCGCGCCTGTTGAGCTCGTCGGCCAGCAGCTGCGCGCGCCAGGGATGGTCGTTCATGTCCCTGATGAGCGCGTACTCGATCGAGACCCTCCGGCCGGTCCGGTCGAAGTAGCTCCGTGCGGCGTCCAGGAGCTGGGAGACCTTGAACCGCGAGTTGACGGGGATGAGGGGGTCGCGCAGTGCGTCGTCGGGGGCGTGCAGGGACACGGCGAGGGTGACGGGCAGGCCCTCGTCGGCGAGTTTGTGGATGAGGGGGACCATGCCGACGGTGGACACCGTCACGTTGCGCGCCGACAGGCCGAAGCCCGCGGGGACGGGGTCGACGATGCGGTGCAGGGCGGTCGCGACCTGCCTCCAGTTGGCCAGCGGCTCGCCCATGCCCATGAACACGACGTTGGTCACCCGCGCCGGGCCGCCGAGGGCGCCGGATTCGGCGGCGGCCATCGCAGTGCGCACCTGCTCGACGATCTCGGCCGCGGAGAGGTTGCGGGTCAGCCCCGACTGCCCGGTCGCGCAGAAGGGGCAGGCCATGCCGCAGCCCGCCTGGGAGGAGACGCACAGAGTCGTCCTGCCGGGGTAGCGCATGAGCACGGTTTCGACCGTCGCGCCGTCGAAGAGCCGCCACAGGGACTTGACCGTGCGGCCGCCGTCCGCCCTCAGGTCGCGGACCTTGGCCAGCAGAGGCGGGAGGAATCGCGGAACGACGCCGTCCCTGAACGCCGCGGGGAGGTCGCTCATCGCCTCGCCCTCGGCCACGTGGCGCTCGAAGTAGTGGCGGGAGAGCTGGTCTGCTCGGAAGGCGGGCAGGCCGGCCTGCCTCATGCGCTCCTTCCGACCGTCGACGTCGAAGTCCGCGAGGTGGACCGGCGGCTTGCCCTTGCGAATCTCGGCGAAGCTCAGCCTCGGACGGGGGCCGGATTCGACCGCGGGCATCACCTGGCGCGATGTGTCCATGGTCATACCGCGATCGACGAGGTCATGATGGCGTAGCAGGCCGGAGCCCACAGGAGGATCGAGTCGATGCGGTCGAGCATCCCCCCGTGCCCGGGGAAGATCGACCCCATGTCCTTGACGCCGAGGTCCCGCTTGAGCAGCGATTCGGACAGGTCGCCGACCGTGGCGCACAGCACCGCGGCCGCGGCGACGATCGCCGCCGCGTACCAGGGCCTGCCCAGGGCGAGGGTCGTCAGGAGGAAGGAGACGGCGCCGGCGCCGACGAGCGAACCGGCGAAGCCCTCCCACGATTTCTTCGGCGAAATCGAGGGCGTCATGGGGTGCCTGCCCCACAGGACGCCGAAGGCCCAGCCCCCGGTGTCGGAGGCCGCCGGCATGAGGATGAGGAGGGCCACCATCCACCGTCCCTGCGGCATCGCGGCCAGGCACACGGCGAAGCAGCCGACGAAGCCGATCCACGCCAGGGCGAAGACCCCCGCCGCGGCGTCGCCCGCCCACCTCGCCGGAGACATCGCCCACCGCCACAGGCAGACGGCGACGGCGCTGACGACGAAGGCCAAGAACCCGCCCACGATGTGCTCCCGGGCGGTCCACGTCGCGCCGACCATGGCGACGGCGCCGCACCACGTCGGCACGAGGGGGATCCGCACGCCTCTGTTGAGGAAGGCGCCGGCGGCCTCCCACAGCCCGACGCACATCGCGACGGCGACCAGGCAGACGAACGCCTCGATCCTCCACACGACCGAGAAGGCGACGAGCGCGAGCAGCCCGAAGGCCACCGGAAGGGCCGTCTTCAGATTGCGTCCGGCTTTGGTGGAGGAGGGGGCCGGCGGTTTGGGCGGGCGCGGCGCCAGGGCGGTGAGCGGGTTGGCCTGCATCAGACTTCCAGGAGTTCCTTTTCCTTGGCGTCGAGGAGCTTGTCCACTTGGTCGACGTACCGCTTGGCGAGCTTGTCGAGCCGGTCTTCGGCTCTCTTGACGTCGTCCTCGCCGGCCTCGCCGTCCCTCTTGATCCTGTCGAGGGCCTCCTTCGCCTTGCGGCGCACGCCTCGCACGGACACGCGCGACTCCTCCGCCTTGGACTTGGCGAGCTTGACGTAGTCCCGGCGGCGCTCCTCGGTCAGGACGGGCAGGACCACGCGGATGACGCGGCCGTCGTCGGTGGGGTTGACGCCCAGGTCGGATTCGCGCAGGGCCTTGTCGATGGAGGCCGTCGCCGAACGGTCGAACGGCGTGATGAGAACCGTCCGGGCCTCGGGGATGGCGATGGTGGCGAGCTGTTGGAGCGGCGTCGGGGCGCCGTAGTAGTCGACGAGGATCGAGGTGAACATCGCCGCGTTGGCGCGGCCGGAGCGGATGTTGCCGAATTCGCCTCTGGCGGCGTCGACTGCCTTCTCCATCCTGTCCTCCGCGTCGAGGAGGGTTTCGTCAATCATTGGTGTGTCCTTCGCTATCGAGTTGTCGAGACCGTCATCGGGCTGCTGAGACTAGAGTACCGATCTTCTCGCCGCGAAGCGCACGGGTGACGTTCGTCGCCGTGCCCATCCCGAACACCCGCATGGGCAGGAGGTTGTCCTGGCACAGGGAGAACGCGGCCGCGTCGACCACGCGCAGCCCCTGGGCGATGGCGTCCTGGTAGGTGACGTAGTCGAGTCTGACGGCTCCCGGGTTCTTGTTGGGGTCGTCCGTGTACACGCCGTCCACGCCGTTCTTCCCGACGAGGATCTCGTCGCAGCGCAGCTCCAGCGCGCGCTGGGCGGCGACCGTGTCCGTCGAGAAGTAGGGCATCCCGGCTCCCGCCCCGAAGATGACGACCCTCCCCTTCTGCAGGTGGCGGATCGCGCGGAGGGGAACGTAGGGCTCGGCCACCTGGATCATCTCGATCGCCGTCTGAACGCGGCACTGGGTCCCCGTCTGCTCGACGAAGTCCTGGAGGGCGATGGCGTTCATGACGGTGCCGAGCATTCCCATGTAGTCCGCCCTGGCGCGGTCCATTCCGCGCCGCTGCAGCTCCGCACCCCGGAAGAAATTGCCTCCGCCGACGACGATGGCGACCTGCACCCCGTGCTTGACGGCGACGGCGATCTCGGCGGCGACCCTGGTCAGGACGTTGGCGTCGAGGCCGACCGCTCCCCCGCCGAACATCTCGCCGGACAGTTTGAGCAGGACCCGTCTCGCGCCGTCCTCGTTGTGGTCTCCTAGAGCGTCGTGGGCCACGGCATGCTCCTTCCCGCCGATGTTCCGAAGTGGTGATGCGGGCGCGCCGGCGCGCACCCGCTAAAGGGTATCAGTGGCGCCGGCCCGGCGAGGGGTTGGCGGGCACTGCGGCGGGCGCCTGTCCGCCTCGACCGGACCGGGGGGCGTCCTGGGCGATCCCGCCGCCGGCGGCGTACCCGTAGCCGTAGCCGACCTGTTGAATCCGCTGGGCCTGCTGGGCCTGCTGAGGTTGCTGGGGTTGCGGACGCCTGCGGCGCGACGTGTGGAGGTCGATGCCGGCGAGGATCTCGACGGACTCTTCGAGGCGGCTTCTCAGTTCGGCGTAGGTGTGGTAGCGCACGCATGTGATCCTGCGCCGGTCGCCGTCGTACCTGACCACTCCGGTGCCGAAGACCAGCCCGACGAAGATGATGACGTGGAGGGCGCACACGAAGAGGGCGAACTGGCCGTTCTCCGCGCCGACGACGAGCGCCACCGGAAGCATCGCCCATCCCAGCGCGACGAAGAGCAGGCAGGGCCAGAGAACCCACGCCTCCAGGCCGCGCCTGACGCTGCAGTGGCAGATCGCGTCGGCGTGCGCGAGCACCCGATTGCCCACGGCGAAGTGGATCGCGGCCACTAGCCCGCCGGACAGACCGACGAGGAGGGCCGCGACGGCGATCGCCGGGCCGATGCGAAGTCCCGTCGCGCTGACGGTCACGGCGAGGGTGACGATGAGGACGACGGTGGACGCGCACCACAGCAGCAGCTGGTAGGGCGCCTGGGAGGAGAACCAGCTGGCGAGGCGGCTCTGCTGCGACGAGCCGGTGCGCCACTCCCCGTCCTGGAGGTCCTGGAGGGTCGCGCGCGGCCCGTTGGAGTTGACCGCCTCGGCGAGCTCCGGGTCGCTGGAGACGAGGTAGGCGGCGCCGAGTCGCCTCTCAGCGGCTTCGACGTCGCCGCGCAGGCGGGGCGAGAGGGTCCCGACGACCGCCAGGATCGCCCCGGCGAGCCCGAGGAGGGTCGCGACCGCCAGGGCCATCCCGAGGTTGGGGAAGCGCCACTTGACCTCGCCGCCGGCCGGCCCGGCGGCGGACGCGCCGCCTGCGTCGGGCACGAGCAGCCCGATGATCGTCAACGGGGCGCCGAGCAGGACGAGGCAGCAGGCCAGGGAGCCGGCCGCGTCGGGCAGCAGGGCGTCCGCCCGCAGCCTGCGGCCGTACGCCTCCCGGACGATGAAGGCCTTGACAATCTGGCTCGACCGGGCCAGGGAGAGCTTGCGTTCGCGGATCGCCTGCACGAGGTAGTTGCCGACGGTCGCCACCTGCTCCTGCGGGATGTCGGCCGGCTCCTCCTGACGCCCGGCCCGAGGCGAGCTCCTGAGGATCCTCTCGACGGCGTACAGCACCGCGACGACGATCAGGGCGAGGCCGCCGAGTCCGACGTACCCGCCCAGGCCGATCGACAGCCGCTCGGCGACCGCCCGCGTCTGCGGCAGGAAGCCGACGCCTCTGGCGTGGGCCAGGCAGAAGGACGACAGGACGATGAGGGAGGCTACGATCGCCTCCAAACCGACGAGCCGCACGGCGGCCGCCTTGAAGCCGGTCGCGGCCGTGCGCGTCGAGGAGGCCGGACGCCGGGCGGCCGGGTCGTTCCACAGGTTGGAGAGCGGCTCGTAGTCCTCGACGCTCACCGCCATGCGGTCGGCGCCCTCCCCCGCCGGGGTCTGCTGGTCGAGCCCGGCCTGCTCGCCTCCCCGCGACCGCAGCCTCCCGGGCATGGCCCGCGCGGTCAAACGCCACGCTGCGTCCTGGACGACGACCTCGGCGTCCTCCGTCGGATAGCGGTAGGCCAGCGGATGCGGAAAGTCCTGGGTGTCGTCCGACAGGTCCCCTATGACACCAGGCACACTCATGCCGGCTCCAATCCTCGTCGCAATGGCATATTCCTCCCAATTCTCGGCATGAAGGGCTTCCCGCGTCGAGGGGACCGCGCTCTTTCGTCCGGTCTCGGCCGGGGGTGACCTTCCGCGGTGCGTGACTACCGGTTCCACGATATCAATGACGGGCCCTCGCGCGCTCAACCAGTCCGACCAGTCCCCGGGCGCCGAACGCGGAACAGGCCACCGCCGGCCACATCCACGCGGGACAGTGGGTCAACTCCAGCCCGAAGGCGAGACCGAAGAGCGGGGACTTCTGCGTGACGGACAGCACCGCCATCGCCCCGACGAGGGCGAAGGCTCCGACACTCGCCCAGTCGAGGCCGAAGGCTAGGCCGCATGCGCCTCCCAACGCCGCGCCTGTGGACGCCGACGGCATGAGAAGCCCTCCGACGACACCCACTCGGAAGCTGAGGGCCGTCAGGAGGGGCTTGGCCACGAGGATCCCCAGGCACACGGCGAGGGTCACCGGGCGCAGGGGCGCGACGTCGCCGAAGAGCTCGTCGAGGCTCGACTTCCCGTTGCCGAGCGCCTGGGGCAGGAGGAGGCCGACGGACCCGGTCAGGACGCCCGCGGCGGCCATCGCGCACGGCATCGTCCACGCCGCGCGAACCCGCCGGCCCGTCGCCCGGCCCAGGCCGCACAGACCCGACAGCCCCGCGCCCGCGGCGGCGCACAGGGGGATCGCGGCGAAGGCCCAGGCGTACACGGCGAGGGCCCGGTCGGCGCCGACGTCCGGAAGCGGGGTCGCCGGGAGGCCGTCGGTGACCGACCAGGCGATCGTCGTCCCGATCCAGGAGATCGCCGCGGTCGCGAGAGCCCCCCGAAGCGTCCACCGGCCGAGCGTGACGGTCAGCGCGAAGGGGACGGCCGACCACGGGGTGTTGTACACGGCTGCGAGTCCCGCCCCCGCCCCGGCGGCGAGGAGGACGCGCCGGAACTCCCCGTCCACGCTCATCCGCAGGCACAGGGCGTCGGCGAGGGCCGCCGCTGTCTGTCGGGGAGCGCTCTCGCGCCCGACCGACGTCCCGCTGCCGACGACCACGACCTGGAGCAGGGCGTCGGCGGCGGTGCGGCCCACGGGCAGGCGCGTCCCGGGCGTGCGCAGGGCTTGGTCGAGGGTGGTGACCGGGCCTCGGCGGCGCAGGGCCCGCCATCCCAGACCGGCCAGGCCCGCCCCGATCGGGACGGCGGCGAACCGGCGCCAAGCCGGCGCCGTCCGGAGGGCGTCGATGAGGCTTGCCGAGCCCTCGCCGAAGGCGGCCCACTCGACCGCGTGCAGGGCCAGCGCCATGAGCGCGCCGACCGCGACCCGGCGCCGGGCGGCGGGGGAGAGGGGCTCGGGGACCGTGCTGGTCCTCGGCGTCATCGGGGTGCTGCTCGCGCTCGCGGTCGGCGTCACCGCCCTCATCCGGGCGCAGGCCGCGGCCGGTCGGGCGCGGCTCGCCGCGGACCTGGCCGCTCTGGGCGGGGCGACGGCGCTCAACTCGATCACGGCGCCCGCCGACCCCTGCGCCGTGGCGGGCGGCGTGGCCCGGGCCAACGGGGCGGCGCTCAGCTCGTGCGCCGTGACGGGGGAGGACGTCGTGGTGGAGGCGGCGGTGCGGGTCCAGGTCCTCGGGGTGGATCGCACCGCCACGGCCGCCGCCCGGGCGGGGCCCGTCGACGCCCCGGGGCCTGGGCCGTGACGCGCTCGCCGTCCGTGCCGCCCGTCATGGTGCGCGCCCGCGGGCCGCGGCGCGCGCTACTCGGTGAAACCGGGGGGCCATTCCCCGGAGTGCACGACGCTCCGAGTCCGGTCGTCCCAGGTGAATATCGATATGGACCTTCCGCTGGCCTCGGCGTTCGACTCCCCGTCCCGGGGCCAGGTGTAGGCGACCTGGATCGCGGCGTCGTCGAGGCGCACCACCTTGGGCGGGAAGCCGATCGGTTTCGATGCGGTCGTGCCGATGTACTGACCGCGGTGGAACAGCATGATCTGGAAGGGGGAGGAGACAGTGTTCCCAGGGATCTCCAGGACCACCCAGGACAGCGCGGCGCACGCGTCGTAGGTGGTGGTGTCGGCCCCGTCGAGATCCCACTGCCAGTAACTTTCGCTACGGAATGTCGGCACCTGGGGGCCCCACGTCGAGACGGCCTCGGCCCCGGTCATGGTCGCGCACTTCTCGGTGGTCGGCTCCGCCGAGGAGGTCTCCGGGGACGCCGACGCCGGCGGCCGGGTCCGGGCGCTGGCGTCGTCGGAGGCGTTCTCCTCCTCGGTCTGGGCCGCCGTCGGCTCCTGTGCCGCCGTTGCGGCGGCTTCGGCGGATGTTCCGGCCTCATCGGAGGATGCCGGGGTCGTGCCGCCCCGGCATCCCGCCAGGGCCAGGGCGACGAGCAGGGCGGCGAGTCTTGTGAGGGCCGGTGAACGCGGCACGACAGCTCCTTCGCTGAACGGTGGCGGGAACGGGGCCTGGGACCCCGATCGCCGCATTATACGTGCGCGTCGGGTTCTCGGGTCTTCGGGTTCTCCGGCTCGATCACGCCGCCAGGGGTTCGCGAGCGTCCCGGCGGAGAGGACGGTCGTGGCGCCGTGACATGATCGGCCCGTGCGAATCGATACGGCTCCCGAGCTCGGACGGACCCGCAGCCACTGGTACTGGCGCCCTGGCTGGGCGCCCGGGAGGCGGATGTGCACCTTCCACCTCACCATGGAGCGGGCCGACGCCGTCCGGGGGCTCGCCCGCTCGGTCCGCCCGGTCCTCGAGCGCTTCGAACTCGTCGACCCGGTGCCCGAGCCGTGGCTCCACCTGACCATGAACGGGCTCGGATTCGCCGACGAGGTCCCCGATGACCGGCTCGAGGCGGTCGCCGACGAGGTCTTCGCCCTCTGGTCGTCGCTGGACGACCCCGTCCTGCGGTTCACGCATCTCTTCGTCGGTCTGGAGGGCGCCATGCTCGTGGCGGAGAGGAGCGACTGGCTGATGGCGCTGGCGCGGGCGCAGCGGGCCGCCATCGACCGTCTGCTCGGCCCGCGCGAGTGGGGCGACTTCTGGCCGCACGCCTCCCTGTGCTACTTCAACGGGCCGATGGATCCGCGCCCGCTGGTCGGGGCGCTCGCGCCGGCGCTCGACGCCGTCCCGGACGGGGTCGACGCCGCCCCCGCGCTGACGCTCATGCGCCTGGGTCGCGACGAGCGCGTTTACACGTGGGAGGTGCTCCAGCGGGCTTGACCCGGCTCGCCGGCGCCGCCGGCCGTCCCGATGCGGCGCCGCCCCCGCCGTCGTCTCAACCGTGCAGCAGGAGCCCCCAGATCATGATCAGCGGCAGCGGCAGGCACACGACGGCCAGCGCCACCAGGTTGGCGAGGCGGTGGCGGGCGAGCATGGCGACGAATTCGCGCAGGAAGGCGCTGATGCGGAAGTACAGGGCGGTGTGGGCGGGCGCGACCTGGACGTCCAGGCCCACGTCCCGGGCCAGGGCCGCCGTGCGCAGCACGTGGTAGTCGCTGGTCACGGCGACGCCGCGGGCCGACTCGCCCAGCCGCTCGTGCACGAGCTCGCGGGTGAACTCCAGGTTCTCGCGCGTGGTGCGGGAGCGCTCCTCCAGGAGGATCGCGGAGGCGGGGACGCCGAACCTCATCGCGTACTCCGCCATGGCCGAGGCCTCGGAGCGGGGCTCGTCGGGCCCCTGGCCGCCGGAGAGGACGAGGGGGATGCGCTCGCCGCCGGCCGCCCGCCACCGGGCGATGCCCACCTCGACGCGCGTGCCCAGGAGCCTGGCCACCTTCCCCTGAACCAGGCCGGAGCCGTGAACGACGACGAAGTCCGGCCTCGGCCGCCGCCACAGGCGCGGGTAGACCCAGGCGTAGAGCAGGTCGGCCAGCAGGAGGAAGCCGACCCAGGCGCAGGCGAACACGACCGCCAGCGCCAGTGCGACGAGCCACGGCAGCGAGCGCGCCAGGACGACCGAGGCGATGCACAGCGCCACGACCCCCGCCAGGCCCGCGCCCGCCAGCAGGGACAGGAGGTTCGCGAGACTGCGCCCCTCGCGGCGCCACGTGACGACGCCGTTGGCGATGAGCACCACGATGAGGACCAGGACGAGGAACGGGGCCAGGAGCGCGAGGAAGAAGACCAGCCCGGTCAGCGGGTCCGACCCCCTCGAGAGGACCGCCACCAGCATCCACGCCGCGATGAGGGCCCCCGTCAGCCACAGGGCGTTGGCGGGCCTGCGCGGATCGCGGCGGATGGAGACGACGGCGCGCGCGATGACGGCCGCGGCGATGAGGATGAACGGAATCACTCCCGGGAACATGCGCCCATTGTCGCAGGGGGTGAGCCGGCGATCCTCAACGACCCCGCCTCCACCGGGCATGCGCTCATTGTCGCAGGGGGTGGGCGTCGGCCGTGGGCCGCGCCGTGCGACACCGCGGGGCCGCCGCCGTAGGGTGGGAACCATGAGAACTTGCGCGTCGGATTCGGGCGATGGGCTCGAACGACTCCTGGAGCGCTTCTTCGCCGCGGAGAACGCCCGGGACTGGGCGGCCTACGCGAGCCTCCTCCACCCCGGGGTGGAGTGGACCCTCGTCGACGACGGCGCGGAGCGCAGGATCGTCGGGCGCGAGGACTACCTGGCCGCCATCGCCGCCGCCTACGACGGCACCGGCACCGCCTTCTCCTGCCTCGACATGACGGTCGACCGCGGGCGCGGCCGGGTCGTGACCCTGCTGGTCAACGACGACGGCGAGCGCTCCCTGGACGTCTTCGACGTCGAGGGCGGTCTCATCCGGCGCGAGTGGGAGTTCCTGCTGGGGCGGGCATGACTCGGCGGGCCGGTGGGATGCCGGGCCGCGATGCTCCCCGGATCGAGGGAGTCACGGTCACCGTCGCCGCCTGGACAGCGACGTCATTGCGACACCCCACGGGTTGGGGAACGACGCCACTCCGGTCCGTCAGCCGGGCAACCGCCGCCCCGCGACGCCCCGTGGGTCGGGGGGCGTTGACTCGCTCCCGGAGTCCAGCGCGCCGTCCGCCTGAGCCCCGCCTCTGGGGGAGTCGTTTTGGTGATGTCACCTGGGCTCGCATTGCGCCAGGTGGGATCGCGCGGATCGAGCGCAGACGGATCATGTCGCGCTGGGCTCGCACGGCGCGAGGCGGGGCGGACTGCGTCGCGCCGGGCTCGCATTGCGCAAGCCGGTTCCGGCGAGCGCCGGTTGGCCGGGACGGCTCCGGTCAGACGGGTGACGCGGTCCCGGTCGGGGCCTTCGGCGGTCCCGCCGTCGCGGCCCACGCCAGCCGCTTTTTTCGCGGACGGATTCCCCTGATGCGGTCGTGAGCCCGGACCCCACTGCGTCCTCCGCCCGTATTGCGATTCCGGGGCCGTCGGATTCTTGCTTCGCCTGCCGCGTGCGCGGTCCGTGGGTCCGGATCGACGTGCTGGCGGGGG
>ERZ773022.2631-NODE-2631-length-10634-cov-9.349466_pt1 | contig 10634 bp, 9 predicted proteins | sample MGYA00580839_ERZ773022 | MGnify/ENA primary metagenome ERZ773022 (study PRJEB29015, sample SAMEA2738020) | human oral metagenome | biome: human oral; feature: human-associated habitat; material: dental | place: China | collected 2044 ... | reverse complement strand
TTGTGTTTGAGTGGTATTCAAGTCCAAGAGGGTAGCCATCTGTCTTTTCAATGCTGCTTGGTGTCTTGTAGACTGAGAAGTTGGTCAAGATTGGAGTTGCTTGAGCACCAGTGATGGTTACACGGATTTTTTGTGCCTCTACAGGTTTACCTTGAATCAAGCGACGGTAACCAACAGTTGAACCTTCACCGTAAGTCACCCAGCGACCGTTGATTTCGACTTCAATCTTGAAACCAGAGATACGCTGACCTTTGGCGATGTCTTCCTTGAGTTCGACAACGTCAAAGCGTCTCTTTTGTCCCAAATCGACTGTGAAGCTACCTGTTGTGGCATCATTTGAAAGAGCCCAGCTAGTATCATCTTTACCGTCTGTAAGGTGGCTTTCTTTGTAGAGATGGTTCTGACGAGTCGAGCTTGCTGTTACAGTTGCTCCTTTGGCAAAGTCAGTCGCATACATTTGATCTAGAGTCGCTTTGAATTCTTTCAAGCGAGCCACGTCAGCATCTGCGAATTTACCTTCTTTGTTTGGTGGAATGTTGAGAAGAAGTGGCGTTCCACGACCAACAGACTTGAAGTAGATATCCATCAATTCTTTGAGGGATTTTGGTTGCTGGTTATCGTGGTAGAACCAGCCAGAGCGGATGGAAACATCTGCTTCTCCTACAGAGTACATATCTCCGTCAGGGTCACCGTGGTTAAGGTATTCGTTCTTAACATTTTCGGTGATGTTTGCTTTCTTGACCTTATGCCATACAGGGTCACCGGCGATACCACGCTCATTTCCAATCCAACGGATACTTGTTGGTTCGGCAGAGAAGATAGCGATATCTCCTTCAGCTTCCTTGATGTATTTGAACCACTCATCAAAAGTGTAGGTTACTTTTTGGGCACCGCTACCGCGTGCTCCATCCATCCAAACTTCGATAAATTTACCCTTATTACCGTATTTTGGATTACCAAGGATTTCTTTTAGCTGATTGAGGTAGTATTCGTTGTATTCTTTTTGAGTAGCTACCTTATATTTAGGGCTATTAACATCCCATGGTGATAGGTAAACACCCATGTTCATATCGTATTTAGTAGCCGATTTAGAGATTTCTTCTAGAAGGTCACCCTTTCCATCTTTCCATGGACTTGCAGCTACGGTATGATTTGTATATTTAGATGGGTAAATAACGAAACCATCGTGGTGTTTGACAACCATAATAGTTCGTTTAAAGCCAGTTTCCTTTAGAGTACGGATCCATTGATCTGTATCTAAGTTAGTTGGATTGAAGTTTTTAGGGTCTTCATTTCCATGTCCCCACTCAGAATTAGTATAAGTATTCATACCATAGTGGATGAAGGCGGCTAATTCTTCCTTGTGATAATCAAGTTGAGCCTTGCTTGGAAGGGGACCGTGATTTCCAATTTCTGTTTCCTTATCTTCTGGATGAGCAGCAGGTAAAACAGTTGAAGTCGGATTAGAGCTATCAGAGATTTTTTCGTATTCAAAGACAACATCATTCACACCCTTGTGCTGGATGCTGGCTTCTAAGCGTGGAGTGATTGCGCGGTAGCCTGCGATTTCTTTTGCTTCAAAAGTGTTTACAAATGAAACATCGTATTCTTTTCCGTCATTATTATCAGTAACAACATCTGCTAATTCTTGCTCTGAGCCTTTCAAACGATAATGAATGGCAAATGAACCTTTATTCACTTTATAAACCACCTTGATGACCCGTGTTCCTGGAGCTGTTTTGCTGACGACGTTGTAGGTCCACTCATCTTTGAGTTGTTTGTTGATTTCGACGCCATCAATAGAGACAATCTGGTATTTCTCTTGATTTTTTGTATAGAAGTCAGTCTTAGCGATTTCTTTTTTGAAGTCATAATCAAAAGCTGTTCCAACTTCAGTTTTTTCAACAAAAGTATCATCAGTTTTGATTGGATTACCAGTTTCATCTACGTGTTGAACAACTACACGTCCGTAATCGATTCCTTTAATGAGTGTCGCAACACCATTTTCATCGAAAGAATATTGATTTTCACCAATAACAGCAGTTTTATTTCTGAACATTTCTCCTTCAGGAGTAAAGTAATATCGTTTCCCATTATCACCTTGGTACCAACCTTTGACGCCATATTTTGCGATAATATCTTTTACCCATTTGACTTGCTCAGGTGAGAGGACGATCCCACCACCGAAGCGGTCTTTGTCAGGGATGCCGTTTTCAATTGTGCCGTGTTGGTGAACACCGACTACTTTACCATCACTGTTGATAATACCAGCACCTGAAAGGCCTGAAACAGAAGTCATATGATAGGTGATGCCTTTTGAGCCTTTATCATCATAATTATCAACAGATTTCACGACACCATCAGCCTTGTAAAGTTGACCAGCTACAATTGGTTTTTTGAGCTCAGGTGAGCTTGAATCAGTTGGATATCCAATCGTGCTAACAGGGTCCCCAGGTTGATAGGTTTTGTTTTCTGCCAAAGGAACAAAGGTAGCAGCTTTATTTGGACTAGCGATTTGAAGAGGAACAGGTGCTACAACAGCAGCCAAGTCATTTTGATATCCTTTTCCAAATTCTTTCTTGTTCCAAAAATGAATATCTTCTTCTTTGAATAGAGTAGTATTACCCGTTACAGGCTGAGAATTGCGAACAGCAGAATTAGAACCGAGGTTATAGTAAAACTTAGCAGAATCTCCACCTCGAATATGTCCTTCTTTTGTATCACGGTTTGATTCTAAAAAGTTGTGGGCAACAGTCAAGATGACATTTGGTGCCACAAAAATACCAGAACCAGACACGATATAGCGTTGGGAACCACCATTGTAAATAGTGTAAATCATACTAGCAGCAGTAGCAGGTTGTCCTTCATAAGGGACGTGCTTCAAATCTAGACCACCGTTGATAATTGCACGATTACCATTTTCAGCTTCTTTTGGAAGTTCTTCCTTGTTTTTTAGAATGCTTTCTGTCTCAACTTTAGGACTATCCTTCTTGTCTACGATTGCTGAAGTATCTATGTTTTTCACGGGTGCATCAGGATAAGCTTGATCGTGGATTTCTTCAGGAAGCAAGTCAGTAGTTTTAGTTTCTGCTACAGTCTTCTCTTCTACTGGTTTAACAGTTTTTTCTGCTTTCTCTGCTTTCTCTGACTCTTGAGGTGTAGAAATTACAGGACTTTCATTTTTGACTTCTGGTTTGGTTTTTTCAACTTCGGCCAATTTTTCTACATTTGGTTGAGAGCTTGTAGCTTCAATTTTTGCTTCGTCAGCTAGTGCTGTACCAGATGCAAAAAAAGCAAGCCCAACCATAACCGAAGCAACACCAACGGTTAATTTTCTGATGCTAAAAGTTTGCTCTTTTTCAAAAAGGTATCGATTCATAATGTACTCCTAGTTTGAATCAAGACAGTCAGCTACTGTCTGAGCCCAAGTATGACTTGGAAACGATTTTCTTTAGCGATAGTTAGATTTTGTGCAATAGTTTGAGACTAATTACCCCCTCTGTTTAAGCGCTTTCATTTTAGAATAAAAAAATTAAAATTGTTATCTTAATCTTTAAAATAACCTAAAAACCTTAACATAACAAATATACTAAATTGTTCCAAGAAATGCAATAGAGAAAGTAAACCTAATTTAAAGAAATTCTTTCACTTTTTAAAGAAAAAAATACATCCTTTCAAGAATTAAACTGAATGAAAGAATGTATTCAAAAAAGTCAGAGTAATTTTTGTATCGCCTCTTCAATTTGTTTTGGGTCTGTTTTTGAAGAGAAGCGTTCAAAGACCTGCCCATCTCGACCGATGAGAAACTTAGCGAAATTCCATTCGATTCGTTTTCCTAGTGGACCAGATTTTTGTTCTTTCAACCAAACATAGAGAGGATCTGCTTCCTTACCGTTGACCTTGATCTTGGCAAAACGTGGGAAGCTGGTCTGATAATGTAGGCTACAGAAGGCGTTGATTTCCTCTGCACTACCTGGTGCTTGTCCCATAAACTGATTGCAAGGGAAGTCTAAAATCTCAAAATCTTGTTCTTGATAGCGGTCATAGAGTTCTTGGAGACCTTGGTACTGGGGCGTTAAACCACATCCAGTAGCAGTGTTGACAATCAAGAGAATCTTACCACGATAGGTCTCTAGTGGAGTTTCTTGATTGTCTTGGTTTAAGACTAAAAAATCGTAGATTGAAGTCATTGCTTGCTTTTCTCCTTCTGTTTGGTATTTTTAGGAGTTTTCTCCTCCTGTAGTGATAGAAATCCGTAGGTCAGGGTTCCAAAAATGCTACCGATAATCAGGCCATACATCAGCAAAGGAACACTTTTATCGAATTGCATGAGCAACTTCATAAAATCTGAAAGGGACATCTGCTGAACGAAGACTTTATGAAAGATGAGTAAGGTAAAGAAGCCAATCTGAATACCGATAAACACAATCCAACTCCTAAATTTGATTTGGGCTTTGCTGTAGGTTTTGAGGATGATTTCTGATTTGTCATCCTTTTCAAGATGAAGCTCTTGGACGGCTTTTTGAGCTTTTATACTCATGAACAAAATGAGTCCAAAATAGATGTAGGGCATAACATTTCGAACAATTTCTATAAAGCTTCCGAACAAAATATAGAATAGGAAGAGAATGAAGGAAGAGTAAAAGATTTGGATCATGGAACGGGCGCAAGCCTTGTAGATAACCTCTTGACGGCATTCATCAAAAGGCCCTTGGATATGAAAGAAATTTCGAAGTAGGCGAGTGGTGAAGTCTTCTTTTTTCATGCTAGTAACCTCCTAAATGAGCGTCTTTACTGACTTTCTTTTACGAATTGATAGAGATAATAAAGATAAGTGATAGATGATAAGCTAGCGATAGTTAGCAGTATATAATATTTCCAATTGCTTGAAATGAGCGTCAGTTGTGGTAAAGATATAATCATAAAGCACAGTGCTAAGTTGAGTATGCGTGTTTTTTGGGAGTCAATCTTTAGATAAGTTAGTCCTTTGTTGAGGGCTGGAATAAAGACTAGAAGGAGGAATATCTCGCTGAATGGCAAGTTCCCTGAAACGATGATGAAGATGAGAAGAGAACTGAACAAAAGATGATAGGTAAGTAAAGTTAGTAATGATTTCATAGGTACCTCCTAATCCTGGTCTTTTTTAGCTCTTGCAATACGAAGTGAGTCGACAATATGTATCATCACTCCGAAAAAGAAAGCTCCCAGTATAGTTTTAAAAATATGTTTTGTATTTAGAAGAGAAGTGATAAAATTTGGATTTTCACTTGTTAGGGTATCAATGGGTTGAATTATAAAAAATATTATTGTTCCATAAATCGAACCTGCTTTCAGACCAGGATAACGTAACTGTTTCTTTTCTTTTTTCATAAGGCACCTCCTAATTCTCATCTTGATCTTTCTTAGCTTTTTCAATGCGACGGGAGATGAGGAACTGTATGCTTGCTCCGAAGAAGATAGAACCGAGAATGCTTGATACACCATTTCTTATAGTGAGGAGAGAATGAAAATAGTCCTGGCTCTCACCTAGCAGTATATGGAGAAGAGGAGTTATAAAAAACATCCATAGACCAAAGAACAAACCTGCTTTCAGACCAGGGTAATGTAGTTGCTTGCTTTCTTTCTCACTCAGCATATCTGGATCAATAGCTGTAATCCCTGTTTTTTTCATTTGGTAGGTGACATAGCCAGCAGCGATGAGGGCAATCACTAAAATCAGAGGAGGATAGATTAGAGCCACTTCTTGAGGGTATTTATAGGCCAGAACGAGCGGAATAAGATTGCCGAAAATCATCAGATAAAAGAGAACGATAAAGATCTGATTCCCGATACGATCGGCCTCACGCCGTTTGTATTCGTCAAGTGGATCAGAAATGCTGTATGTGCGTTTGATGAGTCTTCCAGTGAGAGTTTCTTTTTTAATTTGTTTGCTCCTTTTTTAAAAATCGTCTTCCCAAAAGAGACTGTTGAGGTCAGTTTGGAGGCTGCGGGCGAGATTGAGACAGAGTTCCAGAGTAGGATTGTACTTATCATTTTCAATCATATTGATGGTCTGTCTCGAGACACCGATATCTTTGGCAAGTTCGAGTTGGGACTTTCCCAGTTCCTTGCGGAATTCTTTGACACGATTCATAGGGTCTCCTTTTCAATATGTCGCATATATTTGACTATATTATATTCTTTTGAGGGCAAGGTGTCAAGTATATATGACATTTTTTGAGAATTTTTTTCGAAGGTCTCTAGCCTTATCTGACAAGTGCAAGCTGGTCAGATTTGTGGTAAAATAGATAAGATATGACAAAAGAATTTCATCATGTAACGGTCTTGCTTCATGAAACGATTGATATGCTTGACGTAAAACCTGACGGTATCTACGTTGATGCGACTTTGGGTGGAGCAGGCCATAGCGAATATTTATTAAGTAAATTGAGCGAAAAAGGGCATCTCTATGCCTTTGACCAGGACCAGAATGCCATTGACAATGCGCAAAAACGGTTGGCACCCTATATCGAAAAGGGGATGGTAACCTTTATCAAGGATAACTTCCGTCATTTGCAGGCACGTTTACAGGATGCTGGTGTCCAGGAAATTGATGGAATTTGTTATGACTTGGGAGTGTCTAGTCCTCAATTGGACCAGCGTGAGCGTGGCTTTTCTTATAAAAAGGATGCGCCACTGGATATGCGCATGAATCAGGATGCTAGTCTGACAGCCTATGAAGTGGTGAACCACTATGACTATCATGACTTGGTTCGTATTTTCTTCAAATATGGCGAGGACAAATTCTCTAAACAGATTGCCCGTAAGATTGAACAAGCTCGGGAAGTCAAGCCAATCGAGACTACGACTGAATTAGCAGAGATTATCAAGTCGGCTAAACCTGCCAAGGAGCTCAAGAAGAAGGGCCATCCTGCCAAACAGATCTTCCAGGCTATTCGGATTGAAGTCAATGATGAACTGGGAGCAGCAGATGAATCTATCCAGCAGGCTATGGAGATGTTGGCTCTAGATGGTAGAATCTCAGTGATTACCTTTCATTCACTAGAAGACCGCTTGACCAAGCAATTGTTCAAGGAAGCTTCAACGGTTGAAGTTCCCAAAGGTTTGCCTTTCATCCCAGATGATCTCAAGCCCAAGATGGAATTGGTATCCCGTAAGCCAATCTTGCCAAGTGCAGAAGAATTAGAAGCTAATAACCGCTCGCACTCAGCTAAGTTGCGCGTGGCAAGAAAAATTCACAAGTAAGAGGGGAAAAGATGGCAGATAAGAAAGAAACAACCAGTCAATTCTTGCAGAATCGTATAAAAAAATTCTCACGTGTAGAGAAGGCTTTTTATCTTTCTATCGCTTTTACAGCTCTCGTTTTAGCAGTGAGTATTATCTTTATGCAGACACGACTCTTGCAAGTGCAAAGTGATTTGACGAAAATCAATGCGCAGATAGAGGAGAAGAAAACAGAGCTCGATGATGCTAAGCAGGAAGTGAATGAATTGATTCGTTCAGAGCGCTTGAAAGAGATTGCAGATAAAAAAGATTTGAAATTGAATAATGAAAATATCCGAACAGCGGAGTAAGATATGAAATGGACAGAAAAAATAACCCGATTTGCGATAAAAAATCGTAAATCTCCAGCAAAAAACCGTAGGATAGTTGGTAAGTACCTCAGCTTTGTAGCGGTTGCCCTTTTTGGTCTCTTTTTGGCCAATTTTGCTTATATTATCGCGAAAGGTAATATATTTGGTACTGACTTAGTAAAAGAAGCTAAAAAGGTTCACCAAACAACCCGAACAGTTCCTGCCAAGCGTGGAACTATCTATGACCGAAATGGAGTGCCTATCGCAGAAGATGCGACCTCTTATAATGTCTATGCTGTTATTGACAAAAAATACAAGTCAGCAACGGGAAAAATTCTTTATGTAGAGGATTCGCAGTTTAATAAGGTAGCAGAAATTTTCCATAAGTATTTGGATATGGATGAGGCTTATGTGAAAGAGCAACTCTCTCAACCAAATCTCAAACAGGTTTCTTTTGGTGCTAAAGGGAATGGGATTACCTATGCTAATATGATGTCCATTAAACAGGACTTAGAATCTGCTAAGGTTGAGGGTATTAATTTTACGACTAGTCCAAATCGAAGTTATCCAAATGGGAAATTTGCCTCATCCTTCATCGGTTTAGCCCAACTTCATGAAAACGAAGATGGTTCTAAGAGTCTCGTTGGGACATCCGGTATTGAAAGTTCCTTGAATAGCTTGTTAGCAGGGACAGACGGTATTATTACCTATGAAAAAGACCGTGTAGGAAATATCGTACCAGGTACAGAACTGGTATCGCAACAAACTGTGGATGGCAAGGATGTTTATACAACATTGTCTAGTCCGCTACAATCTTTCATGGAAACTCAGATGGATGCCTTTCTAGAAAAAGTAAAAGGTAAGTATATGACCGCGACCTTGGTCAGTGCAAAGACCGGTGAAATTCTCGCTACCACCCAACGACCTACCTTTAATGCAGATACTAAAGAAGGAATCACTGAGGACTTTGTTTGGCGTGACATTCTTTATCAAAGTAACTATGAACCAGGATCAGCCATGAAGGTTATGACGTTAGCTTCTTCTATTGATAATAATACCTTCCCAGGTGGAGAATACTTCAATAGCAGTGAATTAAAAATAGCGGATGCGACGATTCGAGATTGGGATGTTAATGATGGTTTGACTACTGGTGGGATGATGACTTTCTCACAAGGTTTCGCTCACTCCAGTAATGTTGGAATGAGTCTACTTGAACAAAAAATGGGAGATGCTACTTGGTTGGATTATCTAAATCGCTTTAAGTTTGGGGTGCCGACGCGTTTTGGTCTGACTGATGAGTATTCAGGTCAATTGCCTGCAGATAATATTGTTAATATTGCCATGAGTGCATTTGGTCAGGGGATTTCTGTAACGCAGACCCAGATGCTACGTGCTTTTACAGCCATTGCCAACGATGGGGTTATGTTGGAGCCAAAATTTATAAGTGCTATTTATGATACTAACAATCAGTCTGTACGAAAGTCTCAAAAAGAGATTGTAGGAAAACCTGTATCTGAAGATGCAGCAAGCTTGACTCGTACTAACATGATATTAGTTGGGACGGACCCTCTATATGGAACTATGTATAATCACTACACAGGAAAGCCAATTATAACAGTTCCTGGACAAAATGTAGCAGTTAAATCCGGTACGGCTCAAATCGCTGATGAGAAAAATGGAGGATACTTGGTTGGTTCTACCAATTATATTTTCTCAGTTGTGACTATGAATCCTGCTGAAAATCCTGATTTTATCTTGTATGTAACGGTTCAACAGCCTGAGCATTATTCAGCTGCCCAGTTGGGAGAGTTTTCCAATCCAATATTGGAGCGGGCTTCAGCGATGAAAGAATCTCTGAACCTTCAATCTCCAGCTAAGAATTTAGATCAAGTGACGACAGAATCTTCGTATGCAATGCCTAGCATCAAGGATATTTCACCTGGTGATTTGGCGGAAGCCTTACGTCGAAATATTGTGCAACCAATCGTTGTTGGTACTGGAACAAAGATTAAAGAGACTTCTGTAGAAGAAGGAAAAAATCTTGCACCAAACCAACAAGTTCTCCTTTTATCGGATAAGGTAGAAGAAATTCCAGATATGTATGGCTGGAAAAAAGAGACTGCTGAGACCTTTGCTAAATGGTTGGATATTGAGCTAGAATTTGAAGGTTCAGGTTCCGTCGTCCAAAAGCAAGACGTTCGGACCAATACAGCTATCAAAAACATTAAAAAAATTAAATTAACTTTAGGAGATTAACATGATTAGTTCCATCAGTGCTGGAATTGTGACATTTTTACTAACTTTAGTAGGAATTCCGGCCTTTATCCAATTTTATAGAAAGGCGCAAATTACAGGCCAGCAGATGCATGAGGATGTCAAACAGCACCAGGCAAAAGCTGGGACTCCTACAATGGGAGGGCTTGTTTTCCTCATTGCTGCAGTTGTGGTGAGTTTCCTCGTCGCTCTGTTTTCAAAACAATTGACCAATAATGTTGGTATGATTTTGTTTATTTTGGTCTTGTATGGTTTGGTTGGTTTTTTAGATGACTTTCTCAAGGTCTTCCGTAAAATCAATGAGGGCCTTAATCCCAAACAGAAATTGGCTCTTCAGCTGCTAGGTGGCGTCATTTTCTACCTTTTTTATGAGCGTGGGGGCGATATGCTCTCTGTCTTTGGTTACCAAGTGCATCTAGGGATTTTCTATATTATCTTCGCTCTTTTCTGGCTAGTTGGTTTTTCAAACGCAGTGAATTTGACAGATGGTATTGACGGTCTAGCGAGTATTTCCGTTGTGATTAGCTTGTCTGCCTATGGAGTTATTGCCTATGTGCAAGGTCAGATGGATATTCTTCTAGTGATTCTTGCCATGATTGGTGGTTTGCTTGGTTTCTTTGTCTTTAACCATAAGCCTGCCAAGGTCTTTATGGGAGATGTGGGAAGTTTGGCTCTTGGTGGAATGCTGGCAGCAATCTCTATGGCGCTCCACCAAGAATGGACTCTTTTGCTGATTGGGATTATCTATGTCTTTGAGACAAGCTCTGTTATGATGCAGGTTACCTA
>ERZ773022.2629-NODE-2629-length-10636-cov-6.665533_pt1 | contig 10636 bp, 11 predicted proteins | sample MGYA00580839_ERZ773022 | MGnify/ENA primary metagenome ERZ773022 (study PRJEB29015, sample SAMEA2738020) | human oral metagenome | biome: human oral; feature: human-associated habitat; material: dental | place: China | collected 2044 ... | reverse complement strand
GGAGGATTTTTAGGAAGTATAGAAAAGACAAAAGAGTTTGCTAAAAATAATCCTGGCACTTATTTACCTAGTCAATTTTCTAACCCTTATAACAGTGAAGCTCATTATTATGGAATAGGTTTAGAAATTGTTAATGAAATAAAAAGTTTAAATCTGAATATTGATGGTTTTGTTGCAGGAGTTGGGACTGGTGGAACAGTTATGGGAATAGGAAAAAGAATTAAAGAAAATTTTTCTAATGTAAAAATATGCCCACTTGAACCTTTAAATTCTCCAACTTTATCTACTGGATATAAAGTTGCTAAACATAGAATAGAAGGAATTTCTGATGAGTTTATTCCTGATTTAGTAAAATTAGATAAACTTGATGAAGTTGTAAGTGTAGATGATGGAGATGCTATTATTATGGCACAAAAACTTGCTAAATGTGGTTTGGGAGTTGGAATATCATCAGGAGCTAATTTTATAGGAGCATTGATATTACAAAATAAACTAGGAAAAGACAGTGTTATTGTAACAGTATTCCCTGATGATAATAAAAAATATCTAAGTACAGATTTAATGAGAGAAGAAAATGTGAAAGAAGATTTCTTATCAAAAGATATTACTCTTAAAGAGATAAAAAATGTTCTTAGAATATTTTAATAAATTATGAGGTTAGTGCACTTTACTAACCTCTATTATATTGTTCTTACAATACGAAAACCTATACTATAATTTAGATTTTTAGCTTCATTAAAAAATCTTCCTAATACAGTACAATCAAAATTTGCATTATACCAAGAACCTCCTCTTAATCTTCTACTTTCTTTTTCAATAGAACTTTTTATATCAAAGCACCATTCCCAAACATTTCCTGTACAGTCATATAATCCTAATTGATTCGCTTTCTTAATTCCAACAATATGAGTACCTTTTGTTTCTTCATCTTCACAACAAAAATTTTTTGCATACCAAGCGACTTCATCTATTTTGTTGCTACCTGAATACTTGCAATTAAAAGTTTTTTCGTCTATTGCTTTTTGTCCACCACTAGCAAACCATTCCCATTCTAACTCTGTTGGAAGTCTAAAACCTTCTGTATTTTTGAAATTAGATTTACTTTCTTCTACTATTTCTCCATCTAAATGAATTATTTTAAAAATCTCTTTATCTTTTTGGCTTAAATCATAAACAGGCTTTAAATTATATTTTTCACTTAATTTATTACAAAATTCTAAGCAATCCCACCAAGATATACATTCAACAGGTTTCTTATTTCCTTTAAAATATGAGGGGTTATTTCCCATTATTTCTTGCCATAAATCTTGTGTTACTAAATATTTTGATACTTCTATATCAAATACTTCTTGTTTAACATCAGTAAAAGAAGCTTTATATTTTCCACCTTTTACAAAAATCATATTTTTAAATTTTGATATATATCTTTTAAATCTTCCTTGTTCTATAATCTCAAAATATTCTTCTGGGTTAGAACAAATATTCTTTTGAGTTTCTTCCCTATTTTGGAGATAAATAGCACTTATATCAATTTTATTTTTTGAAATATAAAGAGTGTAACCATCTTCATAAGGTAAAAAATATGCACAAGAAAAATACCACTTCTCACCTACAAAATGAGTAAAGCCATAATAATCTTTAAAAGTTTTTGTTACTTTTACATAATCTTCTGAATAAATATATTCCTCAAAATTAAAATATTTATTAATAGCATTAAGCTGGGTACTTTCAAATTCATAAGGGGAAAGAGTATTTTTAAGATTTTCTCTTTTTTTATCCCTTTTTTTCTCAATAATTGATAAAACAAACATATATAGGATAATAGTAACAGTTATCATTCCAATAAATAAAAGGGCAACTGTAAACCATAATAATATTTTATTAGTATATAAATAGACAAACATTATTTATCCTCCATTTTTAAAAAATATTTTTTATATTTAATTTTAAAATAAATCGTCATAAATACTAGGATAAATTTTATCTAATATAGGTTTAGGTTCAATAACTTTTTCTTTCCATTCTACTTCTGGTTTACTTTCATTATCATTAAACATATTTTCACCAGTAACTATTTTTATTTTACCAGTAGATAAGTTATAACTATAAGTTATCATTTCTCCACTAGCACGATGATAAGAATTTTCTTCAAAGCCTATTAGTTCAAATTGATTATTTTGATATCTAAAAACATATTCTCTTGTGCTTGTATACCAAGTTCCAGCAGAAGACCAATAATTAAATTTAATTCTTAGAGTATTATTTACAATGTTCATACCCCCATCTTCTAGAGGGTCTGATAATTCAGGATTTATTTCAGAGTTTTCACTTTCTATAAAGCCTTTATCATTCTTAGATTTTAGAGTGTAACTTCCATCTTTTTCTTGAAATAAAACTAATATTATTCTCTCATTTAGATTTAAAGTTTCAGGACCAAAACTATCATTCTTCTTAATATTTCCAGAGTCTGTATTTTCTATAATTAATGCTATGTCATTTAAATTATCACTGTTTAAATCTCCCTCTACTTCATATAGTATTTGCCAATTTTTTGGAAGAAAATCTTCTATTTCTTTTGCATTTTTTGGAAATAAAATAGCTTCATCAAATTCTTCATCAGAAACATAGTCATCTATTTCAACTTCATCTTGACTTTTAGTTTCTTCTATTGTGGAAATTGTATCAGTCTTTTCATCATTTTTATTTTCTCTACAAGAATATAAAAATAATAAAGTAAAAAAAACAAAAAGTATTTTCTTAATATTCATAATTTAACTCCCTATAAATTATAGTGATCTTCGACCTCAACCTCATTTTTTAGGAAATACTTTTTTAATAACCGATAATCTCTTAGAGATAATGGCATACCTATAAATGCTTCCCCTTTAAGACTATAAATATTCATAATAGGATAATCACCTTTTTTACCTTTTCTCTTCCACTTCCAGAAAAACCAACAAAAGATATATCTGCTATTTCAAAAGCACCTATTTCTTGATTTTTATATAGAACTCTAATATTTCTATTTTTTACTTCCAAAGAAAATTTTCTATTTTTAATCATATTATAAATAAAACTAGAAACAATAATCACAATAACAATACTTACCAATGTCATTAGTATATTTTGACCTGTGGTTATACTAGCAAAAACAAGTGTAAGAGTTGATAGTAAAACAAATATATATAAAATTATAAAATAAGTTTGTTTAAAACCATCAACTCTAAATTCATTAGGTACTTCAACTTTTTCTCTTTCTTTAATTCTTTTTATAGTGACATACATATCTGCTGTTAAGATAATATATAAAAATAACAAGATAAAAGCAACAAAAGAATTTATAATTGTTAGATTTCCCTGTACAAAAGATAAACTCTCTTTAAAAAATAACTGTACTACTAAAATAGCAAGAGATATAACTAATAAAAATAGTATTAGCTTTAAAACTTTTTTTCTTGTTGAAAAATCTGGAATATTATTATCAAAATCTTTGTTCACTCTAAAAACTCCACTTATTCTTAAATTGTAATTTCTATTTGATTTCCTTCAATACCAACAATACAACTTTCATAGTAACCATCACCTGTTGTTCTTGGTCCACTTATAACTTCATAACCATCAGATTTTAGTATTTCAGTTAATTCATCTACTTTTTCTTTACTACCAACACTAAAAGCTATATGAATAAAACCTGTTCTTTTTAAATCTTTTTTATCATCAACTAATTCTGGTTTAGTCATGATTTCTAAACGACATCCAGAGTTAAAAGTTAAAAAATAAGATTTAAAATCAGTTTTTTTATTATGATAAAGATTATTTGGTTTTGCACCTAAATATTTTATAAAAAATTCTTTAGCTTTTTCTAAATCATTTACATACATTGCTATATGTTCTATAAACATAGTTTACCTCCATATTTTTTAAAAATTAAATAATATATTTTCTATTTTATCACAGATGTTTTTAGAATAACACTATTTTTATTTTTAAAAAATTTAAAAAATAACTTGCCAAAAATTTTTTTTTATGATACTATGCTTTTCATATACCTTGTTTTTAAGAAAGAGGTTGCGTCGATCAAGAGTAATTATTTGGAGACCGAAAGTCAATGAAGATTAACGAAAGGGAAAGATGCCGAAGTGGATAGTCAAAAAATCTGCTGGGGATATGTTGAACAAGCATATAACTGTCTTTGTGAAAAAGCACAAAGTTGAGCTTATCTAAAAACATCAAAGATTACTTTTTTTATTTGTTACATAATTCTATGTTTATAAATTTTTTGGTAAAACTTTGCATGTTTAAGATGCAAGGTTTTTTATTTTAAAATAGTTTAGGGAGGAATGATGTAATGAGTAGAAGGGTTAAATTTAAAATGCCACATAGCTATGTAATAATTTTTATTATGATAGTAGTGGCTTTTATTATGGGAAATGTGATTGATGCAGGAGAATTTGATAGAATTACTGATGCTGATGGAAATACTGTTGTAGTCCCAGGAAGTTATCATAAAATACCAAATATTGGAATAAGTTTATTTCAAATGTTTATGGGAATACAACAAGGCTTTGTTGATGGAGCAAGAATAATTTTCTTTGTTGTTTTTGCTTATGCCTTTGTATATATGATAATAAAAAATGGAACTTTTGATGCAATAGTAGGTTTTTTACTGAGAAGTGTTGGAAATAGAATAGAGTTTATTATTCCAATAGGGATGCTAGTTTTTGGAATTTTAGGTTCAACAATAGGTTTATTTGAAGAAACTTATGGATTAATTCCAGTTTTTATGGCAATAGCAAGTGTAATAGGTTATGATGCAATAGTTGGAAGTAGTATAATATACTTAGGAGTTGCAGTTGGATTTGCTTCTGCAACAATAAATCCTTTTACTATAGGGATTGCACAACAAGTTGCAGGAGTAAAATTATTTTCTGGAATAGAATATAGAATAATTTGTTTTATTGTTTTTATGTCTATCTCAATAGCTTATGTATGGAGATATGCACACAAAATAAAAAAAGACCCTACAAAATCTCTTTTATATGGTGAAAATATAGAAACTGTTGAAATGATGAGTAAAGAAGAATTATCACAAGTGAAATTTACTTTAATTCATAAAATAAGTTCATTATTATTTGTACTAACTATTGGAATATTATTGGTTGGAACAATAAAATATGGTTGGTATATCAATGAGATATCTACTTTATTTATAATTATGATGATAGTTATTGGATTGGTATCAAGATTTTCTCCAAGTAAAATAGCAGAATATTTTATAGAAGCAAGTAGGGAAATGATGTTTGGAGCATTAATAATTGGTTTAAGTTACAGTATTCCAGTAGTCATGGGTAAAGCAAAAATAATAGATACTATTGTTTATTCATTAGCTTCAATGTTGCAAAATTTCCATGGGATGGTAAGTGCTATTGGAATGTTATTTGTTCAAAATATAATAAATTTATTTATTCCTAGTGGAGGAGGACAAGCATTAGTTACAGTTCCAATAATGGCACCAGTTGGAGAAATGGTAGGAATTTCTCGTCAACTAACAATATTGATATATCAATTTGGAGATGGATATTCTAATATTTTTTGGCCAACAAGTGTATTCACAATGTGTGGAATTATGAGAATGCCTATAAATAAATGGTATAGATTTGTAAGTCCTTTATTTGCAATAATATTTGTAGTAGAAATTATAATGATAGTTATTGGAGTTTTAATTGGATACTAAGGAGAGAAAAATGAGTGTGAAAGAAAATTTATATAACAATGTGGAAATATTAAAAGATGAAATAGAAAATATAAGTGAATTTATTTTTGAACATGCTGAGTTAGGAAATGAGGAATATGTTTCAAGTGCTTATTTAGTTGAAAAATTAAGAGAATATGGATTTCAAGTTACATATCCTTATTTAGATATTCCTACTGCATTTAGAGCAGAATATAAAAAAGGTGAAGGATTAAAAGTAGCATTTCTACCAGAATATGATGCACTTCCAGGATATGGAGAAAATAAGAATCAAACTGCCCATGCTTGTGGGCATAATTGGATAGCAGCTACTACCCTTGGAGCAGCTATAAGTCTTGCAACATTAAATGAAAATTTTAATGGAACAATAGTTGTTATAGGAACACCTGCTGAAGAAACAGTTGGTGGAAAGTGTGAGCTTGTTGAAAAAAGTGCTTTTTCAGATATAGATGCAGTAATTCAAATGCACTTAGGAGCTGAAAATAATATAAATGTTTTAACTTTAGCTATGGATTCAATTGAATTTAATTTTTCTGGAGTAGCAGCCCATGCAGCTTGTTATCCAGAAAAAGGAGTAAATGCCTTAGATGCAGTAAACTTAATGTTTGCAGGAGTAAATGCACTTCGTCAACATATGAAACCTGATGCAAGAGTTGCTGGAATTGTAACAGAAGGTGGAATGGCGTGTAATATTGTTCCTGATAAAGCAAGTTGCAGATACTATATTCGTTCAAAGGAAAGAAGTTATTTGAAAGAATTAACACAAAAAATAATAAATTGTGCTAAGGGAGCAGCTCTTATGACAGGAGCAGAACTAGAATATCATAATTTTGAAAATTCTTATGATAATTTAATCTATAATGAAAGTCTAAGAAATTTGCTAAGAAAAAATTTAGAAGATTTAGGTGTAAAAAATTTTGTTAATGACTTTGAAGCAAGTGGTTCAAGTGATATAGGAAATGTATCACAAGTATGTCCAACAGTTTATTGTGAAATTGACACAGGAGCATATCCTCAAGTTTTTGCTCACCATGAAAGTTTTTTAGATTATGTCCATGGTAAAAATGCAGAAAACACTTTACTAATAGCTACAAAGGCTATGGCTTATACAGCATTACAAATTTTCTTAGAGCCTAGTTTGTTAATAAAATAAAAAAGTTTATAAATAAATCCAAGTAAAAATAGCTGTTATAGTTATACTTTACTTGGATTTTATTAGTTTTAAAAAATCAAAAAATCATCTTCTACTTTTACATTATATTTTTCAAAATATTTTTTTAATAAATAATAATCCCTTATACTTATAGTCATTTCAACAAGTGCTTTATGTTCTTTATTGAAAATTTGTATAGTAGGTTTGATTTCTTTTTTTCTATTTCTAAGTTTTTTTGCATAAAATTCTACACAATCTATATTATCTATTTTTATCAAATCAATTTCATTATTTTTATATAATATACCAATATTTTTTCCATTTATATTTAAAGAATACTCTCTATTTTTAAGTTCTTTAAAGAAAACATAAAAATTATAAATCATAGCAACTAATAAAACAGTAGAAGAAAAAAGTCCTTTATATGAAAAATGTTTTAACAAAATTTTTATTTGAATATATAGTACAAAAATTAAAAAACTAAAAAATAGAATATTAAAAAAGACAGTAAAATTTTTTCTTAAAGATTTTACTTCAAATTCATTTGTTAACTCAAATTCTTCCAACCCTTTAAGTTTTTTTTCTGTAAAATAAATATTTAATGCAACTGCTATCCAAATTACAAATAAAGGTATAATAAATGCTAAACTAAAAAGGAAGAATATTTGATTATATAAAGTTCTATCTAAAAAAGGTAATTGAATTAAGCTAATAACAACAAGTATTAACAAAATATAAAATATTATTTTATTAGTTTTTTTCTGTCTAGCTAAATAAGGAACAAAGTTATTTAAGTTTTTATCAAAGATATAACCTTTTCTTTGTTTATTTTCTTTAAATTTGCTATTATTATTGATATCTAAGTTAATAGAATAATTGTTACTGTCTGACATATCTTTTTCCTTATAAAGGCTTAGTTTATTAACATAATTCCTAGCTTCTAATAAAGTCATATTTTTATTTTTATGAAGAAAAGCAACAGCCTGTAATTTTTTGTTTTCATTAATCAAAGAAGATATATATTCCTCATCTTCTTTTGAAATAGATATATTTTCTTTATAACATTCATTATTTACATTATTTATTTTTTTGTCAACATATTCCTTAGCCTCTTTTAAAGTCATTCCTTTTTTATCTTTAACAAAGATAATAGCTTCTACTTTTTTTCCTTGTTTAAGTAGTGAAATAATATATTCCTCATCTTTTTCTAATAATTCCACAGTATTTTACCTCTTCTTTTTAAAATTCTTTATATTGATTATCTATTGTTACATTATATTTTTCAAAATATTTTTTTAATGAATAATAATCAATAGTTTTTATAGTCATTTCAACAAGTTTTTTTTCTTCACTATCAAAGATTTGTAAAGTAGGATTTCTATCCCTTCTTCCTCTTCCACGAGCAATAGCATAAAATTTAACATAACTTATATTATCTGTTGTGATATATTCTTTTTCATTATTTTCAAAATATATTTTTATTGTTTTTCCAATTATGATTAAAGAATATTTACTATTTTTAAATTCTTTAAAAAGTGTATAGAAATTATAAATAGATGCCACAATGGCAAAAATTAAATAAAAAATATATCTAGTTGAAAACTGTTTAAATATATTAGGATGAGATACAAACATAACTATCAAAAGAATCCAGATCATCATATATGCAAAAAATCGTCTGTTTTTTAAAGGTTTAATTTCAAGATCTTTTGATAATTTTAATCCTTTAATTTCTTGCAATCTTTTTTCTGTCAAATGAATATTTATTTTTAAAACAAGATATAAAGCTAAAAAAAGAAAAACCATTACATGGGTATAAGCTAAAAATGATCTTTTCTCATAAGAAATTTTATCCCAAAAATATATTTGTATTAAAATAGCAACAAAAGATATTAATGATAAAATCAAAAGTACTTTTGCTAATTTTTTTTGTCTTGGTAAATTAGGAACATACATATTTAACTTTTCATCAAAAATATAGCCCCATTTTTTAGTTTCATTCATTTTATAAGCCTCCAAATTTTTATTTTTTTCTAATAAATTTAATAAGAATAAAAATAGCAATTATTATAAGAGCAATACCTAAAATAATTCCACTTACTCCAATAATTTTATATAATTCAATATATTTTAATAATCTAACATCAGAATTTTAAGGTTCTATATAAGCAATATAAAGAATGAAAATAGCAAAAACAAATATTAGAACTCCTATGCTAAGTAATAGAATATACCAAGGAAATGAATAATCTTTTTTTGTTAAACTTCTATTTCTAAAAGGAAAAGTATTATATGGATTTGTATTTTCAGGAGCATTTACACCTGCATCTTCAATTAATTTTATACTTGTTATATAGCTTGTTCCAAAAATTCCTTTTCCAAAAGTACAAGAAAATTTAGAGCCAACCTTATCTATAAAAATTTTGTGTCTCCACATTCCAGTAGAATATAAATCTGGAGAACTTTTAAATTTAAAAATATAGATGTGTGTAAGACTTCTTCTTACACTTCTATAAATAGTAAAATAATCCCCTAAAACTACTTCTTGAGTTTCTCTATTGTGTATAAAAATTCTATCCACTATCTTAAAGAGTATAGCCCAAGATACAAGAAGACTTGCAATAAAAATATATATAGGAGAAATTTCTAATGTTATTTTTGATTTAATAATGATATACCAAATGGGTATGGCAAAAATAATAGTTGCTATAGAAATTGAAAGATAATTATGTTTTACATAAGAATAAATAGATGAATTCTTAGTAGGCATTTTTTTACTATGATAACATAATCTTGAAATTAAATGTAATAGTCCAAAAGCACAGATTGCCATTCCTTGTAAAGGAGAGCTACTATTAAAATATAACATTCCACCTAATATAAAAGAAAGCATTGAAAAGAATATTGATGTGTCTATCAAAGTTGTTAGTATAGAATAAAAAAATAAATATCCTAAAAAAAACATTATTCTCCCCCCATAATTTTTAAATTTTCTTCGTAAGTTTTATCTGCATCAAGCCCAAAAGTTTTAAAAATTTTTCTTTTCAGTTCTATAAGACAAGGATTTCTTAAATCATATACTCTATGTTCAATTTCTCTTTCCCAATAAGGAGAATTAGACTTTTCTTTAATACATTCTTTTAAATCATCGGCATATATTCCAAAACTTATACATTCATTTCTACAAGTTTGTGTTTCTATTTTTAATTTTTCAATAAGTTTTTCATAAACTGAAAAAGGAATTTCCTTATAAATAAGTCCATACTGTAAGTATGCTATATCTCTATTAGTATAACTTATACTCTCGCTAACTGAAATAAGCATATCATAATCTTTAACTGGAATAAGTCCTAAATATTTTCTTTGTTCATTAGTTAATTCAAATTTTAATTTCATTTTCTCTCCTCTAATATTTTCCTTAATAATTATAGCATTTTTATTTTACTTTTTCTATTACATACTACTAAAATAGTGGATTAAAAATAAATTAAAATTTTTCTTGAAAGAATCAATAAATAACTTTTAAGTAAAACTACTGCGATGTCCATTAATGTTGAAGGAGTATTTTGGAGCTACTGAAACATTAATGGCTGACAAATAGTTGAAATATAATAAAAAATTTTATATAATTTTTTTCAAGAAAAATTACTTAAACATTTAAAAATTTAGATAATAATAAACTATTTTTAATTTAGAAAGCAACCTTATAAATATGCTAAATTAAAAAGCAA
>ERZ773022.2624-NODE-2624-length-10650-cov-7.877867_pt1 | contig 10650 bp, 9 predicted proteins | sample MGYA00580839_ERZ773022 | MGnify/ENA primary metagenome ERZ773022 (study PRJEB29015, sample SAMEA2738020) | human oral metagenome | biome: human oral; feature: human-associated habitat; material: dental | place: China | collected 2044 ... | reverse complement strand
CCGGGCTCACCGTCGGCGGACGGCCGATCGGCGTCCGGGGCCGCGGGCCCGCCGCCGTCGCGCGCCTCCGGGCGGGCCGGCGCGACGAGCTCGACAACGACGTCGTCATCGTCGCGGTCCAGCAGGGGCTGCGGGGCGGCGCCATCGGCCCGGGCGACGTCCACCGGGACGGCGAGGGTCAGGTCGGGCAGCGTCTCCAGCGCGACGCTGCGCACCGTGTCGGGCAGCTCGTGGAGGACGGCGACCGCCGCGCCGACCGCCAGGTCCGGGTCGATCATGCCCATGACGCCGCGGCGGATGAGGTCGGCGGCCTCCTGCGCGGAGACGTGCGACCCGCCGTCTGTGCCCTCGTGACCCTCGTGGTCCCTGCGGTAGCCGAGGAAGACGGCACGGGGGGCGAGCAGGATGACGGGAGCCACGCCCAGGCGCTCCAGGACCCCGGCCAGCAGGATCGCAACGTCGAGGACGGTGCCGGTGCACGCCTCGAGCAGCCCGGCGGCGGTGCGTATGGGGTGGGAGCCGGCCTGCCACGGGCCGCTCGCGGCCCTGATCATGAGGCGGCGGTCGCGCAGGGCGGTGCACGCCGCGGTTGCGAGGGCGTCGGGGCCGGTGGCGTCTCCGTCGTGCTTCGCAGTGCCGAGCGCCTCGTCCGTCAGGGCCTTGACGGCGGCCTGGTCGGGCTGGACGAAGGTCGCCAGCGCCGCGCTCGCCCAGCCCTCTGCCCCGGCGAGCCGCCACTGCCGCGGGGGCAGCACGGTCAGCCCCGGCAGCCTGCGCACGGACTGCGTGCCGTCGGCGGCGCGCAGCTCGACCCGTACGTGGGCGGCCCCGGGCTGGTCCACCTGGAGCAGGTTCTCCCGGTCCAGCGCCAGGGCACGGGTGCCGGTCAGCACCGGGTGGGAGGTGTCCCACGCCAGGTGCCAGGGCTCGGTGATCTCGCGCCCGCCGTCGTCCTCAATGAGGGTGATCATCACCTCCAGGACCCCCGACGGCGGCTCCTGGCCGCCACGCGATCCGGAGGCCAGGCTCAGCCGTTGCCGGCCGTCGACGGAGGCCGGCAGGTCGGGGCCGGCGCCGCGCCCCGGGAGGGACAGACGGACCGAGACCTCGGGGGCGACGCCCGCCACCGCGTGCGCGTAGCTGACCACAGGCTCGCAGGCGACCTCGACGCCGACGGCGTCCAGCGGAGTGCGCCCCGCACCCCGACCGCTGTCGATGGCGTCGATGAGCTCGCGCACCTCGGCACGGCCGGCCTCGGCGCCGATGAGACGGAGGGTCTCGCCGACCGCGACCAGGGCGGCCAGCGTCTTGTCGGCGTCGAAGGCGCCGCCGTGGACCACCTCGTTGCGGAAGCGGCGGACCTCGTGCAGCTTGCTCCCCAGGCCGGGCGGCAGGGCGACGCGGTAGCGCCCGTCGGCGCCGCGGGCGGTGAGAACGCGGATCTGGATGGACAGGTCGGCCAGGTCGGGGAGGTCTGACAGGCCGCCGCTGCCCGCGAGAAGACGCAGCCTCTCGGGCGTGCAGCGGCTGCCCAGGGCGGCGCGGAGGTAGCGCTCCAGGTGGGTCGGCAGGACGCCGAGGAGTCCTCGGAGGACGAGATCGCGATTGCTGAGCTTCATGGGATTCGGGTGCGGGGTGGGGTTGAGGGTTCTGCCCCTCGACGCTTCGAGTGGGAGGACGGCTGCAACCGGGTTGGGGCGAAGCCGACATGCGCAGGCTACAACGCCCCCGCGACACGGTTGCAGGGTGTGGCGGCGGCCCGGGCGGCCGGAGACTCACCACGACGGCGTAGCCGGCAATAAGGATGTCGATCGCACCTGCGGAGGGCAGGTCACAAAAAGATCTGCTGGTGCGCGCTCGATGCGCCGCAACCGTGCGGTAACAGCCGGATCGCCGGTGGCGAGCCTGGCCCACACGGAGTTGTCAACCAGACAATCGGTCATGAGTTCTGAGCGGGACGGACCACCGGAGCATCGAGCTCTGAGGGCAGGTCAGAAAGCTCCGCGATGGCGTCGATCATCGCCCCTTTCTGCTTTGAGGCGATGAGGCGGCGCAGCGCCAGGTCAAGCACGGCACGGCTCGACCGCTCACCGGTCAGTTCCCGAGCGCGGGTAATCAACCGCGGATCCAGGTCAACACTCGTCATTACCACGACATATCCTCCTTGCCATTTTATGGGGATGCCTTGGCGAAGCGCCAGATGGGCGGCAGGCGGGCCGCCGCGCCCGACCGGGCACCCGCGCCGCCGCGCTACCGGCGTCGGCGCACGATCTGGGCAATGAGCTCGCGGCTGCAGCCGAGGGCCCGGGCGAGCGCCGTGTACGACCAGCGCCCCGAGCCGTCCGCCCGGAGCCGGTCGATGATCTCGTCGCGCTCGGCCCGGTAGCGGGCGGCGACGGCGTCGGCCTCGAGCGCCTTGGCGTGCAGCTCGGCGGCGCGCGCCGCCAGGGGGTCGGAGGTCCCCGTCGTGCGGGACGGGCGAGCGCGAGGAGGGCGACCACCCCCCGATGGGGCGGTCGCCCTCCTGGCTCTTACGCCGCGCAGCGGGTCAGAGGCCACGGGCGAACTCCGTGATGAGGCTCGGCACCGCGGCGTCGAAGCCGACGACGTCGAGCATGCCCGGGTCGTCCGGGTCGGCGATGGAGAAGCCCGTCGCCGTCATGCCGACCACGATGAGCCGCGCATTGATGCCGCTGCGCTCCCGGTAGCGCCGCAGCGCCTGATGCGGGTGCACCTTGCCGGCCCACGTCTCGTTGTCGGTGTAGACGACGAAGGTGTCCACCGCGAGCTTCCGCTCGGTTGCGTACAGCATGGGCAGCGCGCAGTCGGTGCCGCCCATGGGGATGGCGTCCACCGCGGCCAGGGCGTCGTCGAGGCGGCGCCGCGGTGAGATGTCCAGCGGGGCGAGGGCGGGCCTGTACCAGCCCTCACCCGCGGAGAACCCGTAGGCCGCCGCGTCCGGCTCGGTCGCCAGCTGCACCAGGGCCAGCGCCGCCGACGCCTCCCGGGCGGTGAGTCCCATGCCCGAGATCGGCATGGTCATGGACCCGGAGACGTCCACGGCCAGCATGGTGCGCCTGCCCGAGGGCTCCACCGCCCCGAAGGCCGCGTAGAAAGCCGCGTCCAGGGCGTCGGCGACCCTCGTCGTCGGCTTCCACCGCGCGGTGCCGCGGTGCGAGACGCCCGAGGCGTAGGTGCGCTGGGCGACCAGCACGCTGATCGGGTGCACGCGCGCGGCCCGCAGACGGTCGGCGTCGGTCAGCTGCGAGCAGACCTCCTTGGTGCGGCCGCCGAGCGCGGGCAGCAGCCCCAGGCGGGTCAGGCGCGGCAGCTGGCGCATGAGGGCCGTCATGGGCACGCCGACGTCGAGCAGCGCGCTCCACACCTCCGGCTCGGCCAGCGCGGCGTCGGGCAGCATCTCCCAGGTCAGGCGGTAGTCGCGGACGAGCCGCGCCCAGACCCGGGCGGCGGTCGCCTCCTGCGCCTTGACGAAGCCCTCGATGAGGGCGGGGGCCGCCTCCCCGACGGCGCCGTGGGCGATCCAGTCGAAGGTGGCGCGCAGGCCGGCGTCGTCGGTGCGCGGGTGCGCCAGGCGCAGCAGGTCGCGGTGCGTCCAGCCCCCGCGCCGGCGGTACTTGACCGCCTGGTAGGCGAGCCGGTCGGCCGTGCGGCCGGTGTACCAGGAGCCGACGGCGCGGCGCAGGCCGCGTCCCCAGCCGCGGAACTGCTCGACGTAGCCGGCGAAGGTGAACAGGTGCGATCCGGTGCGGGCGACCTGGGGCAGCGCGGCGAGGGCGGCCTCGCGGGCCTGGGGCACCGAGGCGGCGTAGGCCAGGGCGAACAGGGCCGGGTTCTGGCGCGGCGCCGCGCCGCTGGTCGAGACCCGCACGATCGTGTCGACCAGGGTGCGCGGGTCGTCGGCGGCCATGCGCCTGAGGACCTCGGCATTGTCGACGGCCAGGTCCTGGGCGCTCGTGTAGTAGGTGCCGCCGTCCACGCCCAGGATGAGGAACCGGCGCAGGCGCGCGGCGTCATCGAGGGCGAAGACGTAGCCGCCGGCGGAGTTCGGCACCTGGTCGGCGGTGGCTCGCCGGCGCTGCGGCGTGAGCCGGGTGCCGATGGAACTCAGGATGTCCACAACCTTCCCCTTCCGGATGATCCGCCGACCCGGGCGGCGGGGGCGAAGCAGCGCAGCGTGCGGCCCGCCCCGCGCGGCCGGAGCCGTACGGGGTCTGCGCGGATGCCGGGAGCGGGCGTGTCTGTGCCTCCGGATCCTCCGAAGAGGGCCGGGAGTCGAACCCGGCTGTGCCAGTCGATAACCGAAGAGCCTCCGGCCCGCCCGCGGCATCCGAGCAGGTGCCGGCCTGCGCCGGCACAAGGGAGTGTAGACCCCTACACACCTGTAGGGCAAGGTGTCCTGCCGAGAGGCGCGAAGGCGCTCGGGGAGGCTCGAGGACGCTCGGCGGCCAGGCCGGCCGGCTCGACCGCGGGGCGCACGGGAAGGAGGTAGAGGGAGGGCCCAGGCGGTCGTGTGCAGCGATGACCGGGTCAGCCGCTGTCAGCCGCTCTGCCATTGAGCTACCGGCGCAATGCCGACGGGGACTCGAACCCCGAACAGGCTGATCCGTGTAGAAGACGATAACCGATCATCATCGGCCCGCCTGGACGGGACGAGAGCGTAGAGGAGCGTCGGCCCCGGCGCAAGGTCCGGGCCAGCGACGAACCGCTCAGCCGGGCACAGCCCGGCTCGGCCCGGCTCAGCCCCGTCGGCCCGGCTCAGCCCGGCTCCCGGGCCGCGCGCCCGGGGAGCCGGCCCTGGGGAGAAGAGCCCAGTGCGGTTGCCGACGGCCGCTCATACCCTGCCTGCGTGAACGCCTCCCACACCTCCCGCTCCCGTCGCCGCAGCCGGAGCCGACAGTCGCGGTCGGCCTCCACCGGCTCGGCCCGCTACGGCATGATCCCCTTCCGAGTCTCCTACGGAATAGTTCCGTTCGGCCCGGCCTCCTCGCGTTCGAAGCGCAAACGCCGGTCTGCCGCTGCGAGCGCCTCCCGCCGGCGGTCCCCGGCGTCGTCGTCCTACGCCCGGTCCCGGCCCGCGGACCCGGCCCCATTCTCCGTGTGGTCCGCCGGCGCCCAGGCGCGCCGCCAGCGGCTCATCATGCTGCGCTGGGTTCTCGTGGCGCTGACCATCACCGTGGTCGAGACGGGAGCCATCGCACTGACCGTGGGGCCTCCGTACACCACGAGCACCATCTTCACCCACACCTCGCCGATCCTCCTCGCGCAGGCCGCAGTGGCGGATGCCGTGCTGCTCGCCGTCGTCGTGTCCCGAACTGTCGTCGATGCGCACAGCAGGGGCTTCCGGGGCGTGACCCTCCTGTGGATCACCGTCGCGCTCTGCAGCCTGTTCCTGGTCTGGCCGGCCATCCTCTTCGTGCTGTACTGGTGCATCGTCCTCGTCAGCGCCGACAGGTTCGGCGACCTCACTGCGGGCTTCCCCACCGCGTTCACCGACCTGCTCCGGCTCGCCGAGCCCTTCGCCGCGGGCGTCTGCCTGCTCATGCTCGTGCTCGCGACCAGTGCCACGATCCTGGAGCTCCGGCGGGCGCAGGAGGACCGGACGGCGCAGACGGTACGTCCGGCACCGACGCCGCGTCCCCGGAAACGCACGAGGGAACCGTCGATCGCGGCCGCCCCCGACCGTCTCGCTTCTCCCGCCCCCGACCGCTCCCGGGCCAAGGAGCGGGAGAGGTGGAACAGGCCGAAGAAGTGGGAGAAGCGAGACGCTCGGGACGAGCTGCCCCCGCGGTACCCCCCTGGGCTCAGGCCTCCAGAGTCCTGATGCGCGCGCCGGCCGGCCGGCCCAGGCTGCGCCTGCTGCGCCACCTGGCGGCCTGGCGCAGGGTGAGCTGGCGCGTGAGGGACATGGCCGCGCCCGAGACGACCGCGAAGGCGACGACCTCGCCGAGCTGGTAGTTCAGCACCTGGTCGTCGTCCTGGGGCGCGGGCCGCCCGGTGACGGCCTTCCAGCCGGCGGCGACAACCTTGTCGGCGACAATGCTGGAGGCCAGCAGGATCAGGGCCGAGGCGGCCGCCCAGGCGAAGTCGTTCTTGCTGTCGGTCATTGTGGCTCCGTTCTTCGATTCGTGGGCCAGCGGCGGTGTGCGCGGCTCCCGGCGTCGAGATAGACATTTTAGGACGAGATAGACGGTGTCACCGCCGACCTCGTACGAGAATGTCTATCTCGACGGACGAGGATGCGTCGGGGCGCGCCTTCAAGCCGTCAGGCTCCCGTCGGTCATGGTCAGCACGCGGTCGCAGGCGCTCGCGACCCGGGGGTCGTGCGTGGCGACGACCAGGCAGCCGCCGGCCCGACGCGCCTGCGAGACAAGCAGCGACGTGATGTCCTGGGCGGTCTGCGAGTCCAGCGAGGCGGTCGGCTCGTCGGCGAGTATGTACCGCGGATGATTGATCAGCGCCCGCGCCACGGCCACCCGCTGACGCTCCCCTCCGGACAGCTGCGACGGCCTCTGGGCGCCGGCCCACTCGATCCCGACGTCGGACAGCGCCTTTCTCGCCCGCTCTTTCCTCTCCCGCCGGCCGACGCGCGGGCGGGCGTACTCCAGGGGGAGCGAGACGTTCGCCAGCGCGGTCAGATGATCGACGACGGCGTAGTCCTGGGGGATCATGCCGATCAGGCGGTTCCGGGCGCGCGCTCTGGGCGTGCGTCCGGTCGGCGCGTGCTCGGAGTCGATGAGCAGCGTGCCGCCGTCGGGCCGGATCGTCAGTCCGAGGACGCCGAGCAGGGTGGACTTCCCGCATCCCGACGGCCCCATGACCGCGACCGACTCGCCCTCGTCCACCGCCAGCGAGACGGAGCGCAGCGCGTGCACGATGCTCCGGCCGCGCCGGTAGTCGACACTGATGTCGTGCAGCTCGAGGACGTGCGCCACGGCGCTCCTCCGATTCTGCTCGTGCGTCATCATCGGTTTCTTCACCAGTTTCTGCCGGAGCCCGAGAGGCTCCTGGATACTCTGCGCGTCGTCTGCGCCACCAGCGCGAGGTAGATCAGTATCAGCGACGCCTCCGCCACCGCCGCGGCGGTCGTCATGGACGGTCCGGCCAGGGAGAACAGCAGGATCGCGCACGTCGGCAGTACGAGCATGGTCGAGGCGAGGAAGACGGCGACCCGCACGCATATTTCGGCGGCGGTGGCGCCGTACTGGTGGCGGAGGAGCAGCTCCGCCCTCTCCCGACGCAGCGCCGACCTGACCGAGGCGCCGTACGCGGACAGGATGAGTGATGCCACCGCCAGCAGGCCGAGGCCGTACAGACTCGCCCATACGATGAGCTCCCGGTAGCGCTCCGGCTGGTCGGCGGCAATACGGTGCGGGACGAGCGCGAGCCCCTCACTGTTCGCATCGTGCACGAGCTGCGCGACGTCCTCGTCGGAGGGGGCGAACAGGACCGTCCGGGTCGCCGCCTCCTCCTTCTCCATTGCGTTCAGCTGGTCGAGACTGCTCGCAGGAAGCCTGATGAGGACCACGGAGCCCAATCCGATTCCCGCCATGTTCGGGTCGAAGAGCTTCGTCGTCGCGGGCATGCGCGCCACGACGGGGACGGTCTGACCGCCGATGCGGAGCGGCCCGTCGAGCTCGTGCCTGATACTGTCTCCGGCCATGGCGCACGGCGCCGGCGAGCACAGCTCGACTCCGGACACGGCCGCCTGCGCCGAGTCTCCGACGAGGATGACGGCATAGTTGCCGCCGGCGAAGGAGTGATCGCCGACCTCCACATTGTTGATGACCGCGGTGTACGCCGATCCGGCGTCGATCCGCTCCCCGAGGCCCTCCATGAGCCCGGTGCTCGGGTCTGAGGGGCCCGGGGGCAGGCGATAGTAGTAGGTCGAGAATGTCACGGCGTCGTGCCGGCGGAGGTGGTCGGCGCCGATGATGACCGACGCCTGCGTCATGACATAGGACAGCAGCACGGTGAAGGTCGTGCACGCGGCGGTGACTATGAGCGCGACGCCGATGGCGCTCCAGCGGTGACGCCAGGCGGTGCGGACCCCTCCCGATATCTCTGTGCGGATCATGCCGCGGCTCCCCGGACTCGTTTGAGGAAGAAGGGCAGGACGGCGGCGAAGGTCGCCTGGCGGGCCAGCCACATGAGCGCTCCGCCGGCGAGCGCCCCCAGCGCTATCGCGACGACCTCTCGGGCCTTGGGGGCGCTCGCAGCGGTCAGCGATGTGGCCGCCAGCGCGATTCCCGAGCCCGCCGCGGTCCCGACGACGACGGGGACGAGCTCCCGGCGGGCGTGGTCGCGGATCAGGGCGGGTCCGGTGGCGCCGACCAGAAGGCGCAACCGCGTCTCCTCGCGCCGCTCGGGCAGCCTCAGCACGAGGGACGCCATGGTGCACGCGAGTGCCAGGAGCACGAACAGCGCCGAGATCGCGACCGTCGTGTCGAATATCAGTGAGAGCAGCGGCGGCTCCTGCCGGGTGCCGCGCACCTCCAGGCCCGAGGCCTTCACCAGCTCGACGGCGCGCGACACCGTGACCGGGTCCGTCGTCCCCAGGCGCAGCGACCCCGTGCCGAGAGGCCCCGCGCCGAGCGCCTCGACGAACTGCAGATTGCTGTTCGACGGCGTCATGCCGGGAATCTCGACGCTCCCGAGCATGTCGACCCCTGCGATCCCCGGTGGTGCGAGCGGCGCCTGCCCGGAGGACGCCCACGTCCTGTCCGAGTAGGAGCCGCTGATCGTGTACACCCCGGGCTCTGGATCCCCGGTGCTGCCGGCGTCGTCGAGCTGCGCCGTCCACCCGATTCTGCGGCCCGGATCGAAGACCACAAGAGTAGGCGGGGCATCGCCCTCCGAGACCTTGATCATGCTGACGTTCTTCTCGGCCAGGAAGGCGCGCAGCTCGCGTGCTGACTCGATCATCTGATCCTCAGTCGAAGCATTGCTGCCTTCTAGTGTGATGGTGGTCATAGGGCCGTCCATGCCGTAGGTGATCGTGGATCGGGAATCCGCCCACCACATGAGTGCGATCGCGAGGAAGGCGATGAGAACCCCGTAGGGAACAGCCGGGAGTCCGCCTGAGGCGCTGTCGGAGGCGAGTCTTTCGGATACTGACGGGAATAGCTTCGGCAGGAATTTTCGGTGATCGCGGTGCTGTGCTGGTGAATGTGGCATTGTGCGTGTGCGCAAAGCCCGGGGGTGGGCTCGGAATAAGTTGAGGGCGAGGCGCCTGCCGCACGGTGAACGCCGCACAGGCTGCTGCCTGCGCTCGCGCGTCTGTGCATCTGCACGATCAGCGTGCTGCCCCGGCGTCGCCGGTGCAACCCTCTGCGGCCGGGGCCGACCATTCGGACGACAAGCCGTTCGCCGCCTCGCCGTCGCCGAGGCCGGTCCAGTCCCGCACCGGGATCGGTTCGCTTCCGCACCGCGATCGGTCGCGGCCGGCGCGGGCGATCGGCGCGGCTGTCGAAGACGCGACGTCAGAAACCCGGGCCGCCGGGCTACCATGGGGTCCAGACCGCCGGTTCCGTCCGGAGGCTGTGACAGTCGGCTGGCGGCCCACCGGCAGTCCACCAGCCAGTCCGCACCACAGCCCATGACAGGGAGCTCACAGTGACCCAGCCGACCCATCCCGTTCCGCGTGCCGCACGTCTCCTCGCCGCAGTCGCCGCTGCGGCACTGGCCGCAGGGGCGCTCACGGGGTGCTCCGCCCACCCGGGCAAGGCCTATGTCGGAACCTACACGGGCGTTGACGGGAAGACCCACGCCGTCTCCGTGTCCGAGGAGGACGTCCAGACCGCGGCCTCCGAGCTGTCCAAGGTCCCGAACATGGATGCCAACAAGATCATGAACCTTCTTGTCTCGGGGCAGCTCCTCGAGGGGGTCGCCGGAAAGCACGGCGTCGCCGTGACCGATCGCGATGCGCTGGCCGCCCTGGCGGAGGTGGGCGGCCCCGGCGGCTACTCCCGGGCCAGCATTGATGTCGTGCGCTCCGCGCTCATCGGACAGCACCTGAAGTCGCTGGACGAGGATCAGCAGGCGGCGTTCGTCGCGGAGGCCGATGCCGTGCAGGCGTCGCTGGCCGGCGACGCCTCGCCGCGCTACACCATCGGGCAGCAGGCGTGGCGCGTCCCCGCGTCCGACTCCCCCCTCTCGGGCGTCTCGCGCCCGTCCTGACCCTTCTCCCGCCGTCGGATCGGGCCCGCGGCGCGCGTGGCGCGTGAGTCGTCGTCCCGGTGCTCGCCGGACGTGAACAGCACGGTCAATGATGGTCGATGCGGTCAATGTGCTCGATGCGGTCAATAAAAAGGGACCTACGCCCTCGAAGTGGTGGGCGGTGACCGGTAGGCTGAACCTTGCATCCGGATCACCTCGATCGATCACAGAACAAGGAGCACCAAGTGGCCCTCATCGAGACAGTTAAAGCCCGCGAGATCCTCGACTCCCGTGGCAACCCGACCCTCGAGGTCGAGATCCTGCTTGAGGACGGCGCCTCCGCTCGTGCCGCCGTCCCCTCAGGCGCCTCCACCGGCGCCTTCGAGGCCGTCGAGCTGCGCGACGGCGACAAGTCCCGCTACGGCGGCAAGGGCGTCGAGAAGGCCGTCGCCAACGTCAACGACATTATCGCCC
>ERZ773022.2622-NODE-2622-length-10658-cov-3.121569_pt1 | contig 10658 bp, 10 predicted proteins | sample MGYA00580839_ERZ773022 | MGnify/ENA primary metagenome ERZ773022 (study PRJEB29015, sample SAMEA2738020) | human oral metagenome | biome: human oral; feature: human-associated habitat; material: dental | place: China | collected 2044 ... | reverse complement strand
GACGCAGGAGTACAAACGGTACTCGTTCCGGAGTTCCTTATTTATCTCGTTCCTCCTGTTTTTCGGCTTATTGGATCCCTGCGTTCGTACGGGATACCCCGGAACCGAGTTGGTTTTTTCGCGGTCCGTCTCCGCTGTTCCTCGACTCAAAAGTGCGGAAAAGCGTTGCTATGCTGGGAATGAGGTGCGAGCGAAATTGCGGGGAAAGGACTGTGTTGTCTTGGGGCTGGAGACCATGGAACAGCAGGAACGGCTCTACGGAAAACTGCGGCGCGAGCTGGGGGGCGACGTGATGGACGCCTTGGAGGACGAGCGAACGCTCGAGATCTGTGTCAATGCCGACGGCCGCATCTGGGTCGAGCGGAAGGGCGAGCGCCTCCGGGACGTCGGTAGGACGCTCTCCTCCGCAAAGCGACTGGCCGCGCTCGGCACCATTGCGGCCATGCTCGGTACGGAGGTGAACGAGGCCGCGCCCATCCTGGAGGGGCGGCTGCCCCTGGACGGTTCCCGCGTCGAGGGGGCCGTCCCGCCGGTGAGTCCAGACGGTCCCTCGATGAGCATCCGCAAGCACGCTTCGGCGGTCTTTCCTCTTTCGCGCTACATCGAGGAGGGACGGATCCCCGAGAGGTGTGCGGATTATCTGCGGGACCGCATGCGGACCAACCGCAACATCCTGGTGGCGGGGGGCACCAGCTCGGGCAAGACGACCTTCGCGAACGCCCTTATCCGGGAACTGCTGGAAATAGCCCCTGAGGATCGGCTCGTCGTCATGGAGGACACGGTGGAGCTCCAGTGCGCGACGACGAACAAGCAGAGATTCGTCACCAGCGAGAACGTATCGATGCAGAAACTTCTCAAGACGGCGATGCGGTACCGCCCGGACCGGATCATTGTGGGCGAGGTGAGGGGGAAGGAGGCCCTGGACCTGCTGAAAAGCTGGAATACGGGGCACCCCGGCGGACTGGCGACCGTCCACGCCAATAGCGCGCCTTCGGCCCTGATCCGCCTCGAGCAGCTGATCCTCGAGACAAGTCAAAATCCCATGAGCACGTTGATTGCGGAGGCCGTCGACGTGGTCGTGTTTATGGATAAACGCGGAAAGGCGGGAAGACAGGTGACGGAGATCATCGAAGTCACGGGATTCAGGGATGGGAGGTATGTCTACGACTGTATTTACGGCGGAAGCAGGAGGAAAGAAAATCTGAGATCGAAGGAGACGGGAATCGAATGAACAGGAGAAGAACCGTACTTTTAGCAGGCTTGCTGGTCCTGGTGGCATTCTGCGGCGCCGCGGACGCGAACACGTCGAACGTCCTGCCCTGGGACGGCACGATGAAGATCATCGCGGACTCCCTCACGGGGCCCGTCGTCTATGCCCTCGGCCTTCTTTTCATCGTCGCGGGCTTCGTCGGCGTGGCCTTCGCCGGGGCAGAGATGAGCGGCTGGATCCGCTGGGTTTCGATAGCGGCCATCCTTCTCGGGATGGTGGGAGCGGCTCCGAACGTCCTGAACACCTTCGGGGTGAAGACGTTCCTGGTGCCCTGAGGCGCTGCGGGAGATGGAAGGGAACCTCCGGGTCGTCCCCATCCACCGGAGCCTGACGTGTCCGCTGCTGGTGATGGGCTGCGAGAGATTCCTGTTCCTCATGCTGGGGATGGTGTCCACCCTGCTGGGGTTCAGCGGCATCTCGGGGAGCAGCCTCCCCAACCTGCTTGCCGGGTTCGTCGTCTTTTTCGTCGGACGTGAGCTCCTGGTGTACATGGCGAAGAAGGACCCCTGCATGTCGGACATCTTTCGGCGCAACTTCCGGTATCGGGCCGAGTACCCGGCGTGCAGCACGGTGGGATGCCATGACGTCCCGACGGCAAAACGATGGTAGTGCCGGGAGGGCGTCGCCCTCCCGGCGTTTTCGAGAGGTGAACGATGAGCGTCGTACATGCCATGAAGACCCGGCAGGAACTGGGATTCTCCGAGTACCTGCCCTACCGCACCCTTGTGACCGAGAACGTCGTCGAGCTCAAGAACGGCGCTCTGCTGGCGGGGTTCCGGTACACGGGGCCGGACCTGGAGTCCGCCACCAAAGAGGAGATGGAGGCCCTCTCCGCCTACATCGGCCGGGCCTTCCTGCGTTTCGGGAAGGGCTGGATGGTCCACGTGGAGATGCTGCGCAAGGCGGCGGGCGGCTACCCCGAGGGGGACTTCGAGGAGCCGACGAACCTGCTGATCGATCTGGAGCGGTACGCGTACCATCAGGCGGAGGGCGGGCATTTCGAGACCCGCCTGGCGATCTTCTTCACCTGCCTGCCGCCGCTCCTGGAACGCTCCGGGAAGCTCCGCAAGGCTCTGAACTTCGTCCTGGGCGAAAGCGACGAGGAGCAGGAACGGGTCTTCGACAAAAACCTGGAGGCCTTCGAGGACAAGCTCGCCGAGTTCGAGAACGTCCTGACCGCGAGCAAGCAGATCCGGCTCGCAAGAATGGGACTGGCTCCGGAGACGATGGACGGGGAGATCGTCCCGGTCTCGGAGCTGCTCCAGGCCCTGAACACCATCGTGAACGGCCGATGGCATCCGGTGCGCGTGCCGTTGCCCGCTCCGACCTACCTGGACACCCTGCTGGCCAGGGACATGCTCGTCGGCAGCCCGCTCGTCTACGACAACCAATACGTGCTTCCCGTGTCCGTGATGGAGTACCCCCAGGGCAGCTTTCCCGGGATCCTTCACGCCCTGGCGCTGCTGCCCTTCGAGCTGCGCTGGAGCAACCGTTTCATCTTCACGGACCACAACGACGCGAGCGGGACTCTGTCGCGGCTGAGGAAGCGCTGGATGCAGAAGATCAAGGGGTTCGTCGCTCAGGTCTTCAACGTGACCAACGCGCCGGTGAACCTGGACGCCGCTTCGATGGTGAACGACATCGACGAGGCAGCGCAGCCCCTGGATTCCGGTATCGTAGCGTACGGGCACCACACCTCCGTGATCCTCGTGCGCGGCCCGGACTCGGAGACGGTGCACGCTCACGCCCGTGAGGCCATCAAGGCCTGCGAGTTCCGGGGCTTCTCGGCAAGGGCCGAGAACCGCAACGGCATGGAGGCGTTTCTGGGGTCCCTGCCGGGCAACGGCTACGAGAACGTCCGCCGCCCCATGATCAGCACCCTGAACTTCTCCGACATCATGGAGTCGACGAGGCCTGGACGGGCGAGCCCTACTGTCCCTCCGCGCATTTCCCGCCCCGGAGCCCCGCGCTCCTGCAGGCGGCCACCATCGGCTCCACCCCCTTCAGGCTGAACCTTCACGACGGCGACGTCGGGCACACGCTCGTCCTGGGACCGACGGGCTCGGGGAAGTCGACCCTGCTGGCCCTCATCGCCTCGCAGTTCGAGCGGTACAGGGACGCCCGGATCTTTGCCTTCGACAAGGGGTATTCGATGTTCCCCCTCGTCTCCTCCTGCCTGAACGCCGCGCACTACGACATCGGTTCGGACGGGGACGGCATGCGCTTTTGCCCGCTGGCGTCCCTGGACACACCTTCGGAGCGCCAGGACGCTCAGGAGTGGCTGGAGGCGGCTGTCGTGCTCTCGCAGGACTCGCCCCCGAGTCCGGTACAGCGGGAGCTGATTCACGAGGCGCTCGTCAACCTCGCGAACACGACAAAGGATCCCTCCGAGAGGACCCTGACGCACTTCTGCGGGACCGTGCAGGACTCTGGACTCCGCAGGCTGTTGCAATACTACACGGGCGACCGGCCCGGCGGATTGCTTCTGGATGGAGAGAGCAACGACATCCGGTATCGAAATTTTACGGTCTTCGAGCTGGACCGGGTCTGGAACCTGGACAAGAAGCTGGTCATGCCGATCTTCCTCTTCCTGTTCCGCGAGATCGAGAAGCGGCTGGACGCCACGGTGGAGGGCAGATACAACCCACCGACCCTGATCGTCATCGACGAGGCCTGGACGGCGCTCTCGCACGAGATGTTCCAGGCGAAGATCCAGGAATGGCTTCTGACGCTGAGGAAGAAGAACGCCGCCGTCGTGATGGCCACGCAGAACCTGAGCCATATCGTCGATTCCCCCATAAGGCAGACCATCCTGGACTCCTGCTTCACCCGCATCCTCCTGCCCAACCCCGGCGCGCGGAACGAGGACATGAGGGCGCTGTACATGGGGTACCTGGGGCTGAACGCCAAGCAGGTCGACCTCATCGCCTCGGCGGTGATGAAGCGGCACTACTACTATGCGGCGCCGAATTCGAGGAACTACCGGCTGTTCGACCTCGGGCTCCGGGACGTGGCCCTGTCCTTCGTCGGAGCCACGGGCAAGGACGACCTGAAGGCCATACGCGCCCTGCAGGCGGAGCACGGAAAGCTCTGGCCCGGATACTGGCTCCGGGCACGGGGACAGGAGTCCGCGGGAATCCTCTGGGAGGAGCGGTACCGCGAACGGGAGGAGAGGGAGGAGGCACGTCGGTCCCATGAAGGATAGCCGGTTCCGCATCGAGGGGAAACTGAAGGCGGCCGTGCGGACGATGTTCCGCACGGGGCGCTCGGCACGGTACATCCTGCGGTACCTGCACGATTCGAGGAAGGAGTATCGCGCCATCGAACTTGCGGACGTGGAGAAGCTGGCCGTCCCCAGGGAGGTGAGCCTGGTTCATGGCCGTCCCGTGGCCCGGCTTCCGCTGCCGGTCGGGTTCAGGAGAAAGGTCCGTACGCTCGTCGACCTGGAGGGGCCGGAGAACGCCCTGAGGACCCTTCGGGACGACGGGTACACGGAATTGAGGCTTGAGGACATAGCGTATCTGAGGAAAGCGAAACGGAGGGGGGAGAAACGATGAGAGGGATCAGAATCATTGCACTGCTGCTCCTGACCGCTTACGGCTGCACGACGTTCGCGATGGCGGGAGGCGGGCTGAGCGGAGGGGCCACCGAGTTCACGCAGCAGCTGAACAACGCCGAGCTGGTCAAGGCGATAGAGAAGGCCCAGGAACAAATAAAATTCCTGGAGGACCAGCTCCGGACCCTGGACAACGTCCTGAGCCTGGCCGACATCGACAACATGCTTCAGGGGCCGATGCAGATCTATTCGAAGGTGACGGGAATCTACAGAAGGGTCAAGGGCATTCTGGACAAGACCAAGGGGCTCACCTACACGGTCGCGAACCTCGACGAGGAGCTCAAGAGGCGGTTCAAGAGCTACGGCGACATGGCGATGGCCAGCAACCGGGATTTCGCGGAGGAGAGCCGCTCGATAGCGGAGACTCAGATGGAGACGGTGCGCTCCACCTTGAAAGGAATCCACGTCGCCTGGGACCAGTTCCAGGACGACACGAAGACCCTGGAGCAGATCCAGGACATCGCCAGAAGCGCCAGGGGGCGCAACCAGATCGAGCAGGCGGGGAACCAGCTTCTGGGTTTCCTTGGAGAGGAGCTGATGCGGCTGCGGCAGATGACGATGATGCAGGCGCAGATGGCCGGGGTGGCTCTGGAGGCCGAGCGGGCGAAGGAGGACGCCCGGCAGAAGCGTCTGGAGGCGTTCTTCATGCCCGCTTCTCCTTCCGATGTCAAAGGTCCCGCCTTCGAGAGCCTGGCGGACCTCTTTTAGAGGCGGCATGAGGACTTTACGTATCGCCGGGGTGGCGGCCGGGATTCTTTTCATCGTGCTCTTCGCCACTCCTGCTCTGGCGTCCGTGGCGGACGAGGCCCTGATCGAGCTGTTCTCGGAGATCGGGATGGCGACCCGGGACTGGATGAAGAAGGCGGCGGAGTACACGATGAAGATCCTGTGGTTCTCCTCGCTGATCGCCTTTGCCCTCGGCTGCAAAGACCTTCTCCTGAGCGGCGGGGTCACGCTGGATGCCGTCCTGGCGCTGCTCGTCCGGTACGCCCTGTGGGTCGGCATCTCCGTCTGGATCCTCGAGCGGCCCGAGATCCTGATGCAGATCCCCAAGAGCCTGAAGCAGCTGGGGCAGCTGATTGGCGGGGAGTATGTCGGGCTCGCGTCCCTGCTGACGCTGTTCGCCAGGGTGACCTCGCCCATCGTCGAGTTCGCCGCCGGCCTGGGGTGGATGGATGTCGGCCTGATCGTCATCTGTGGGTTCCTGGTCTTCGTGATCAACTGCCTGTGCTTCATGATCATGACGACGGTGCTCTGTATCGAGATAGAGCTCGTCTTCATCTCCATCGGGGGGCTCTTCACCCTGGGCTTTTTCGTCCTGGGCTTCTTCAGGGATTATTTCATGGGGTACCTCAGGGCGCTGGTGCACGTCGGAGTCAAGCTCCTGCTCCTGTCGCTCCTGATGGGGCTGATAGGCAAAATCGTGGCGACCTGGCCGGCGCAGATAGCCGCGTATATCCAGGAGCCCAACGGGGTCTTCGTGTTCGTCGTGCCGCTGTGCTCGGCGCTCGTCGCCTTCTACATGATCGTGAAGTCCGTCCCGAACTACGCGGCGGCGATCCTGACGGGCTCGGTCTCCGCGAACAACAACTTCATGGCGGCCGTGGCGGCCGGTGCGGGGCTGGGCATGACCGTGTGGAACACCTCGCTCCGGGCGGCACGGACGATGACGGGGGCCGGGGAACAGGTCCGGGAGGCGGCCAAAGCCTTCGGAAACGTGTCTCAGGCCCTCAGGGATACGGCCGCCGCCGAGGGAGGGAGTCCGGGGAACGTCGTGGGCCGGGCGGCCTGGGAGGCGTTCCGGACCCTGGCGGCGGGAGGGGACGGCGAGAAGGGCGCGAGGAGGATCTATGAAGAGCACAGGCTGGCCCGCGAGTTCGGCAGAGCGGGGGATGGCGGTGGAGCGGGCAGTTCGATGACGCCGGGAGGCGGTTCGTACCCCGACCGGAACATGGGGTTCGACCTCAGGACGGCCCAGGAGCGGTACATGGAGGAGATGAGGCGGCGCAACGCTCAGGCCGCCGGTATGCCGCCGCTCGACAGCGACGGGAAGAGAGGACGGAGCTGATGGCATGTTTTGGAAAGAAGTCGGAGGAACGGGAGATTCAAGGCAGCGACCCGTTCCTGATGGGACGCACCGAGGCGGCCGAGCGGTACGGTTATCTCTCCCAAAATGCTGCCCAGTGGCGGCGAATATCGCTGCTCCTGCTGGTGTGCTGCGTGGTCTGCGTGTTCGCCGTGATTCATACCGCAAACAGGATTACGGTCGTACCCTATATCGTTCAGGTTGACCGGCATGGGTATCAGATAGCCGTGGAGCCGGTCGCGCCCTCGGACGTCGATTCCCGCCTGATCGTCTCGAACGTCGGGCGCTACATCTGGTCGCTCAAGACGGTGTTCGCCGACCCCGAGGCGCAGATGCACCTCTTGAACTTCGTGTACCACTGCACGCCGGAGAGTACGCCTGCCGACACCAAGTTTCGGGACTATTACAGGAAGAACAACGTCGAGGAGATCCGAAGGCAGCACACGGTCAACGTCGATGTCAACTCGGTCCTGCCGCTCTCGCCGAGGACCTGGCAGGCGGAATGGACGGAGGAGGCGTTTTCCGACGGGAACAGCCTTTGGAAAAAATACTATCGTGGGATCTTCGAGACCGAGATCATTCCGCCGAGCTCCATGGAGGAGATCCTGCGAAATCCCCTCGGCATCTTTATCGTCGACTTCAATTTCAGCGAGATCGTGACGGGAGGCAGCAGATGAAGATTTGGGGTTCGTGTTGTTGTGTCGTTCTCTTCATGGCCTTGGGTGTGCCGGCGCTCGCCGCTCCGAAGGAGAAACCAGCTGTGGCGAAGGAAAAGTCCTCGAAGCTGGTGGTCCGGCACGAAGGGCGGGACGTCGTGGCGAACGTGGAGGACATCCTCCTGATGTCCGACGACGTGGGCTGGAGGCTGGCCGATGGGGCCGAGACCGAGGAGGTCCCTCAGGGAGCGCAGGAGATCCCGGAGCGGGAGTATCTGGAGGAACGGCAGGCCCGCAGGTGGCTGGAGCTCCGGGAGGACCTGGAGCTTCGCAGCATAGACCGAAGGGCGCTGGAGCTGGTGAAGGAGTTCGAGTCCGCGAAGCAGGCCGTTCCGCCGAGCCGGGGGGACGCCGGTACCGTTGTCTTTGCGTTCGGGAGCTACACGCCCAAGATCCTGTGCCGGCCCATGCGCGTGACGGACGTGATCCTGGAGCCGGGGGAGGTTGTGACGGGCGTTTTTCCCGGCGACACCGCCCGATGGACCTTCGTTCCCGGCCGGTCCGGTTCGGGGGAGAACGAACGGCTGCACGTAATGATAAAGCCCTTGATGGCGGACATCTCCACAAACCTGGTCGTCACCACGGACCGGCGGACCTACAACGTCGACCTCGTGTCCGTCCCCGAAAGGTTCATGGCCTCGGTATCGTTCACCTATCCTGCGGACACGCTGAAGGCTTGGGACAAGTTCGTCGCACGGAGGCGGACGGAACGCGCCGCTCTCCCGGAGGGGACGGTGTCCCCGGAATCCCTGCACTTCGACTACGAGATCCGGGGGAAGAACACGATTCGATGGAAGCCGGTCCACGTCTGGGACGATGGGGTCAAAACCTACATCCGCTTCCCTGCGGGGAGCACGCTCCGGAGCATCGAGGCCCCGGTCCTGGTCCTGTACGAGCGAAAGAAGGAGATGCTCGTCAACTACCGGGTCGTGCAGGACATGTACGTCGTCGACAAGGTCTTCGACAAGGCGGGCCTGATCGCGGGGACGGGAGCGCACCAGAGCCGCGTCGTGATCGTTCGGCGGACCCGGAGGTGAGACGATGACGGACAGGGAAAGCAAGGAGGGGAAGGAGAGGTTCGGCCCCATCATAGAGCGGAACGAGAGACGGACGAAAAGGCACAGCAAGCGCGTCCTCGTGTTCTTCGTTTTGCTCCTGTCCGCCGTTATCCTGCTGGTGACGTCCCGGGCGAAGCGCCCGGACGAGGATTCGGCGGACGGGCTCTCGAAGCAGCTTCGGGCTCCGAGGGACGGTTTCGAGAACCTGATCCGGGAGATGCAGCGGTCGGCCCGCCGGGCTCCCCGCAAGGTTGAGGCTCCGCCATCCCCGGAACCTCGCGAGGAGCGGGAAGATCCGGCTCCTCTGCTACTTCGGCCTCGGAATCGAAAGAAATACTACTCCGACCCCAGTGACAGACAGGCGGCGGAGCGGATGCGGGAGATAAAGATGGCGGCGCTGACGGCGATCCCCAGGGTGGAGGGGTTTCCCCTGGCCGAGGAGCGGGGTGGTGCGGAGAAGATGGAGAGCGGCGGACGTTCGGGAGAAAGTCTGAGCGCGGCGGAGCTGGCCGCGATGGCCGCAGGGCTTCGGCAGCCGGACCCCGACCCCAACCGCCAGGCGCAGAAGGGGGTTTTCCTGAGAGGGGAAAAGGGCGGAGCCTCGATGACGGCACAGGGGTACTCGGAGTTCCTGCCCGAGCCCCAGAGGTTCTATTGGGAGCTGAAGGCCGGGACGATCATCCCCGGCATCCTGATGACCGGCATCGACTCCGACCTTCCCGGACAAATCGTCGGGCAGGTCGCAGAGAACGTCTGGGATACGGCGAGGGGCAAAAACGTCCTGATCCCGAAGGGGACCCGAATCCTGGGGGTCTACGATTCGCAGGTGACCTTCGGACAGCGCCGCGTCCTGGTGGTCTGGAACCGCCTGGTCTTTCCCGATGGGACGACGTTGAACATCGCGGGCAGCCCCGGGGTCGACCAGGCGGGGTATGCGGGACTGTCCGGTCGTGTCGACGAGCATTGGGGCCGGCTCGTCGGCATGGCGCTCCTGTCCTCCCTGTTCGTGGCTGGGGCGGAGCTCGTCCACGACGAGAAGGGGAGCGGGACCGGGTACGGCGCCGAAAGGAAGAGTCCCGGCGACATCGCCTCCGAACAGGCCTCCAAAGCGATACTGGACATGGCGGCGAAGTTGACTCAGAAGGCCTCGGACATCCAGCCCACGATACGAATCCGACCGGGAAAGCGCTTCAATATCTTCGTCAGGAAGGATATCGTCTTTCCGGAACCCTACATGTAGACCCGCCAGTCTCGAACCCTGAAAAAACGCGATTTTCCCGAAATCCATATTCCCACGCAAAAAGCCTTGCGGAATCCCTCCGCAAGGCTTTTTGTCGCAAGGACGGGCCGAAAACCAGCGGAGGAGCAGCGCACAGGCCTTTGAAAGGCAACGTTCGGAAAACCATCTTGAAAGCGTTGTTGCCCTTTTCAAAAGATGGCTGTAGCCGTATGAGTTATGTCCATCCTCCTCACCGGCCCGAAGTAACGGCTGTCGAAACCCTTCTCAGGGTGCGACACGAGCCAGACTTCTCCGGATTTCAGAGTGTACGGCGTCGGAAAGGCCCCCAGGGTTCTTCCCAGGGAATCCGCGCTCAGGACCACCAGGGCGCCCCTGTCCGTACCGTCCACCCAAAAGTGTCCATCGCGCAGTAATACGGTCTCTCCGGGCAGGGCTCCGATTTGCTTCACCATAGGGTGAGCCGTCAGGTAGTGGCGCGCGACCCCCTCCGAAATGACCGAATTGTCGATCTCCTTGTAGTCCAGAACGATGAGCTCTCCCAGGGAAAGGACCTTCCTCTCGGGGAGGACTGCGATTTTGTAGATCCGGTGGGGCAGAGACCCGGAGAGGTTGACCCTGTAGCCGGCAAAGTACGCGGCACACAGGAATACGACACAACAAAACAAGGCCGTT
>ERZ773022.2620-NODE-2620-length-10659-cov-2.720671_pt1 | contig 10659 bp, 8 predicted proteins | sample MGYA00580839_ERZ773022 | MGnify/ENA primary metagenome ERZ773022 (study PRJEB29015, sample SAMEA2738020) | human oral metagenome | biome: human oral; feature: human-associated habitat; material: dental | place: China | collected 2044 ... | reverse complement strand
CTAAGTCAGCCGCAAAAAATCGATCCCGAAGGCCGTAGGGCAAAAAAAAGCGGGGCCGCGGCAACGCCGCAGTCCCGCAAGCCAAAGCTCCTCCGTCTACTTCTTCTTGACCTTGACTTTTCCGGCCTTCTTGGCCGGAGCTGCCTTCTGGGGCGCGGGGGCCTTGCCCTGCGCATAAGCCAGCCCCTTGCCGGGGGTCGACTTGGGGTCAACCGCGGCGAAGACCTTCTTCTGCGCGTCGGTGCTGTTGTCGAAGTCCGTTCCGTAAATCTGGTTGCCAAGCATGTCGAAGTGCCTGAGGTACGCCACCGCGAACTGCTTGCCGTCTGGTGTGTACTCGTAGCCGTACTCGGTGAAATAGAGGCTGCCCGCAACCTCCGGAGAGAGGTTGTACTTGGACATCAGCAGGTCCACCGTCTGCTGCTTGACGGAGGTGTTGGTGTAGTACTTCCGCGCGACGGCGAAGAGGACGTTGTCCCTCTTGCCGTAGTCCAGCAGGTACCACTGCATCTTGATGTGATCCTGTCCCAGGTTCTTCTGCTTGGCCGCATCCCAAGCCAGAGCAGGAGACGAGGCGGCCGCCGCCATTCCCAAAATCAACGCGCAAAGGAGCCCTTTCTTCATTACAAAAACACGACCCTTCCCCACAGAAAAATAGGGCAGCGCGCAGGCGCCTACCCCATGATTTGTGTTATTTTAACACAGAAAACACGGGGAGGCACGGCGTCTTTCTCCGCATTTTTCCACATTTTCCACGACCCCCGTCCTGGAGGCCGCAGGGCGGGAACGGCTACCGCACGCTTCGTGCCCCGATCCCATAGCTGACGGGCCGCTCCTTCCCCCCCGACGGGGAGTTGTAGAGTTTGCCGTCGATCCACAGTTCCGAGGATCCGCCGCCGTCAAGGTTCAGGGCATAGGCCATGTCCATGGAGCTCAGGAGCTCCGCGGCCTCCGCCAGGGTGGCCCCCGACGCGTGCAGCCCGTTGCGCCCGTCGATGACCATGAAGATCCACCTGCCGTCGTTCGTCAGCCCCACGATGGAGCGGGGATGCCTGAGGTTGACCAGCGAGCTCGCGAACCCCTCGGCATCCACCCGCACCTCGCCCTCGCTGAGGAGGAACGGGCCCGCTTGGACGATGTTCTCCATCTCCCCCCAGGACTCCCCGCTGCTGCCCGTCAGCTCGCTCTGGACCCGTACCGGGGTTCTCGTGCCCGCGGGGAAGAGCTCCCCCAGAAGGTCCGCGTTGCTCCCGTACCCGGCCAGCACCCAGGTTCCGGGATCCAGAGGTCCGCCGCTTTCCCGAAGGCCGGCGCTCCGCCCTCCGCGCACCACGACCTCCGAGGCCGGGATGGACGTCACGCTCGGGGTCGACGCCCCGTAGTGCGGCGTGTAGAGCACCAGCGTATCGCCCTTGACGAAACGGTTCACGGCATTCAGGGAGAGGGTCCCCTGGTCCGTCGGGATGGAGCCGCTCCAGGAGACCTCGCCGAAGGCGGCCTCGTTCTTCTTGTTCCAGCCCAGGCAGGTCCGCCCCTGATAGGGTGGGTTCACAAGCGAGCCCCGGATGCGGAGCGTCCCGATGGGCAGCCCGCGGTTCCGCCCCGTCACGGAGAAGAAGCCCGCATTGACGGCGGCTCGGACCCTTGCGGTACGGGCCATCTCCGACAGAGGGGCGAGGGCGGAGGAGCCGCCCGGCGCAAGGATAGGCTCCAGCCTGTAGCGGTCGGGGTCCATCGTCAGGGTGGCCCAATAGCGCGGCATGATCTCCGTATCCCGGTTCGTGACCGACGCCAGGACACGCGCTTTGCGGCCCCGCGAGCGGATGAGGTCGGACAGGCGGCGTACCCGGCCGTAGTCCTCCAGGACCCCGCTGCGCAGGACCCATTCGTAATTCGGCTGGGAGGCCGTCATGTCGAACCCCTTGCCCTTCAGGAAGCGCTGCATCGCCTCGGCCTCCGGTTTGTCGTTGAACCCGTCCGCATAGACCCTCCATTTGGGGATGCCGGTCGAGACGCCGCTTCTGTGGATGTGCAGCGTCATCCCCGCCGCGGGGGAGAGCTTCACGTACAGCTCGAGGCCGCTGCTCGCCCTGCGGACGGCGGACAGCAGGCTTTTCACTTCCTTGTCCGTTATGGCGTGTTCGCCCCTGAAGGTCGGGACCCCGCTCCGGATCAGCGGAGGGTCCATGTTCACCGCCACGGCCAGGCAGCCGCGCTCGAAGGCCGACAGGGACTTCACGTCCTTGAAGGGGAGCGGGAGGCCCGATAGGATCCGTGCCTCGACCCCCAGCCCCAGGGCCTGGACGCTCCATCGCATCGCCTCCCGGCGCGTCGCCGGCGCGTTCAGCCTTCCGACAGGTTCCGTCACCAGCCCGCTCCTCAGGATGAAGGTTGCGCCATCCTTTTCTTTGGCAGAGCCCAGTCCGCGGGCGTCCAGGAGCCCGGAGAGGAAGGCGCCTCGGGAAACGGGAGCCGCCTCGGCCCCCGGGCAGAAGAACGGACAGAAGCACAGGCAAAGCGCCATACACAGAATAAGCAGACGGCGCATCCCACTCACCCAAAAAACGGCGGCCGGCCGGCCGGCCCACGAGATGCGCCCCCTCATGCCACACGCTCTCCCTGTTTCCACACCGACCTTATCGGCCGTGTACCCGAGGCGTAGGCGAAGACGGCGGGCGTCTCGCCGTCCAGGACAAGAAAATCGGCCATCTTGCCCGGCTCCAGGCTTCCGACGTCATGGGCCGCCCCGACCGCCCACGCGGCGTTCAGGGTCGCGCCGGTCAGGGCCTCCTCGGGGGTCAGGCCCATCCCCATGACGGCGAGACTGAGGACGAAGGGCATGGACGAACAGAAGCAGGAACCGGGGTTCAGGTCCGTAGCCAGCGCGACGGGAACGCCCTTCTCCACCATCGTCCGGGCCCGGGCGAACGGCTTGCGCAGGCTGTAGGCCGTCGCGGGAAGCAGCACCGCCACGACCCCCGACCTCCTCATCGCCTCGATTCCGGCGTCGGACGCGGCCAGCAGATGCTCGGCCGAGACGGCACGAAGCTCGCCAGCCAAAACGGCGCCGCCCAGGTCGTGCACCTCGTCGGCATGCACCTTGAGGCGAAGCCCATGTTCCCGCGCGCGCTCCAGGACCCGGCGGCTCTGCTCCACGGAGAACACGCCCTCCTCGCAGAATATGTCGCAGAAACGGGCGATGCCCTGCCGCGCGACGGCCGGCAGCATCTCCTCCCGCAGCAGCGTCACGTAGCCCTCCGGGTTCCCCCGGAACTCCTCCGGCACCGCATGGGCCCCCATGAAGGTGGGGACGACGGTCTGGGGCGTCTCCCTGCCCAGCCGGTCGATGACGCGGAGCATCCGCAGCTCCGTCTCGACGTCCAGGCCGTAGCCGCTCTTGATCTCGATCGTCGTGGTCCCGTAGAGGAGGGTGGAGTCCAGGAGGGACCGGGAGAACGCGAACAGCGCCTCGTCCGAAGCCGAGCGGACCGCGCGGACGGACGAGAGGATGCCGCCCCCCGCCTGGAGGATCTCGAGGTACGACTTTCCCTCGAGGCGCATGGAGAACTCCTCCTCGCGCAGCGCCGCAAAGCAGGCGTGGGTGTGCGGGTCGACGAAGCCGGGTACCACCGCGGCCCCGCCCAGGTCGAATTCCCGATCCGCAGCGCGCCCCTTCAGATGTCCCTCGACGTCCCTCGTCGCCCCGACGGCGAGGAAGCAGCCGTCCTCCACCAGAAAACAGCCGTCCTCGTAAACGGCCAGCTTCCCCTGTTCATCCCCCGCGGCGGGGCACCCGCCCATCAGGGGCGTATAGATGCGCGCATGCCTGAACAGCTTCAAGGCCATGCCGACAGCTCCTTTCCGAAAACGCAAAATTGCAAAATGCCCGAAGATCGAAAGCGCGGGGACCTATCCCCGCGCCCGGAAAAATTCAGGAAAAATTGCCGTGGGGTCCTCCCTGCATCCCCACCATTATATATCCGCTGTATCCGTTTCGCGCCTCAATCCAGGGTCCCGACCGCGGCCTCCGTGGCGTCCAGGACCGCACCGCCGCGGGTCAGCTCGATGGCCCGATCGATCAGCGGGTGCAGGAACTCGTCCCGCCTCAGAAAGGGGATCTCGGAGCGGATGCAGGCGTGTGCGGCGCCCGTCCCCTTGCCCGGCTTCAGGTCCTTCATGCTGAACTCGAGCGCCTGGGCACCCGTCAGAAGCTCCACGGCCACGACCTTCCGGACGTTGTCCAGGATCGCCGCGGCCTTGCGGGCGGAGTAGCCCCCCATGGAGACGTGGTCCTCCTGATTCGCCGACGTCGGGATGGAATCCACGCAGGACGGGTGGGCCAGCACCTTGTTCTCCGAGACCAGGGAGGCGGAGACGTACTGGGGGATCATGAAGCCGCTGTTCAGACCGCTGCCCTCGATCAGGAAGGGAGGCAGGCTGGAGAGCGAGGCGTCGACCATCCGGGCCTGGCGCCGCTCGGAGATGCTGCCGAACTCGGCCATGGCTAGCCCGAAGAAATCCATGGCCAGGGCCAGGGGCTCGCCGTGGAAGTTCCCCCCGCTCAGGGCCTCCCCGTCGTCGGGGAAGATCAGGGGATTGTCCGTGACGGAGTTGATCTCCGTCTCCAGCACGCCGCGGACGTAGGCCAGCGCGTCCCGGCCCGCGCCGTGCACCTGGGGAACGCAGCGCAGCGAGTAGGCGTCCTGGACGCGGTCCCTCTTGTACCGCTCGACGATGCCGCTGCCCTCGATCAGACGGCGCAGGTTCGAGGCGACGGCGTTCTGCCCCTTGAAGGGCCGGAGCGCGTGGGTGCGGGCGTCGTAAGCGTAGGGGACGCCGTGAAGCGCCTCCATCGACAGGGCGGCGGCGACGTCCGCCGTGCGGACCAGACGTTCGGCGTCCAACAACGCAAGCGCGCCCACCGCGTTCATGACCGTGGTCCCGTTGTTGAGGGCCAGTCCCTCCTTGGCCCCGAGCGAGACCGGGGCCAGGCCCGCGTCCGACAGGGCCTCCGCGGCCGGGACGATCCTGCCCCGATACTCCGCCATCCCCTCCCCCATGAGGCCGAGAGCCAGATGGGAGAGCGGGCACAGGTCGCCCGAGGCCCCGACCGAGCCCTGACAGGGGATGAGGGGATGAATGCCCGCGTTCAGCAGCTCGACGAGGCCGGAGAGTGTCCTGAGGCTGATGCCCGAGTGCCCCCGGCTGAGCGTGTTGATCCGCAGCAGCATGATGGCGCGCGTGACGTCCACGGGGTAGGGCTCGCCAACCCCGCAGGCGTGGCTGCGCAGCAGGTTCTCCTGAAGTGCGGCGCGGTCCTCCCGCGATATCCTCACCGAGGCCAGGTCCCCAAACCCCGTCGTGATGCCGTAGATCACCCGGTCGGACTCCGCCCAGCCCTCCACGAGGGCGGCGGCCTTCCCGACGGCCCGAACCGCGTCCTCTCCAAGGCGCACCGCATCCCCATGCCGCGCGACGCGCACGATGTCGTCCAGCTTCAGTGACAGCCCGTCCAGGGTAATGGTGCGTCCACTCAATCAATATCCCTCCTGAAAAAATCGACATGGAGGCTTCGCCCCCAATCCCCCACGCCGCTATCGTGAGACTGATCGGCCCGCAAGCGAAGCGAGCGGATGGCCGGAAGGCTCCCCTAGCGGCGGCCCCGGCAGGCTTCTTCCTCAAAACAGTCAAGCTGGGGTACCACCGGGGGGCTTCATGGATTAAATCGGTTTCCTTAGTATGGGGGCTTCGCCCCCACCACGGTCACGGCCTGAAAACATATCATGAATTTTAATGAAAGTTCCTTAATTCAGCAATAGCAATTATCTATCACAAAATCACGTCTCATCGGCATCAAAACGCATCGACGCATGGAAAAACGGGGCGAATGAAATCGAGGACGGCGGGGAGAATGCCCCTCGATCTGCTATAATGGCGTCAGAGACCGAGAACCCCTGCGGTATTCGTGATCGTGATAATGTCTTGAGCCAACGCTCGATTTCCACGAGGATGTCTGTCCTTGTCGGGGATGACGACCGAACGTTGACTGAACTGAGACGAGGTAATCCTCACCTTAATGGGAACGGGTCAAGACTTTCAAGACACGGTATTCGCGGGGACTTCTTTTGCGAAAAAAGGACCGGTGGGGCCTTACACGGCCTGGCCGGTTTTTTGTTTACGGCGTTACGGCAGGAGGGCGGCATGACGGAGACGAGCGTGAAGGTGCGGGCGACCCGCTGGACGGCCGGCGGCCGCTCGGCCGTCGAAGAATCCGTGCTGGAGGAGACCGTGTTGATGGAGCGGGAGTTCTCCCTGCACATCAACGGATGTGTCGCCTGCCGCCAGGCGTTTCTGCCCGGCGGCGCCCACGAGCTGGCGGTGGGCTGGCTCTGTTCCGAGGGGTATATCGAGCGGGCGGAGGACATCCTGGATATCGAGGCCGACGAGGGGACGGGCAGCGTATCCGTCCGCCTGGCAGGGCCCGTGACGCGGCGGGAGCCGGGGCCGCTGCCGCCCCTGGAGTGGGATCCCGAGACCGTGATGGAACACTCCCGAGCGTTCCTTGCACGCTCCGAGCTCTTCCGCGAGACGGGCGGCGTCCACTCCGCCCTGATGGCCCGAGGGCCGGAGGAGCTCTGTTTCGCCGAGGACCTGGGGCGCTTCAACGCGCTGGACAAGTGCCTGGGCAGGGCGCTGCTGATGGGGACGGACCCGGGCCGATGCATGCTCTTCACCAGCGGCCGGCTGCCGCTGGGGTTCGTGCTCAAGGTTATCCGCGCGGGCATCCCCATGGTCGTCTCGCGCTCGGCGCCGACCGATGCGGCGCTCGAAGCGGCGTCGCGCTGCCGCCTGCAGGTCGTCGGGTTCGCGCGGGGCGACCGTATGACCCTGTACGGGATGGACTGTTGACAAACAAAAATGCGCGTTATAAACTTATTTCGTCATAAGCAAGCCAAGCTTGTTTTCATAAAGGAGTCCCGGTGCGGTGTCAATCTAATTGTTCACCTGATCCGGGGCTCTTTTTTTGTCCGTATTTCAGGAAGTCGTAGAAGCGGATCAGGCGGCGGATATGACTTTTTGCGCCGCTGTCGATACCGGGATCCGACAGCGGGTCGGAGTATTGGGCATAGAGCTCCACCAACACATCCTTCAAGGCTTCGAGTTCAATTTCATGTTCGTACAAATGAGCGATATGTCGCGTTTTTCTTTCAAGAGTTCCCTCTTGTTTCCATATGGCGCGCACATTTCTGTTGGGAGCTTGAACTATCTTTTCCCTGTCCTTAACAATGCTGTTGGAGACAAGATCGTTAAAATTACGGGGCGCAGCCGCTTCTACATCAGGGAATGCTCTTGTGGCCTGACTTAACAGCTTGTGCAAGGGTAAGGTGTTATTGGCTTTTTGCAAATGCGGAAAAGCCACTTCCAGCAACTCGTCCGGGGGAATGTGGGACAAATCGTCCAAGACGATATGCCGGTACCATTCCGCGCTCGTGATTCCCGTCAACCCCTTACGGGCAAACGCAGAAAGGGTTCCCACCGCGATTGCCAGGCTTTCTTCGTCAACCCGCTCGTCATCGATGGGCGCGACCTGGAAATGCGTCGTTGGTTTGTTCGTCAGAACATAGTTGTAGCATTCTTTTTTCAAAAACCGCAAAACCTTGACGGGAAGGGTCGAACGTTTTTGAGCCAACGCCTCATACAGCTCGGCATAATTACTCAGCTTGATTTTCGTCATGGTTAAGTGCTTGTCGTCGATAATCATCGAATGGGGACCGATCTCAGGAATGGCGTTCTTCCCATGTTCGACAAAAACAAAACGATTTCTCAACTTATCGATGTTGGCACTTGAAAGACATCCGACAACGGATCGCAGGATCGATTTGATATTGGGGTCATTGATGGAATACCCGATAAATATAATCGGATATTCAAGAAAAATGGTCATCAACTTTGAAGCAAGGTATTGGTTCTTGGAATTGAAATCCTCATAATCTGCTGAGGTAATGACCAAGCTTCCCGGTCTACTGATACAGCCATGTATTTTGTAAATCTCCGCAAGACCGTAGACGGCAGAAAAGACCAGCTCCTCCTGCCCTATATAGGTCTTGTAGCCCTTCATAATTTTCTCCAGAAAGCAGTCATAATTCGTAGTTATGATTCCTGCAAGGCTTTTTTGAGAAAGCTTGCCCAGTGCGGCAATCTCATTTTCATATTCGGGAACCGGAATGGATTTTCTTTTGATATACGTGGCAATTTCTGCTTTGAAGGGAGCTGTGTTGTTTTGAACTGCGGTAAGGTACTCTTCATCGATATCACGCCATCCAGGATCGTCAAACCATCGTGCATTGAATTCCTCAGCGATGCGCTTGGCCACCTCCGGTAATGGATTATCGATCAGCCCCACCATATTTTCATAACGAGCCAGGGCAAAATCGTCATTCCTCAGTCGTCGGGCAAAAACCCCAAGAAGCTCCCGCCAGTTAGGCAGACAGTAATAGCGCCTTGTCAACCCCGAGCCGACAAAGAGAAACGGAATGGCGGGCAGTGACTTGATGAGCTCGTCCAGAATAGTGATAATCAGCACATCCTTTTCGTTATTCTTTCCGCGCAGAGATCGGGAAAAAACCATCAAGCCGGGGCGTAAATTCCACGGCGGGAGTACCGATGGAAATGCCGATACTCCCGCCGCCTCAATCTCATCAATTTTGATGTCAATTAATGTCTGACGTCAATGCTCTGCGTCCGCTTCGGAGAGCCGTTCCAGCAGGCTCTGGAGCCCCAGCGCCTTGGCCCAGGAGGCCTCCTGAAACTTGCCGTCCACCTTGCGGTACGGTGCATCCGGCTCGGGCACGTTCAGGAGCTCGGTCGTCAGGCGCCCCTTCAGGCACAGGGGCCGTCCGGGGCCGGGCGGCTGGGCTTTCACCGCAACGCACCTCCCATTCCTCTTCAATACCTCGAACGAGCAGCCGTAGTCGCATACGCGGCAGCGCCTGACCTCCTTGGTCAGGTCCCAGGCCCTGCCCTTGCGCGCGGCGCGCCGGTCCGTCAGGGCTCCGACGGGGCAGACGGAGACACAGCGGTTGCAGGAGACGCACTTCGACTCCTCCAGCGTCCGATCGTCGTCCGCGACGATGCGCGTTCCGTACCCACGCCCGGCGAAGGCCAGGACCTGACGCTCCTCCTCCACCTGATAACAGACCCGGACGCACTTGCCGCAGAGGATGCACTTGCTGTCGTCCTTGGCGATGTAGGGACTGGACAGATCGAGGTGTTCCGGCCTGCGGGTGCCCTCGTGCTCGCGGAAGCGGACCCCGTAGCGCCAGGCGTACTTCTGGAGGAGGCACTCCCCGGCCTTGTCGCAGGTCAGACAGTCGTTGGGATGGCTGTCCAGCAGGAGCTGCAGGATTGCCCGGCGGTACCGGACGATCCGATCCGTCTCGGTCCGGACGTCCATGCCGTCCCGGGCCAGCAGCGAGCAGGAGGTCTGGAGCTTCCGGCTTCCCCCCACCTCGACGATGCACAGACGGCAGGCGGAGACCACCGGCAGGCTTTTATCCTGGCAGAGGGCCGGAATCTCGATTCCAAGCTCCCGGGCCGCATCCATGACGGTCGTCCCGGACGGGACGGAGACGGCCTGTCCGTCTATCTTCAATGTGATGTTTGCCATGGTAGCCGCCTCCCCGTCAGCGTTTCACGATGGCGCCCACCGGGCAGGCGGCAGCGCAGGCTCCGCACTTGACGCACCGGGCGGGGTCGATGACGTGCCGCTCCTTGGGCTTGCCGGCGATGCAGGAGGCGGGGCACCCGCGCGCACATCGGGTGCAGCCGATGCACTTCTCCGTGACGAAGTAGGAGAGCAGCGCCTTGCAGGCGTGCGCGGGGCACGTTTTCTCCCCGACATGCGCCTCGTACTCGCCGCGGAAGTAGTGGAGCGTGCTGAGCACCGGGGTCGCGGCGGTCTGCCCCAGGCCGCAGAGCGAGGTGGCGGTGATCACGTCGCCCAGGTCCTCCAGGACGGCGAGGTCCTCCGCCTCGCCCCGCCCGCCGGTAATCTTCTCCAGGGTCTCGAGCATCCGCTTGGTCCCCTCGCGGCAGGGCACGCACTTGCCGCAGGATTCCTCGACGGTGAACTCCAGGAAGAAGCGCGCGATGTCCACCATGCAGTCGGTGTCGTCCATCACGACCATGCCGCCCGACCCCATGATGGAGCCGATCCTCGCGAGGGAGGCGAAGTCCACGGGGGTATCGAACAGCTCCCGCGGGATGCAGCCGCCCGAGGGTCCGCCGGTCTGGACGGCCTTCACCTCGTGCCCCTCCGCGGCGCCCCCGCCGATCCCGTAGACGATGGACTCGATCGTGGTCCCCATGGGGACCTCCACGAGCCCGGCGTTGCACACCTTGCCCACGAGCGAGAACACCTTGGTGCCCGGCGAGTCCTCCGTCCCGATCCCCAGGAACCAGTCCGCACCCCTGTCCATGATCAGGGGGACGTTCGCGAAGGTCTCCACGTTGTTGATGATCGTGGGACAGTCCCAAAGCCCCCTGTGGGACGTGCGGTAGACCTTGGTCCGCGGCATCCCCCGCTTGCCCTCGATGGACTCGATCAGCGCCGTCCCCTCGCCGCAGACGAAGGCCCCCGCCCCCTGATTGATGTGCAGC
>ERZ773022.2616-NODE-2616-length-10662-cov-4.526822_pt1 | contig 10662 bp, 10 predicted proteins | sample MGYA00580839_ERZ773022 | MGnify/ENA primary metagenome ERZ773022 (study PRJEB29015, sample SAMEA2738020) | human oral metagenome | biome: human oral; feature: human-associated habitat; material: dental | place: China | collected 2044 ... | reverse complement strand
ATCCCGCAGGCAATCAATCAGGTCATCTGGCGCATTCTGATCTTTTACGTTGGGACGATGGCGGTGCTCATGGCGCTCTGGCCGTGGAACGAGGTCGGCATGGAGGCGAGCCCGTTTGTGCAGATCTTCCGCAACGTCGGCATCCCCGCAGCCGCGCACATTCTGAACTTCGTCGTACTCACGGCGGCGATCTCCGTCTACAACTCCGCGATCTACAGCAACAGCCGTATGCTCTACGGTCTCGCGCAGCGCGGGGATGCACCGCAGGTGCTCAAAAGTCTCTCCGCGCGCGGTGTGCCTGTGCTCGGCATTCTGATCTCCTCGGGCATTACACTAGTTGTTGTCTTTCTGAACTACTTCTTCCCGGGCGACGTATTCCTCTATCTCATCTCGATTGCGATCTGCGCTGCTGTCATCAGCTGGACGACCATCGTCGTGACGCATCTGAAGTTCCGGCGAAAGATGGCGCGTGAGGGAGCACACATCAAATTCCGCGCACCGTTTTACCCGTGGATCAACTACCTCTGTCTCGTCTTCCTCGCGGGCGTTGTCTTCATGATGGCGCAGCTCCCAGGGATGCAGCTTGCCGTGTTGATCCTGCCCGCATGGCTGCTCGTTCTCCGGCTCGGCTATCGAGCAAAGCAGAAGCGGGCACACCATCGTTGAAGAACAATGGGGACACTCACATATATGTGGGTGTCTTTTTATGTATACCGGTGTTTTCATTAGACAAAAAGAAAAAAGTATGTTAGAATATGTAATAAAAATTTAATAGTGAGGAGGAATAATATGATTTGCAAGGAATGCGGAGCGAAAATCGAAAAACTCACGCGTATTTGTCCGCACTGCGGAGAACGGGCACTGATTGATGATGAGCTCGAGACGTGGAGCTTCATTGCAGATACGGCGGCGAAGCGCAGACGGGAAATGCCCGGCGAGATTCCGCTGAACGAACCTGTACCGATCCCCGCGGAACGTGCGGCGCAGATCGATGGGCTGGAGCGTATGAAGGATTACTTTGCTCAGTACAGCAATCTCTACAAGGTTGTCGAGGATCTGGACTACATTGAGAGCGGACTGCATCGTCCGTCCTTTGTGCTCTGGCTGCTTGTCGGCGGGCTGATCGCGGCACTCGTCTATTTTCCGCTCTCTCCATTCTTGCCGAATTTTATCTGGGCATACTACTTCGTGCTCTGGGGCGGGGTCACCACCGTCGGCTATCTGCGTGCCGGCCGCCGCTACGAGCACCGGCGAGCGGAGTATGAGCTGCTGCGCCGCGATGCGGAGAACAACCTGCGAGCGATGTACAACGGCTGTGCGGACTGCTTCCTTCCACTCGCGTGGACACCGCCGCCGCACATTATTCGGATGATCGATGCCCTGCGCTCGGGGCAGATCATCTCCGTGCGCGAGTATATGGAACGGGAGGCAGGGTGATGACGGCAAGGATTCAGATCAAGCGCATTTATGAGGCGGCCGCTGCGGATGACGGATTCCGCGTGCTGATCGATCGCCTCTGGCCGCGGGGCATATCCAAGGAGCGTGCGGCACTCGACGACTGGTGGAAGGACATCGCCCCGTCGCCGGAGCTGCGCACGTGGTTCGGGCACAAGGAGGAGCGCTTTGCGGAGTTTGCCGAGAAATACCGTGCGGAGCTCTCGACCGGTACAGCCGCACCGATGCATATGGTGACGGTGAGCGAACACCTTGCAGCCGGGGAGAATGTCACACTGCTCTACGGGGCAAAGGATCCCAAGATCAACCAAGCGGTTGTCCTGCGCGACTGGATGGTTGGGATGATGGATAAGTAAAGGAATTTTTGAACAAAGAAAAAGAACCGCCAATGGGGGATATCCCGTTGGCGGTTCTTTGTGTGTATGATGATAAACTATCTCTCCGCTGAGCTCACGCGCGAGGAGAGGACCACCATAAAGATGGCGAGGGCGGCGATGCCGATGCCGAGACCGATGTAGCCGTTCCCCGTGAGCCCATCGGCGATGTAACCGAGGAGGGAGCAGGAGGCGACAATACCGACGTAAGGAAGCTGTGTCGAGACGTGGTCGAGGTGGTGACACTGTGCGCCCGCCGAGGCGAGGATGGTGGTGTCGGAGATGGGCGAGGCGTGGTCGCCGGCAACAGCACCCGAGAGGATGGCGGCGACGGAGACGACGAGGATGTCCGGTGCACTCTGTCCGAGGACGGCGATCGCGATCGGGATGAGGATGCCGAACGTGCCCCAGCTCGTCCCTGTGGCAAAGGCGAGCCCTGCCGCGACGAGGAAGAAGAGCGGCGGCAGGAACATGACAACACCTGCGTTTGCCTGTACGACGGAGCCGACGAAGCCGCCGAGATCGAGATACTCCTTGCTGCAGATGCCGGAGAGCGTCCACGCAAGGCAGAGAATAAAGATGGCGGGGGTCATCGCCTTGAAGCCCCAGCCGAAGCTGTCACAGAACACGTTGAACGAAACGACGCGGCGCGGCAGATAGAGCAGCCCTGTAAAGACGAAGGCGATGAACGAGCCGAGTACGAGCGACTTCGATGAATCGCAGTTTGCAAACGCCTCCGCAACGCTTTTGCCCTCGTGGATGCCGCCCGTATAGAGCATGCCATAGATACACGCGCCGATCAGCACGAGGAGGGGGAGCATGAGATCGACCATCTTACCGTGTCCCTCGCTCGCCGCACTCGCGGATGCCTCTGCTGTGTCCTGATACTCCTTTGGGATCTCGAAATGTGCATTGGATTTCTCAACGCTCCTGCGCATCGCACCGAAGTCGCGCCCCGTCCAGATGACGAAGAGCATGAACAGGATGGTCAGCCATGCGTAGAGATTGAACGGAATCGTCTGCAGAAACAGCATGAAGCCGTCGATCTGCGCGTCCGCGGGGAGGGATGAGCCAACCGCTGCCGCCCAGCTCGAGACGGGGGCGATGATGCAGATCGGCGCAGCTGTCGCGTCGATGATGTAGGCGAGCTTCGTACGCGCGATCTGGAACTTGTCCGTGACGGGGCGCATGACCGTGCCGACTGTGAGGCAGTTGAAGTAGTCGTCGATAAAGATGACGATGCCGAGCAGCACGGTGACGAGGGAGGCGCTGCGCTTCCCCTTGATCGTGCGCGTCGCCCACTCACCGTAGGCATTCATCGCGCCCGAGCGCGTGATGGCGGCGACGAGGATGCCGAGGATGACGAGAAAGACGAGGATGTTGACATTGCTGCCGACCTTGTCCGCCATCACCTGAAACATCGTGAGCGTCGCCTGCAGAAAGTTTCCGCCCGCGAAGAGCATTGCGCCCGAGAAGATGCCGATGATGAGTGACATATAGACTTCCTTCGTCCAGAGCGCGAGGACAATGGTGATGATCGGCGGCAGAATCGACCATGCGGTTGCTGTCATGAGTTAGATACACTCCCTATAATTTTATGTTTTACAACACCGCTTCCCATTATACCAAAAAAATGGAATTTGGCAAAACATTCACAGTGAAAATTCACGCCTCGCCTGTCGCCTCGCTGTTAAATCGGTAGCCCGCTCCCCAGACTGTTTCGAGCCAGCATGGATGCGACGGATCGGCTTCAATCTTTTCGCGGAGGCGGTTCATGTGAACGGAGACGGTGGAGGTGCTGCCCATCGCGTCGAGATCCCAGACGCGGTCATAGAGCGTCTCCTTGCTAAAGACAATCTGCGGATGCTCGGCGAGAAAGAGGAGCAGATCGAACTCGCGCGCGGCGAGATGTACCTCGCGTCCCGCGACGAAGACGCGGTGCGTCCACGGCTGGATCTCGAGCGCGCCGAACCGCAGGACGGTGGGGGTGGTCTGCGCGCCGCCCTTGAGGCGCTCATAGCGTGTGATATGCGCCTTGACGCGTGCGGCGAGCTCGCTCGGGCTGAACGGCTTCACGATGTAGTCGTCCGCACCGAGTCCGAGTGCGCGGATCTTGTCCACGTCCTCGAGGCGCGCCGAGACCATGAGGATGGGGATGTCGAGCGTCTTGCGGACATCGCGGCAGATGGCGAAGCCGTCTGCGCCCGGCAGCATGACATCCAGCAGGAGGAGACTGTATTCGCCCGTGAGCGCGAGACGCTTGCCCTCGTCGCCGTCGGATACGATGTCGACGGCGAACCCACTCGCCTCGAGATAGTCGCGTTCCAGTTCGGCGATGTCACTATCATCCTCGACTAAGAGTATCTTCTTCATTTCATATCCCCCTCGCTTGCAATGGGCAGGAGCAGCACGATACGCAGTCCGTCCTCGGGAGACTTCTCTGCGCGCACGCTGCCGCCGAATGCCGTCATGATGCGGTGCACGATGGCAAGCCCGAGTCCGCTGCCGCCCGCGACATTCGTGCGCGCCGTGTCCGTGCGGTAGAAGCTGTCAAACAGCTTCGGCAGTTCTGCGGCATCGACTCCGATGCCGTCGTCATCGCAGCGGATGGCAAGCTGCGAGCCCTCCGCTGACAGCGACATACGTATGTGCACATCGGTGCTGCGCCGATATTTGCTGCTGTTTTCCCACAGGTTTTTGAGGATGCGTGCGAATTCGCTGCGGTCAATCCGTATCTTTGCGCTCGTGCTCGTCTTTTCCATCGAGAGATGCACGCCGTCCTCGGCAAGGGCGGGGGCGTGCGTGCTGATCGACTCTCTGAGGAGGTCACGCGCGCTGACTGTCTCCCATGTGAGCGGCAGCTCATCCGTATCGAGGCGCAGGAACTCGCGCAGACGCGAAGTCAGGCGCTCCATTGTTGCGGCGGACTGGCTGATGCGTTGGGCGTATACGCGTTGTTTCTCGGGCGTGCGCGCAATGCCGTCGAGAATGCCGCTCGCATAGCCCTTGATCGAGGTCAGCGGCGTTGCAATGTCGTGGAGGATGCCGATGAATAGTTCCCTGCGCTGCGCCTCCTCCCGTTCCTCGCGTGCACGTGCGCGTGCGAGTTCCCGTCGCATATCGTCGAATGCACGGCAGGTCGCGCCCACCTCGTCGCTCCCCATCGGCGGGAGTTCATGACTCAGATCGCCGCGCTGAATCGCGGCGGCGGCGCGGCGCATTTCCGCGAGCGGCATGAGGATCTGTGCGGAGAGCAGCCGTGCGAGATAGCGTCCGAGGAGCAGGATGCCCGCCGAGGTCGTGAGGATGAGCAGGATGAGTGCAGCGTTCAATATGAAATCCCGCGTATCGCGTGAGATCGGAGGCGGCTCATCGCCGCGCATCATGGGCACGTCGCCCGCACCCATGATGATGGCACCGTTCCGCAGTCCCTCATAGCGAAAGACAAGCCCGTCTCTATCCCAACTGAGGGCAGAGCCGCGTGCGCCGCATTTGCGTGCAACGAGGCGGGGGATTTCTTCCGCGTCGCTCCCCGGCGTCAGATAGGATTTGTCCTTGTCCTTTGCCGCGACGAGAACGCGGATTCCTGCGTCCTCGAGGACATGGATGTCGCGTTCGACATCATGCAGCTTGAACTTGCGCTTCTCCGAGGCGGCGCGCAGCCGCATGGGACACCTCTCTTTCATTAAATCCTCTGCCATTATAACCGAAATGCACGAAAAAATCTGCGCGCCGGGAGGAATTTCAAAAAAGTTATTTTTGTGTTTACACTTTGTTTAAACTTTCTCCGTATGATGTACCCATCAGCAATGATAAACATGAACGCCGCAAGGCAGAGAAGGTGAAGTGCTATGCCGGCAATGTCGAGTACAAGCTCTACATTGATGCTGTGACGGGCACAGTGCTCTTGAGCAAGGTGGATGTGGACGACGATATTTTCTGAGCATATATGATGCAGGCAGCGATCCGCGCGGGTCGCTGCCTTTTGTATTTGTGCGAAGAATGCAGTGTATGGAATCTGTCGATGGGAGGGAAATTGGCATAAATAAAATTTTATGAAAGCAGGAGATTATAAGGACGCGGCGAATTAGATAATCGTATACAAATTGTTTTACAGCGGCAGCCTTTACTGTCGTCTTTACGCGCGCATTTCATGCGAAGGAACGAAAGCCTCCTTCTGCAAGAGATGGGGGGTGCGCAGGGGAAAGGAGAGAATATTTTGCAGGAACAAGGGCAAAAGCAGGGAAGGGGTATCGGTTTTCAACTGAATGCGATTACGCTCATCGGCGTGGTCGTCATGGTGACGATCCTCGTTTCATTTGTTGGCTATCGTGCCTATGACGAACTTCTCGCTACGGGGACGCGGGCGCAGTTCAACGAGCTGGAGGGACGCTCGACGGCTGTCATCAGTCGCTATGAGTCCATTTGTCAGTCTGGTCAGGATCTGCGTCAGCGCATCTATACACTCATGCAGCAGCCGCCCCAGGCGCGCAGCCGCGACGCACTGAATCAGATGCTCGCCGAGGCAATTGAGGCAAATGACAACCTCGTCGGTGTTGGCGTCGTGTTCGAGCCGAATGCATTCGATGGACAGGATGCCGCGCATGTCACCGATCCTCTCTCCGATGAGACGGGACGCGTGATACCTTACGTCAGCCATGAGGGCAGCGGACTGGAGTTCGAGCCGACGACGGGCTACGAGACAGCGACATGGTATCAGAAGCCGAAGTCTACGTCGAAACGCGTGCTCTCGGAGGCGTACTATGACGAGGTCGGCGGACAGAAGAGTCTGCTCGTCTCCGTCGGTATGCCGATCATCGACAATGGGCGCTTTATCGGTGCAATCTCACTTGATTTCGATGTGACGCAGATTCAGAAGGACTTTGAACAGATCAGTACGCCGCAGAACATCTACGCAGTGATGGATAATGAGGGGGATCTGATCGCGCACGGCCTAGATGCAGGTGCCGTGATGAAGAATGCGTTCGACATCATGAAGTCCTCGGATGAGGAGCGCCGCGAGGTCTTTACGGACGGTCTTTACAGCGCGACGCGCGTGTCGGCGACGACAGGAGAGGACTCCGTATATATCTTCCACTCGTTGCATTTCCCGGGAACGGACTCCACATGGTCGATTTTCTCCGTTACGGATAAATCGAATTTCGTCGGGCCTGCGCGCGATATGGTGATCTTCTCCGTCGTGCTGGCGGTCATCTGTACCATTGCACTCGTCATTGCGCTCGGGCTCTTCGTCCAGCGCCGTCTGGTCGTGCCCATTGGCGATGTGTCCGATACGCTTGCGCGCTTTGCCAATCTCGATATGGATCCGGAGAAGGGTGCAAAGGTGCGTGCGCATCAGTATCGTACGGACGAGATCGGCTCGATGGTCGGCTCTCTCGCCCGCATGGCAAACAGCCTGCGCGAGATCATCGGCAAGATCAACGGTGCATCCCAGTCCGTCGCTGCGACGAGTGAGGAGCTGACGGCGACGGCGCAGAACACGGCGCATTCCGCTGAGCAGGTCAGGAACGGCATCCACGACATTGCCGAAAGCGCACGCGTGCAGGTAAAGGATACGCAGAATACGGTTGACCATACGGATGAGATTCTCCATATGCTCGACGATAACCGCAAGGTCATGGAAGAGATGAATGCGGCGACGGAGAACATCCGCAAGCGCCAGACCGAGGGCGCGGAGATTCTCGCCGACCTCATGAAGAAGTCCGCCGAGACTGCGGATGCTACACAGGAGGTCTCGCGCGTGGTCGAGGAGACGAACCAGAGCGCAGAGCGCATTGAAGAGGCGAGCGCAATGATCCAGTCCATCTCCGAGCAGACGAACCTACTTGCGCTCAACGCTGCCATTGAGGCGGCGCGTGCGGGTGAGGCGGGACGCGGCTTCGCCGTTGTCGCCGAGGAGATCCGCAAGCTCGCCGAGCAGTCGCGCGGCTTTACGGATGAGATCAACGGCATCATCGGTGAGCTCAAGACGAAGTCGCAGCAGGCAGTCGATACGATGGAGGTCTCCAAGAAGCTGGTCGAGGAGAGCAACGTCAATCTCGGACGCACGCAGCGTCGCTTTGACATGATTGCCGAGGCAGTCGAGGGCGCGAACAGCGTTGTTACGAAGCTGAACGAATCCGCCGAGAAGCTGACGGAGAAGAACAAGGCGATCGCTGCTGTCGCCAACAAGCTGATGGATATGGCGAACGAGAACGACGTGACGACGGATGAGGCAGAGGCCGCCGTTGACACGCAGACGCAGGCACTCGGCGACATCGCCGAGGCGAGCGAGAGTCTTGCGCAGATTGCAACCGATCTGCAGAACGAGATCGAGCGTTTCCGCGTCTGATCGTCGGTTACCTAATATATTGACATTGAAAAGCCCTGCCGCAGGAATGCGGCAGGGCTTTTGCATACGTACGGTCTTATCGTAGCAAGAAGAACAGCGCGGGATAGACGAGGAAGAAGAAGGCAATGCTTGTCGTGAGGAAACCTGAGATGGTGTAGTCCACGTTGAGACGGTAGAGCTTTGCCGCTGTGACGGAGTTGATCGCGCCCGGCGTGACGGAGAAGACGAGAATCGCGCCGAGGAGGATGGGGTCACGGACGAACGGATAGGAAATCGCCATCATGAAGGCGGGCAGGATGAGAAAACGCAGGGCGAAGAGGTCGAGTGTGTAGGGCGCGTAACGGCGTGCGCGATGGAGGTTGACGAGTGCACCGACGGGCAGCATCCCGAACCATGCACCGAAGTGGATGAGTCCCTCGAACGCCGTACCGACTGCGGGCGGGCGTTCGATGCCCGCCGCATTGAGCGCAAGTCCCGCTGCCATGCCGAGGATGCTGAGCTGGTTCCACGAGAGGAAGATGTCGAGGAAACGCATATGGATCTTGCCGCCGCTCCCATGATTCTTGTACTGCAGATAGTAGTACTGTGCCATTGGAAACACGGCAAGCACGAGCAACAGTGTCTGGAATATGCCCATGATCTGTGCGTAGGCAAATCCCTGCTCCCCATAGATGATGTAGGCGCAGACACCGCCGACGGTGGTGATGTTCGACATCATCGCATTCGCCAGGTATGCGCCGCGATCCAGAGGACTCCGATATTTGCGGATGAAAAACGCCCATCCGACAACCCCCGGAACGAGGACGATGAGGATTCCGTAGACCGGGATGAGGGCGAGGTCCCACGAGATCGGCAGCGTCCAACAGCTCATGAGCGCGAGTACGGTGTAGATGATGATGACGTTCAGGCGCAGGATGCGGCTGATGAGCGCATCGGAGATTTTCCCGTGCCGATAGAGGAGATAGCCGACAATGAGCGGCGCGAGGAGGTCGGTAAAGAGATAGATGATGCGAAAATCGGGATTATCCATAGGAAATGCTTCTTTCTACCGAAACAGGAAAAATGTTACGGGGAATAGGATCGTGAGATAGAGAACGGTGGTGACAAGGAAGACGGCAATCGTATAATCGACGTTGAGGTGATAGAGAAGCGCCGTGAGCGTCGCGTTGATTGCCGCCGGGACGCTTGCAAAGATGACGAGGGCGTTCTGCACAATCGGATCGCTGATCAAAAGACGCGCCGCCGCGAAGGTGACGAGTGGGACGATGAGGAAGCGCAGGAAGATCATGTCGAGCGTCAGGTAGACGAAGTGGCGCGCGCGGTGGATGTTGATGAGAGAGCCGACAGGCAGCATGGCGAACCATGCGGAGATGTGGATGATGTAGGAAAATGCATCGGAGAGGACAGCCGGGCGTACAATGCCGCCCGCGTTCAGCAGAATCCCTGCCGCCATGCCGAGGATGCTGAGCTGATTCCATGAGACGAGCAGCCCGAGAAAGCCCCGCGCCTCAAGCCGTGCGGCGCGTCCGCGTGACTTGTGCAGGAGATAGTAATACTGTGCGATGGGGAATGCGAGCAGCACGAGCACCAGATTCTGGCACGCGCCGCCGATCTGCGCGTAGGCAAAGCCGCGTTCGCCGTAGATGATGTAGGCGCAGATGCCGCCGAGTGTGCCGATGTTCGAGAGCAGTGCGGAGATGAGATGTGTGCCGCGGTCGATGGGACTGTGGAAGTGCCGTCCGAGGAAACGCCAGCTGAGAAAACCCGGAAAGAGAATGATGAAGGCGAAGAACGCGGGCAGCATGAGCAGATCCTGCGTGAGCGGCAGTGCCCAGAAACTGAAGAGGGACAGCAGCGTAAAGAAGACGACAACATTGATGCGGATGAGCCGATTGACCGCAGTGTCCGTGAGCAGCCGCCGCTGATAGAGCAGATAGCCGACGATGAGCGGCAGGATCAGATCGGTGAGGAGATAGACAAGACGTGCACTGATTTCATCCATGATTTCCCAGACTTTCCAAACAAATATGTACGTTCATCCTAGCACAAGTTATGGGCATTGTAAATACCAGCCGGTCCTTTGCACATAATAGAGAAAAGAGGGAAAAGTTTGTAAGATTTTCCTGTGGGAGAGAGGAAAAAAAGCAAAGAGCGGCGAATAATTATCTTATATTGTTTAGTGTTTTGTTATGACCCTGCGTCTCGTAAGAGCGGATGGGTTTGTATGGGACACCGCAGCGGTGCTCCCATGGAGGAGGGGACGTTACATGGCAGTGACAGACAAGGGTTTTGGCGCATACGATGTACGCGGTATCTATCCCGATGAGGTGAATGAGGAGCTTGCCTACCGTGTCGGACGCAGTTTCCCCACGCTGTTCGGCGCAAAGAAGGTCGCCATCGGACATGACATTCGTCTCTCCGGTCCTGCGATCCGCGACGCGCTCGCAAAGGGGCTCACGGAGGCGGGCTGTGACGTTGTGG
>ERZ773022.2615-NODE-2615-length-10662-cov-6.069388_pt1 | contig 10662 bp, 8 predicted proteins | sample MGYA00580839_ERZ773022 | MGnify/ENA primary metagenome ERZ773022 (study PRJEB29015, sample SAMEA2738020) | human oral metagenome | biome: human oral; feature: human-associated habitat; material: dental | place: China | collected 2044 ... | reverse complement strand
TGTTCACGACGTTCGTCCAGCTGTTGAAGCGGTGAAAATCGTTGAAGCAATGCGCCAAAATGCTGAGCAATAAGCGTTATTTAACATATTAATTATCAACCAATAGATAACCCACACTTCACCCAATATTAGCATACCGACTCAACATACTATCAGCAGTCGCGATTGTGAAACAGGGAGTTACTTTACTATTATGTTTTTCCCATTTGGAATAAAAGATGTAATCGACATCGTGCTGGTAGCACTGATGCTCTACTATATTTATCGATTGATGAAGGAATCACGCTCACTGAATATCTTTATCGGTATTATGGTATTCGTTATCGTATGGCTCATAGTGAGTCAAGTGTTGGAGATGCGCCTCTTAGGTAGTATCATGGACAAACTTGTTTCGGTGGGAGTCATCGGTCTGATTGTCCTCTTCCAAGAAGATATACGCCACTTCCTTTATAGTCTTGGTGCACACAGAAAGATAAACAACATTATGAAATTGTTCACCAAGAAGAGTGGCAAAGAAGAAGTTGACAAGGAAACAATTATGCGTATCGTTATGGCTTGTATGAGTATGAGCCGTGGAAAGGTAGGTGCGCTGATTGTTATTGAGCGTGGTGTAAAGTTAGAAGACATTGTGGAGACAGGCGACTTGATTGATGCTCGTATTGATCAACGACTCATTGAAAACATCTTCTTTAAGAATTCTCCACTCCATGACGGTGCGATGGTTATCTCTAAACGTCGTATCAAGGCTGCTGGTTGTATTCTTCCAGTGAGCCACAAGCAAGATATTCCAAAGGAACTTGGTTTGCGACACCGTGCTGCAATGGGTATCTCTCAAGACTCTGATGCCTTGGCTGTCATCGTATCAGAGGAAACAGGCCGTATCAGTGTTGCCCTACGTGGCGAGTTCCAACTCCGCCTTTCTGCCGAACAATTGGAAAGTATCTTGACGAAAGAGATTGTAACGGCATGATGGGTGTTAGGTGTTGGGTGTTGGGTGTTTATATTTGTGTTGAATTGTTTAATCGTATTTTTCCAACAAAAACCATTACCTTTGCAATCGATATTGTTATTTCGGTATCGACATTTGCTTTTTCTATTTAAAGTACATAAAGACAAGATATGCTTACACTGAAGAATATAATCGAAAAACGCAACGCAGTCGTCGAAGGGCTGCAAAAGAAACACTTCGCAGAGGCAGAGAAGGTGATAGACGAGATAATAGACCTCGACAAAGAGCGTCGTAACACGCAAAAAGAACTCGACACCGCTCTTGCCGAACAAAACAAGATAGCAAAACAGATAGGTGCCCTCATAGGGCAGGGCAAGCATTCGGAGGCAGAAGCCGCCAAGGAGCAGACAGCCCGATACAAGGAGCAGAGCAAGCTGCTCGGCGATAAACTGAACGAGTACGAGAAGATGCTTCGCGACAAGCTGTTGCAGGTGCCGAACCTGCCGCACGAGAGTGTACCCGAAGGACGCACGGCAGAAGACAACAAGACAGAGCGAACGGGAGGCGTTGTCCCCGATATGCCGACCGATGCCTTGCCACATTGGGAGCTGGCGAAGCGTTACGACCTCATAGACTTTGAGCTCGGGGTCAAGATAACGGGTGCGGGGTTTCCGGTGTACAAGGGTAAAGGGGCAAGGCTACAGCGTGCGTTGATAAATTTCTTCCTCGACGAGGCACGCAATGCGGGTTATCTGGAGATAGAGCCGCCATACGTGGTAAATACGGACTCCGGCTACGGCACCGGGCAACTGCCCGACAAAGAGGGACAGATGTATCACGTTACCGTCGATGACCTGTATCTGATACCGACTGCCGAGGTGCCTGTAACCAATATCTTCCGCGACGTGATACTTGCCGAGAAAGATTTGCCCTGTAAGCTGACGGCATATTCGGCTTGTTTTCGCCGCGAGGCAGGCTCGTATGGCAAAGACGTACGCGGACTGAACCGCCTGCACCAGTTTAACAAGGTAGAGATAGTGCGTATCGACAAGCCCGAACACTCGTACGACAGCCTCGACGAGATGGTGCGGTATGTCGAGAACCTTATATGCAAGCTCGAGCTTCCGTATCGCATCTTACGTCTGTGCGGCGGCGATATGTCGTTTACGTCGAGTCTGACGTTCGACTTCGAGGTGTTTTCGGCAGCACAGAAGCGGTGGCTCGAGGTATCGTCGGTGTCGAACTTCGAGAGCTATCAGGCAAACCGCCTCAAATGTCGTTACAAGACGGCAGAGGGTAAGACGGAGCTTTGCCATACGCTCAACGGCAGTGCTCTGGCATTGCCCCGCATAGTCGCCGCCCTACTCGAAAACAACCAGACACCGAACGGTATACGCATACCGAAAGCGCTCGTGCCTTACTGCGGTTTCGAAATAATCGATTGAATGTTTTTTACCGTTTAATCGTGTAAGCGTGTAATCGTTTAAGCGAGGTGTTGGGTACTTGGTTTTGGATACGTAGGGGTACAAACAAAAAAGAGACGAACATACAAGTTCGCCTCTTTTTCGTAATTTGCTCCGCACTGCCGGTCGTAATTCCTAATTTTTCATTCAGACGCTTCAGCGCTTTACCATCTTAGCTACCGTGCCGTCGGCTTTTACGGTGTAGACACCTGCCGGCAAGTGCGATACTTCTACGCGGTCGGTATCGGTGGCGTAGGCTACTTCTATGCCATCGATGTTATACACACGTATGGTGCGAGCGGTAGACGAAAGGTAGAGCACGTCTGCCACAGGGTTCGGGTAGAGGGTGAGTGACGGCTCGGCGGCGGCTTCGGCTATGTCGGTAGAGTTTTTGGATATCACTACCTTGCTTGTTACCTTTTCGCCATTTAGTGCTACTGCTTTCAGCGATGTACTGAATGCCGCTCCTACAGGCTCGGTAATGGTGCAGCCATCGAGTGTAAGGCTGGCAAAGGCGTCTATAGAGCCATTTCTTCCATCGGCTGTTACCATAGCGTTTTTTATAGTAAGTTTGTCGCTCGAGTTGGGGGCTCCTGAGATGCCCCAGATCCCCTTGGCATTTACGGTGCAACTATCGATAGTAAGGTTAGTTCTATTTACGAATATACCACAATCACTTTGGCTTCTTGCATTGAGAGTGCCTACGCCGGTAATTCTAGCCGTATTTCTTAACACTATGGGTGCCATGTCAGATGCCAGATTGTTGGTGCCGATGACTTTAATCGTCAAGCCGTTGATGTGTGAAACAATGGCATGATTCATATTTGTTTGTATTGTAGCATCCTGCAATGTAAGTACTTTGTTGGCAGGGTCGTACTTTACCGTGCCGGTTACGTCGGGGATAACGGAGAGGTCGGAGCAGTTGGCAGATGTTACATCTACGCCGGCAATCTTGAGGTTGTAGGTGGTCTGTGCCATAGCTGTGGAGGCACTTGCGAGAAGCCCTACGGTGAGGGCAAAAAATAATACTACTTTTTTCATTTGATTTTTTATTTAATTATTATTACTCGTTCTATTCAATTCACGGTCGTGAATTAAAAATTATTCGTTCTTCTCAATTCACGGTCGTGGGTTGGTCGCCAACAACTGTTTTCTTCAAAACCACGGTCGTGGATTGCTCGCTTTACTCTACTTTGTGCAAAACCACGGTCGTGGGTCGCTTGCCGCCGATAGTTTCAGATAAAGATTATCTCCGAATTACCCCCGACGGCTACAAAGGTAATATCTTTTTTGCATTATGCAAAAAAATTAAGAAGTAAGAATGAAAAATGAAGGGGCGAGGAGAATTAAAAATTAAGAGTTAAAAATGAAGAAATGTAGGGATGTTGAAGCGTGTAAGCGTTGAATAAAAAGGGACGAACCCACAAGGCTCGCCCCCATTTTGTAACCAAAACGTACCGTACCGCGTTTACTTAAACTTCATTCCCAGATTCCACATTATAAACGAATAGACGTCGGTTTCTTCATCTATCACCTTTGTAATCGGCTTGCCGCCGCCGTGTCCGGCTTTGGTGTCGATACGGATAAGCTTGGGAGCGTCGCCCGTATCGGAGGCTTGCAGCTGAGCGGCATATTTGAACGAGTGTGCCGGCACTACACGGTCGTCGTGGTCGGCGGTAGTGATGAGGATAGCGGGATACGGCGTACCGTCGTTCTTGATGTTATGAAGCGGCGAGTAGGCTTTCAGATACCGATACATCTCTTGTGAGTCGTCGCTGCGACCGTAGTCTGAAGCCCAGTTCCAACCGATAGTAAAGAGATGATAACGCAGCATATCCATCACACCTACTTCGGGTATGGCTACGCGGAACAGGTCGGGACGCTGATTGATAACGGCACCCACGAGCAAACCGCCGTTAGAGCCGCCGTTGATGGCAAGGTGCTCGGCAGAGGTGTATTTCTCTTTTACGAGAAATTCGGCAGCAGCGATAAAGTCGTCGAACACGTTCTGTTTGTTCATCTTGGTGCCTGCTATGTGCCACTCTTCGCCATATTCGCCACCGCCTCTGAGGTTAGCCATCACATATATGCCGCCGTTTTCGATGAATGGCAGACGGAATGTAGAGAACGAGGGACGAAGCGATATGTTGAACCCACCATAACCGTAGAGCAGAGTGGGGTTTTTGCCGTTTTTCTTCAAACCTTTTTTATAAACCAAAAACATCGGTACGCGTGTACCGTCTTTGGAGGTATAGAAGAGCTGTTCGGTAGTATAATCTTCGGGGTTGAACTTCACTTTCGGTTCGATATACTTCTCCGACTTGTTGGCTTCGATATCGTATTTGAAGATTGTCGTCGGGTAGGTGAAAGATGTGAAAGCGTAGAATATCTCTTTCTCTTTCTTGTCGTAGCTGAACGAAGCTGTACCGAATGTGGGGAACTCTATCTCACGCTCGCGTTTGCCATCTACCGAATACACATACGAGCGTACAGATGCGTCTTTATCGTACGACACTATCATTTTGCCGTTGGTGAAGCCTGCCGATAGCAGCACGTTTTCCGACTCGGGTATTACGTCTGTCCAATTTTCGATTTTGGGGTTCGCTATATCGCCCTTCATCAGTTTGTATTTGGGAGCTTTGTAGTTGGTAAGGACGTAGAATGTGTCGCCTATCATATCTACGACGGTATAATCGTAAGAGTCGTCCGAAGCTATTTCCACTACCTTAGAGCCTGTTTTCTTGAGGTCTTGGACGAATAGACGGTTACCCAAGGCGGCACCGCCTTCATAGACGAATACGGCATTTTCTTCCTCGGGTACGGACGACGAGTAGAAACGTTTCGGATAATTCTTGTTTTCGTAGAACAGTTTGTCTGCACTCTGTGCCGTACCTATTTTGTGATAAAAAATCTTGTGATATTCGTTTACGTTAGAGAACTCTTTACCTTTCTTCGGTGCGTCGTATGCTGAGTAATAGAATCCGTTGCCACACCACGAAACGGACGAAAATTTAGCCCACTCTATCTTGTCTTGCGTCAGACTGCGGGTAGCAAGATCCATCACGTAAATCTCTTCCCAGTCGCTTCCGGAGCGAGATATCGCGTACGACATATACTTGCCGTCTCTCGAAAACTTGATACCTTTGAGAGCCACCGTGCCGTCGTCGGATAGTTTGTTGGGGTCGAGCAACACCTGTGCTTCGCCGTCGAGCGTATTTTTTACGTAGAGGACGCTCTGATTCTGCAGACCGTCGTTTTTGAAGAAATAATACTTGCCCTTTTCGATGAAGGGGACTCCGATTTTTTCGTAATTGGCAAGTTCCGTAAGACGACTTTTGAGGCTTTCTCTGAACGGTATCTTTGCCAGATAGTCTTGTGTAACCTTGTTCTGTGCTGCCACCCATTCTTTGGTCTGGGCAGAAGTGTCGTTTTCGAGCCAAGCGTAAGGCTCAGCCACAGTATCGCCGTAATAGACGTGGAAAGAGTCTGTCTTGGTGGTTTCGGGGTATACGATAACCTCCTGTCGGGGCTGCTTCTGCCCACAGGCAAACAACAATGCAGTTGCCATAATTAAAACTGAAAATTTTTTCATAAAAACTACTTTTACTATATGAAACGATTAAATTATTATCTTTATCCGTAACTAATGAGACGACAAAGGTATAAAAAATACGTGATATCTGCTGCTCGTATGCGATATTGTCTCTATGGAATAGGAATATTGTTGTACCTTTGTCGTCTGAATACGAAACATTAAATCTACTACACTACAAATGTCTATACACACACCCGACGACAGCCGAAAGGTTACTACCTTCCGCCTGAGCGAAATGAAAGAGCGCGGCGAAAAGATATCTATGCTCACCGCCTACGATTACACTATGGCAGGCATCATCGACCGAGCAGGCGTCGACGTAATACTCGTAGGCGACTCCGCCTCCAACGTAATGGCGGGCAATATCACCACTCTGCCTATGACACTCGACCAGATGATATATCACGGCAAGTCGGTGATGAAAGCCGTAAAACGTGCCTTGGTAGTGGTCGATATGCCTTTCGGCACATATCAGGGCAATTCGAAAGAAGCCTTAGCCTCGGCTATACGTATAATGAAAGAGACACACGCCGACTGTATCAAGATAGAGGGCGGAGTGGAAATCATCGAGAGCCTGCAACGCATCCTTACGGCAGGGATACCCGTGATGGGTCATCTGGGGCTTATGCCGCAATCTATCAACAAATACGGCACTTACGCCGTGCGTGCCACCGCAAAAGACGAAGCCGAGAAACTCATTGCCGACGCTCACGCTCTGGAAAAAGCAGGTTGCTTCGCTCTGGTGTTGGAGAAAATACCTGCCATGCTCGGAGAGCAAGTGGCACACGAACTAAAAATCCCCGTAATCGGTATCGGAGCAGGTAAGACCGACGGACAAGTGCTCGTACTACACGACATGCTGGGTATGACACAAGACTTCTCGCCCCGATTCCTACGCCGATATGCAGACCTCAACGCTATTATGACCGAGGCGGTGCAGAGTTATGTAGCCGACGTCAAAAACTCCGATTTCCCAAACGAAGAGGAGAGGTACTAAATATTATAATTCCCCACTAGAAACAATGATTATCGACGACAAATACTACGAAGACGACGACACGGGCGACGACTCTCCTCAGCCTAAGCCCGACCTGTACGAACATCACCGTATCGTAGTAGACAAAGGTCAGGGGCTTATACGTATCGACAAATATCTGACCAATCTGCTTGGCGGAGTCTCGCGTACAAGATTTCAGAATGCTGCTGATTTCGGTTTTATCACTGTCAACGGAGAGACCGTAAAATCGAGTTATCGCGTCAAGCCTCTCGACGAGATAGTAATATCGCTCGAAACGCCTCCGAGCGACTACACGATAGTACCGCAAGACATACCGCTCTCGGTAGTATTCGAAGACGACGATATTATGGTCGTCAACAAAACACCCGATATGGTGGTACACCCCGGTGTGGGCAACCTCGACGGCACGCTGCTCAACGCCATCGCTTGGTATCTGAAAGACAATCCGAAATTCGACGTCAACAATCCTCGTGTGGGGCTTGTACACCGTATCGACAAAGACACTTCGGGGCTGTTGCTCATAGCCAAAAACGAACAGGCAAAGTCGTTCCTTGGCAAACAGTTCCAAGACAAGACTACGAAGCGAACCTACAACGCTCTGGTATGGGGCATAGTCAAAGACGACACCGGCACCGTCGACGGAGCATTGGCTCGAAATCCGAAAGACAGAATGCAATTCTGCGTCGTCGACCCCGACGAAAACCCGTTGGCAAAACACGCCGTTACTCATTACAGGGTGTTGCGTAGATTCAAGTATACCACCCTCTTGGAGTGCAACCTCGAGACGGGACGTACTCACCAGATACGAGTACACATGAAACATATCGGACATACGCTGTTCAACGACGAACGTTACGGCGGCAACGAGATACTCTTCGGCGAACGAACGGCGAAGTACAAACAGTTTGTCGGCAACTGCTTCGAGGTATGTCCACGGCAGGCTCTGCACGCCAAGACACTGGGATTTGTACACCCTACGACGGGCGAGGAGTTGTTTTTCGACACCGAACTGCCCCACGACTTCCAAGCTCTGCTCGACAAATGGGAGCGCTACTCACTTGCCTGATTATTTGCAGATGTCGGGAGGAAGTGTCGGTAAAATCGATAAAAATTGATTATCTTTGCGCGTTATAAAATACATTTACATACGACTAAAAAAGTATTGTTTTATGAAGAAATTGTTTTTTGTTATTATGGCAGCATTTACACTGTTTTCTTTCGGCAAAAAGGCTTATGTATCAGACCTGAAGACGCCGTCTATCGATGAGTTCGACTATAAGGTAGAGGAGTTTGCCGATATGGGTATCCTTCGCTACAGAGTGCCCGATATAGAATCGCTCTCTACCGCTCAGAAAGAACTTCTCTACTATCTTACAGAAGCTGCTTTACAGGGTCGCGACATACTTTACGACCAAAATTGCAAGTGGAATCTCCCTATCCGCCGTGCTCTGGAGGCGGTCTATACGAACACCAAAGACCGAACTTCCGACAACTTCAAGGGCTTGGAACTCTATCTGAAAGAGGTCTGGGTATCGAACGGTATTCATCATCATTACTCTGGCGATAAGTTTACGCCTCACTTCGAGCAAAAATATTTCGTCGACGAGGTAAGGAAAGTACCCACCAAAGCTCTCCGCCTGCAAAAAGGACAGACTGTCGACGGTCTGTTGGCAGATATATTGCCCGTTATCTTCGACCCCAAACTGTATGCCAAGAAGACCAATCAGGCATCGGGCGTAGACCTTATAGCAACGTCGGCAGGCAACTATTACGATGGAGGTATTACTCAGAAAGAGGCTGAAGAGTTTTATGCAAAGATGAAAGATACCACCGACCGCCAACCCGTTATGTACGGGCTGAACTCTAAGCTGGTAAAACGTGACGGTGTAGTCTCCGAAGAGGTCTACCGCATCGGAGGGCTCTATTCGACTGCTCTGGAAAAGGTCGTTTATTGGCTGCAAAAAGCTGCTGCCGTTGCCGAAAACGACGCACAGAAGGCAGCTATCGACAAACTGATACAATTCTACAAGAGCGGTAGTCTCAAAGACTTCGACGCCTACTCTATCCTATGGGTAAACGATACCGCTTCGCAGATAGACGTTGTAAACGGCTTCATCGAAAGCTACGGCGACCCGCTCGGTATGAAAGCCAGCTGGGAGTCGCTGGTAAACTTCAAGAACATGGAGGCTACCAAACGCACCGAAATCATCAGTGCCAACGCACAGTGGTTCGAGCGTAACTCGCCTGCCGAAGACCGCTTCAAGAAAGATAATGTAAAGGGTATCACTGCCAAAGTCATCACCGCCGCCATACTTGCAGGCGACTGCTACCCCACTACTCCTATCGGTATCAATCTGCCCAACTCCAACTGGATACGTGCCGAACACGGCTCCAAGTCGGTAACCATCGAGAACCTCACCGAAGCATACAGCCAAGTAGCCAAAGGCAACGGCTTTGCCGAAGAGTTCTACTGGAGCCCCGCCGAGGTAGAGCTTGTAAACAAATACTCCAACCTTACGAGCAACCTGCATACCGATCTGCACGAGTGTCTGGGACACGCCTCGGGCAAGCTGCTGCCGGGTGTAGACCCCGATGCTCTGAAAGCATACGGCTCCACTATCGAAGAGGGACGTGCCGACCTGTTTGCTCTCTACTTTATGGGCGACCGCAAAATGGTCGAACTCGGTCTATTGCCCGATACCAACGCCTACAAAGCAGAGTACTATACATATCTTACAAACGGTCTGCTTACACAGCTTACCCGCATAGTACCGGGCAACAATATCGAAGAGGCTCACATGCGAAACCGTCAGATGATAGCCCGCTGGGTGCTGGAGAAATCCAAAGACGACAAGGCGGTCGAAATGGTCGAAAGAGACGGTGAAATGTTCGTTAAGGTAAACGACTACAAAAAGATAAAACAGCACTTCGGCGAACTCTTGGCGCTGGTACAGCTCATAAAATCTACGGGAGACTATCGTGCTGCACACGACTTGGTCGAAAACTACGGCGTACGCGTCGATAAGGCTATCAACCAACAGATACGCGACCGCTACGCACAGCTCAATATCAAACCTTACAAAGGTTTTGTAAACCCCGTATATACGCCCGTTTACGACAAACACGGTAAATTCGTCGACATCAAAATCGACTATACCGAAGGCTTCGCCAAGCAGCACTTACGCTATTCGCGCGACTACTCCAACCTATAACGACTATCGGGTACGGACAATAAATAAGGGCGATTCCAATAACGGAACGCCCTTTTCGTTTCCGCACCTATCCCTCACGCAAGAGGCGTACAGACATTCGCGATTTGTCTCATCGGGGCAATTTCATATGTTTGCTCGTTGCATTTGGTAGATGCAAACTCTCGCTACTTCTAATCCATAATCTCCCTCTTTCTTCGGTCAAAACGACAGCATTAGCCATCTCGCGATACGCCATTATGTCAGGTATGGAAGCGGTTGCCCTTTTGGAACACTATTTGATTATCGTCTAAAGCGACAATAAAACGTTATACATACAAAAAATATTTTTACGAAAATGAACAACAACTATAATAATCAACAGAAAGAGAGTGGGCTGCAACGGTACGCCATCAACCTATGCGACAAAGCCCGTAACGGCAAGCTCG
>ERZ773022.2613-NODE-2613-length-10671-cov-12.645158_pt1 | contig 10671 bp, 8 predicted proteins | sample MGYA00580839_ERZ773022 | MGnify/ENA primary metagenome ERZ773022 (study PRJEB29015, sample SAMEA2738020) | human oral metagenome | biome: human oral; feature: human-associated habitat; material: dental | place: China | collected 2044 ... | reverse complement strand
CAGGACGACGCCGCGGACCAGCTCGGGACGGCGCCCGCCCACGACCATGGCGGTGGCGGCCCCCATGGAGTGGCCGATGACGACGGGCGGGGGCGCCGCGGCCAGCCCCAGGGCGCGCCGGCCGCGGGCATCGACGGCCAGGTCCTCCAGGACGGCGACGGCGTCGTCGACGAGGACCTCGCCGGCGCGCTCCAGCTCGGCGGGCTCCCAGCGCGGGGACAGGCCGTGGCCGCGGGCATCGACGGCGACCACCCGGTAGCCCAGGGCCCTCCAGTGGTCGATGGCGTCGGTCTGGGAGACGGCCGAGGCGGTGATCCCGTGGAGGAGCACCAGGGTGGGGGCGTCGTCGGGTCCGACGACGATGCGGGCGAGAGAATGGCTCATGCCTCCATCCTTCCTTATCCCGGGGCCATAGGCTGGGTCCATGGCAGAGCAGAACGAGCAGAACGAGTCGTACACGCAGACCTCGGGACCGCGCATGAACGTCGAGTCCTTCAATCTCGACCACACGCGGGTGGCCGCGCCGTTCGTGCGGATCGCGGACCGCAAGCGCCTGCCGGGCGGCGACGAGCTGGTCAAGTACGACGTGCGCTTCACCCAGCCCAACCGCGAGCACCTGGAGATGAGGGCGGTGCACTCCATCGAGCACCTGACCGCCGAGCTCATGCGCAACCACACCGACCGGCTCATCGACTGGGGGCCGATGGGCTGCCAGACCGGCTTCTACGCCCTGACCCTGGGCCTGGAGCCGGCCGAGTTCCTGCCGCTGCTGGAGGCGACCCTCCGCGACATCCTGGAGGCGACCGCGGTGCCCGCCGCCAACGAGGTCCAGTGCGGATGGGGCGCGAACCACTCCCTGGAGGCGGCGCAGGAGGCAGTGCGCGCCTTCCTCGCGGCGCGCCCGGAGTGGGAGGTCGTCATCCCCGAGTCGCCGGCGGACTCCGGGGTCTCGGCGGACTCCGGGGTCTCGGCGGACTCCGAGGCCCCTGCCGCTCCCGGGGCCGCCGCCCCCGACCGGGGCGCCGACGCGTGACGCCTCTGGAGTCGATCGCCGACGACGTCATCGTCGTCCCGCAGAGCCCGATCCTGCTGCTGACCGTCCTCCTGCAGCCGGGGATGATGCTGCTGGCCTACCTCGTGGGCCGCCTCACCCGCCGTATCCTGCGCCGCTGGGGCACGAGCCTGTCCTCCTCCGCGGCGACCCTCACGGCCCTGCTGGGCCTGTGGGGCGGTCTGGCGCTGGGGGCCTGGGTCTTCGAGGAGGACTACCTGTGGGCGACACGCCTGCTGGTGTGCGCCGTCGCCACCGCCGTCGGGGTCATCGTGCTGACCTCCGCCGTGGCCGCCTGGCTGCAGCACGAGCCCGAGCTCGAGCCGATCGCGGCGGTGGCGGCCCGCGGGGAGTCGGCGACCCTGGAGTTCAAGTCCTCGGCGCGCGTCAACCTGCGCACCGGCAAGCGCGACGACGCCATGGAGACCGTCGCCGCCAAGACGGTGGCGGCCTTCCTCAACTCCCGCGGCGGCACGCTGCTGCTCGGGGTCGACGACGACGGCCGGCTCATCGGCCTGGGCCCGGACTACACGACCCTGCGCCACGAGAACGCCGACCGCTACGAGCTCTTCCTGCGCGACCTGTGGCGCACCCGCCTGGGGGCGAACGCCGCGGCCCTGCCGCGCCTGGACTTCGCTCCGGCCGACGAGGGCGATGGCGCCGAGGTCTGCCGGGTCACCGTGCCGCCCTCGCCGGTCCCCGTCTACCTGTCCGGCCCCAAGGGCAGGGGCGGGCGCGAGCTGTGGGTGCGGGCGGGCAACTCCAGCCAGCGGCTCGAGGTCGATGACGCCATCACCTACGTGTCTCAGCGCTGGCCGCACGCGGTGCGCCCCTCCTGGCGCAGCCGGATCGGCGCCTACCTGCTCTACCACCGCCGCCCGGCCGGGGCGCCGGCCGAGGGCGGCCAGACCCCGGGCCGGCTCCTCGGCTAGCGCCGCGCCGACCAGCGCGTCCTGTCAGCCGGCGCGTCCAACGTCGACTGCGGTCTGCAACATGAACGTACCTTTCTCCCGTCCTTCTGACTTCTATCCCCAGAAGGACGGGAGAAAGGTACGTTCATGTTGCCAAGGTACGTTCACGTTCCGGCGCGTCCTGGGCGGGCGCCCGGACGCTGCGCACGCTCCGGCGGGATCCGCCTCTGCCGTGCGCGACCGCTCTTCTACGAGCGGCCCCAACGCTTACTGCGCTCCTTCTCCTCGTACAGTAAGGGACAAAGGCGCGCAGTAAGCATCAACGGGCCCTCAGCAAGTCGCCGCTCTCACTTCTTGCGGCGGAGCTTCTCGCGCAGGGACTCGACGCGGTCCTCCCACTTCTGCTTGCGCTCCTGACGGCGCTCCTCGTGCAGCACTCGGGCGGCCTCACGATCGGCGGCGATGGCGGCGGCCTCGGCGGCCTCGAGCTCGGCGAGGACCTGGTCGGCCTCGAGCCGGAGGACCTGACCGCCCAGCGGGGCGACGACGTCGTCGAGCACCTCGGTGGCGTACTCCTCGACCTCGGCGAGGATGGCGGTGGTGCCCGCGGGCAGCCGCCTGCTGAGCTCGCCGATGGCGGACTCGGAGCGATCGACGCGGTCGGCGTCGGCGAAGCCGCCGATCAGGGAGCCCGCGCCCCATCCCAGCAGCATGCCCAGCGGGCCCCCCAGAATGCCGACGGCCATGCCGATCAGGCCTCCGCCGACAGCCGCGCCTCCGATCACGGCGTCGTCGCCCTCGGCCAGGTGGAGGTTGCCGTCGGCGTCGCGCTCCCCGATGACGGCTGCGGCGATAGTGATCCGCCCCTCGGCGGCCGCCCCGCGCAGGACGCTCAGCGCCTTGTAGGCATTTGCGGATTCCTCGAAGCCTACGACAACGAAATTGTGAGCAACCATAAAATACCGTCCTATCGTGTCCTTGTTGTTCGTTGTTCCTATTGCGTGCTGACGCAGTGGCCGTAGGCGCTGTGGCTGGCAGACAACTGAATATGCGAGAAGAAATACCAATGAACGCGCTCCGTGGCTCCGGAGCGGTCCGCACCGCATCGGGGCGGACGGCCCGTTCTGGCGGGCACCGGAAATCCCGTGCCCGCCGTGCCCGCCCGGGCTCCGGTGCGTGACCCGCTCCCCCGGGCCGGCAGCCTGTCCGGAGCGGGATGCCGGCCCGGGCACGGCGGGTACGGCCGCCGCTCACCGCGGCACGGACCGCCGCCCCTCACGCGGCGGCGAGCTCGCGCCGGAGCACGGCCAGGGACGTGGCCCGGCGACGACGCACCGCCAGCGTCATGACCAGGGCGCTCAGGGCCGCCCACAGGCACAGGACGACGGCCGCGGACCATTCGCCTGCGCCCGCCGTCCCCAGCATGATGCCGCCCAGAGCCGAGTCGAGCACCGTGACCGGGAGAGCGCCCGCCATCCCACCGGGAGCGTTCACGGACAGGACCCACGCCGCCTGAGCCGCCAGGGCCAGGAGCGAGACGGCACTGGTCCCGCGCGCGCCGAACGCGGCCATAAGGGCGGCGTGCAGCGCCGTCATCGCCACTGCGCCCAGCAGGACCAGCCCGCCCGCGGCCCACACGTTGCCGAACCGGGCGCCCGCGAGCGCCAGCGCTCCGGTCAGCAGCACCGCCTGCACCACGGCCAGCCCGAGAGCGGGCTTCAGGGAGGCGATGGCCAGTCGCGCCGGTGTCATGGCGGCCTCCACGCGGCGCCGGCTCATGATCCCCAGCCCCGAGACGATGACCAGCGCCCCGATCCACAGGGCCAGGCTCAGCGCGTGCGGGCTCATGCGCGTGGCCGCCACGGCGTCCGAGTCCGCGTGCGCGCTCACGGACACGGGCTGGGCCAGGGAGTCGGCGAGCTCCCCGGCCTCCTGCTCGCTGTAGGACGGCACGGCGCCCGACGCGGCGCTCAGCCCGTCGTCGAGGGTGCCGGCCCCGGTGGAGACCTGGGAGGCCCCCGTGGCGGCGGCGGAGCCGGCGGCGGTCAGAGCGCTGGAGCCCGCCGAGATCTGCTGAAGAGAGGCGCACAGCTGGGCGGAGCCTCCCATGGCCTCACAGTTGGCGGCCAGCTGATCGACCGCGCCCGTGTACCCGTTGATGGCGCCGTTCAGCGTGCCGTTGGCCGCCGTGTCCCCGCTGGAGCCGATCCCGGCGGCGAGCTGCTCGGCGCCCGAGGAGAGGAAACCGGCCGCGGTGGACGCCTGCCCGAGCTGGCTGGACAGGGTGCTCAGCGAGGACAGAGAGCCGTTGAGGTAGGCGGTGGAGATGGTAGTCCCCAGCGAGTCGACGGCCGCGGAGACCGCCTCCTGGCTGATCGCGCCCACGGAGGAGGCGGACGACTGGGAGGTCTCCACCTCGACGGCGGCCCGCGCAGGGGCGCCGCCGAGTGTGCTGGTGATGGCCTGGGAGAAGCCGGCCGGGATGGTGATGACCGCCTCGTAGGCTCCGTCGGCCAGTCCCCTGGCCGCCGTGTCCTCGGTGACTACGGAGTAGTCCAGGCGCTCGGTGGTGGCGCCGGTCGTGGACTCGGCCGTCAGGGCGGTGCCGGGGTCGGTGAGGCGGCCCACCAGGAGGCGGCCCGCGGGCAGCGTGCTGCCGTCGGGCGCGGTGGCCGGGGTGTCGAGGTTGACGACGGCGGCGCGGATGGCAGCGGCCGAGTCTGCCGGGGTGGTCGCCGAGCGCACCACCACCAGGCCCGCGAGCGCGGGCACGAGTGCGATGAGGATCGTCAGGATGAGAGAACGGCGTGTCATGCGTTGGCCTCGCTCGTCTTGTCGGAGGTGTCGGAGATGTCGGAGGAACCGGGGGAGCCCGGGCCGGCGGGGCTCTCAGGGCCGTGGGCGCGGGCGCCGACGGGTGAGCGCCGGGCCGGAGCGCGCAGGACGTGCGCGGTGCCGTCGGCGTCCACATCGATGACGGCGTCCATGTTGATCCCGTCGACGTCGGGCAGCTCCCCGTCAGCCGCGGCGTCGGCGGTCACGACGACGGCCACGCCCCGGGAGGCCAGCGCCGCCACGCGCTTCCACCGCCGCCCGCCGGGGTCGTCGACGACGACGATCCTCACGTGGGGGGCCACGGGGTCGTCGTAGGCGTGCAGGGCGGTGGTGACGGACTGGATGGCGGCCGTGCCGTCGGGCAGGACGTGGTCGGCCACGACGAGGATGCCGCCGGCGGCGAGCAGGCCGCCGGCGACGACGGCGATACCCAGGCCCGCGCCGGTGTTGGCCAGGCCGGACTTGCCGTTGGCGGGCTTGGCGGCGGCGGTCGTCGGGGCGGCCGGGACCGGGGCCGGGTCGGCAGTGGTCGGGTCGGCGGTCGGAGCCGGGCTCGGGTCGATCGGGATGTCCTCGTCCTGGATGTTCCACCAGCCGTTGACCACCTCGATCGGCTTGCTCACCAGGCCCTCGCCGTACGTGGAGCCCCAGATCTCAATGAGGTACTTGCCGTCGGGCAGGTCCGTGGGGACGTCGCCGGCGTAGGTCACGCGGCCGGTGCCGTCGGCGGTGACCGTGAAGAGGTTGCGGACGTGGTTCTCGGTGTCGGCGTTGACCAGGTAGCCGATCACCTCCTCGCCGGGGGTGAAGCCGGTGAGGTCGATGTCGAAGCGCTGGTGGTCGTATTTGCCGTCGCCGTCGTCGTCCGAGGAGACGATCGCGGCCTTGCCGTCCACGTCGGTGGAGTCGATCTCCAGGTCGGCCTGCTCGCCGCTGGTCGTCTTGCCGTTGTAGTTCATGCAGCCGAAGTTCACGACGCCCGCGGAGGGGTCGCTCAGGCCCTTGTCCTTCACAATGGCGGGGATGTCGAGATCGACCGACCAGGTCCCGTCCTCCTTGGCGGTAACGGCGCCCTCCGCAACCGATTTGGCCGCCTCCTTGGGAGTGAAGACGGCCCAGGTGACGGTGGAGGGCTTGCCGTTGACGGGGGCGCAGCCGGTGCCGGTGACGGTCACCGGCTTGTCGGGGGCGGTGCGGATGACGTCGCCCTTATCCAGGTGGAGACCCGACTCGTCGGCGGCGACGGGGCTGGCGAGGGCGGCGCCCGCCGCCACGAGGGCGAGGGCGCCGCCGAGTGCGGCGATGGAGCGTCCAAGACGCATGTGATCCTCCAGAGAGATGGGAGTTGTCGGAAGATGCCGGGGATGACATCCTTCATCCTTCCGCAAGGAAGTCTCGCACCCGGCGCAGCGCGCTCACAAGGCCCTGACGGCATATGTCACGATTGTGTCTCGAAGACCGGGGCGTTCCACACCATAACACATGCCGCAGTCGGCGCGGGATCTCATGGGAAGACCTCCCCGCGCCCCGCCGCTCGCACGCCCCGTCGCCCAGGCCGCGCAGATGAGGAGGAACGGTCATGAGGATCGTCCTGGCCCCCGACTCCTTCAAGGAGAGCATGACGGCGCGCGAGGCCGCCCGGGCCATGGCCGAGGGCGTGAAGGACGCCGATCCCCGCGCCCGGACGGTCCTCGCCCCCATGTCCGACGGCGGGGAGGGCTTCGTCGACGCCGTCGCCGCCGCCTGGGGCGCCGACCTCGTCGACGCCGACACGGTTGACGCGCTCGGCCGGCCCATCCGGGCGGTCTACGGCCTGAGCGGCGGGCGCGCCGTCATGGACGTCGCCGGCTGCGCCGGCCTGGAGCTCATCGCCCCCGCCGACCGCGACGTCCTCAGATCCAGCACCGCGGGCCTGGGCCTGCTCATGAGGGACGCCCTGCGCCGCGGCGCCCGCACGATCCTCCTGGGCATCGGCGGCTCGGCCACCAATGACGCCGGAGTCGGCATGCTCCACGCCCTGGGGGCCGGGCTGCTCGACGCCGACGGCCGCCCCCTCGCCCCCCGCCCCGACCAGCTCGACCGGCTCGCGGCCATCGACGCCTCGGCCCTGGCCCCGCTCCTGGGCGGCGCGACCATCAGGGTCGCCTGCGACGTCACCAACCCCCTGACCGGGCCGAATGGCGCCACCGCCGTCTTCGGCCCCCAGAAGGGGGCGACCGCCGACCTCGTCCCGCGGCTCGAGCGCGCCCTGGAGCGCGTCGCGCGGGTCAGCGGCCACCGGGACCAGGCGGACGCGCCCGGTTCGGGCGCCGCCGGAGGCCTCGGCTTCGCGCTGCGGGCCTTCCTGGACGCCGAGCTCGAACCGGGCGCCGAGCTCGTCGCCCAGCAGATCGCCCTGCCCGAGACGGTGCGCGGCGCCGACCTCGTGCTCACCGGCGAGGGGACCGTCGACACCCAGACCCCGGCGGGCAAGACGCCCGCCGGAGTCGCCCGCATCGCCGCCTCGGCCGGGGTGGACTGCGTCGTCCTGGCCGGGCGCGTCGGCCCCGGGGCCGAGCGCCTCCTGCGCTGCGGGGCGACCGAGATCATCGGCATCGGCCCGCCCGACGAGCCCCTGGCGCGGGCGCTGCGCCGCGGCCCGGACAATCTGCGCCGGGCGGTCGGCCAGTACCTGCGGCGCCGGCGCACGGACCCCCGCCCGCCGGCGGGCCCCGCCCGCCTCACCAGATGGTGACCCGCTCCTGGGGCGCCAGCCACAGCGCGTCGCCCTCGCCCACCCCGAAGGCCTCGTAGAAGGCGTCGACATTGCGCACGATCCCGTTGCAGCGGAACTCCGCCGGCGAGTGCGGGTCGATGGTCAGCAGCAGGCGCGCGCGGTCCTCGCGGTCCTTGCCCCGCCAGATCCGCGCCCAGGAGTAGAAGAAGCGCTCCAGGGCGCTCAGCCCGTCGATCACCGGGGCGTCGTCGAAGGAGCCGATGCCCCCGCGCCCCAGGGCCAGGCCGTAGGCCTTGAGCGCAATGCCCAGGCCCCCCAGGTCGCCGATGTTCTCCCCGATGGTCAGCGCCCCGTTGACGTGGGGCACCTCCTCCACCGGAGCGCCCTCCCGCCGGGCGGCGGCCACGAGCGAGGCCGGCCGGTAGGCGTCGTACTGGGCGATGAGCGCCCGCGTGCGCGCCCTGAAGGCCTCGCGGTCCGCCTCGGTCCACCAGTCCTCGACCCTGCCGGTCCCGTCGAAGGCCGAGCCCTGGTCGTCGAAGCCGTGGCCGATCTCGTGGCCGATGACCGCGCCGATGGCCCCGTAGTTGACGGCGTCGTCGGCCCCCGGGTCGAAGAAGGGCGGCTGGAGGATGGCCGCGGGGAAGACGACCTCGTTCATCGTCGGGTTGTAGTAGGCGTTGACCGTCTGCGGGGTCATGTGCCACTCGGCGCGGTCCACCGGGCCGGCCAGCCTGGTCAGGTCCCGGGCCAGGTCGAAGGCCTCGACGCTGCGCACCGAGGCCATGAGGTCGCCCGGGGCGACGACGACGCCGGAGTAGTCCCGCCAGGTGTCGGGGTAGCCGATCTTGGGGGTGAAGCGCGACAGCTTGTCCAGGGCGCGCTCGCGGGTGGCCCCGCCCATCCACTCCAGGGAGGAGATGGAGGCCCGGTAGGCCTCGATGAGGTCGGCCACGAGGCGCTCCATGGCGGCCTTGTGCTCGGGCGGGAAGTGCCGGGCCACGTAGACCTCGCCCAGGGCCTCGCCCAGGCACCCCTCGACGAGCCCCACGCCCCGCTTCCAGCGGGCCCGCAGCTCGGCGACGCCCTGGAGCCGCCGGGAGTAGAAGGCGAAGCTCTCCTCCACGAAGTCGCTCGACAGCAGCGGGGCGCGGCCGTGGACCGCGTGCCAGGCCGCCCAGGCCCGCAGGTCCTCCAGGGGGGTGGAGCGCCAGACGCCGGCGGCGTGCGCCAGGTAGTCGGGCTGCTTCACGATCGCGCGCGACAGGAAGGGGCCCATCTTCGCCCCGGCCGCCGACGCGGCCGCGGCCACGCCCTCCCGCCAGGCCCCCCAGGGCAGGTCCGGGGCGGAGGAGACGATCTCGTCCCAGGTGCGCGGGTTGTTCATCTTCTCGACGTCGCGGCAGGTCACCCGGTCCCAGTGGCCGGCGGCCAGGGCGGTCTCGAGCGCCATGACCCGTTCGGCCAGGTCCTGCGCCGTCGCCCCCAGGCGGGCCGGCAGCCCGGCCGACTCCGCCATGCGGGCGATGTGCGCGACGTAGTCCCGGCGCAGGTCGGCCTGCGCCTCCTGGCGGTAGTAGGACTCGTCGGGCAGGCCCAGTCCGGCCTGCCCCACCCAGGTGGTGTAGTGATCGGGGTCGTTGAGATCGTTCTCGACGTCGACCCGGATGACGCCGGAGAACCCCGTGGCGATCCCGGCCCCGATCGCGCGCGCCAGCGCCTCCTTGTCCGTCGCGCCCAGCAGCGGGGCCAGCTCCGCCTCCAGCGGGGCGGCGCCCAGGGCCTCGATGCGCCCGGCGTCCATGAAGGCGGCGTAGAGCGCGGCGATCTTGCCCCGCGGCGTCGTCGGGGGCCCGGCGTCGGCCGGAATCTCGGCGGAGAGCTCGTCGAGAATGGCGCGGCAGGCCTCCTCCGCGGCGTCGCGCAGCACCGTGAAGGAGCCGGTGGAGGGCCGGTCGGCGGGGATCTCGGCGCGGGCCAGCCAGGCGCCGTTGACGTGGCGGAACAGGTCGTCCTGGGCGCGGACCGACTCGTCGACGGCGGCGGTCTCCAGGACTCCGGCGAGGACGGCGGGCGCGGGGGAGGGGGCTGAAGTCATGACGTCCAACCTAGCGGCGCGCGCAGCGCGCGCCCAGACGCCGTTGATACGATGCAATATGTTCGCGTGAGGCACAATCGGCGCATGCGCATTCACATCGGCACCGATCACGCAGGATTCGAGCTCAAGACCCGCCTCGTCGAGCACTGGCGCTCCCGGGGGCACGAGGTCGTCGACCACGGCGCCTTCGAGTACGACCCCGCCGACGACTACCCTGCCTTCTGCTTCGCCTGCGGCGAGGGCGTGGCCGCCGACCCCGGCAGTCTCGGCGTGGTTCTGGGCGGCAGCGGCAACGGCGAGCAGATCGCCGCCAACAAGGTCCCGGGCGTGCGGGCGGTCCTGGTGTGGTCCGTGGAGACGGCGCGCCTGGCGCGGGCCCACAATGACGCCAATGTCGCCGGTTTCGGAGTGCGCCAGCACTCGGCCGGGGAGGCGGTGGAGATCCTCGACGCCTTCCTGGCCGAGCCCTTCCCGGCCGAGGCCCGCCACCAGCGGCGCCTCGACCAGATCAGCGCCTACGAGCGCGCCCGCCCCCGCGCCTGAGCCTGGCGGGGGCGCGCGCCGTCGGCTACGGTTCCGCCCATGCCCGAGGGCCACACGATCCACCGACTCGCCGCCGCCCTGAGCGAGCTCTACGCCGGCCAGCGCCTGGCCGTCTCCTCGCCGCAGGGCCGCTTCGCGGCCGGGGCCGCGCGCCTGAACGGCCTGGTGCTGCTGGGCGCCCGGGCGCACGGCAAGCACCTGTTCCTGCCCTTCGCCCCCGCGGCGGACCTGCCGCTCGACGACGGGGCCGTCGTGTGGCTGCGCGTCCACCTGGGCCTGTACGGCGCGTGGACCTTCGACGGCGACGCCGAGTTCACCGCCCCGCACGCCATCGGGGCGCCCCGGCGCCGGGTGGGCGAGCGCGGCGAGCACGCGCTGCGCCACGGCGGCGGCTCCGCGCTGTCGGGCCTGTCCGGAGGCGACGACGCGGCGGCGCCCGCGCCGGGGCTGTGGGAGCCGCCCGAGCCGAGCAGAGCGATCCACGCGTCTTCGCTCGCGGACCAGGACGGAATCATCC
>ERZ773022.2612-NODE-2612-length-10675-cov-23.761864_pt1 | contig 10675 bp, 9 predicted proteins | sample MGYA00580839_ERZ773022 | MGnify/ENA primary metagenome ERZ773022 (study PRJEB29015, sample SAMEA2738020) | human oral metagenome | biome: human oral; feature: human-associated habitat; material: dental | place: China | collected 2044 ... | reverse complement strand
CAAAACGACGAATGGGCCGAAGGCCGACGCTACCTCAGCCTCGACATCCTCACCAAATCACGACTCACACCACAACCCACCCAACAGGAGAACACCCCACTCCAACTCAGCGCATAAACCACCCCGAAGGACACAAAACGATTACACCACTCCACAGGACTTGACCGCCGCCATCTCATAGTCCCCGTCGTACTGGCGCAGGTACGCCGTTTTATTCTTCAGCCAACGTACGGGCTTCTCATTCACGTCAGCACCCTCAACGTTGACAACCCCGACTGTATTTCCATCCAGATCAAAGGCACGCACATCTACCCTGATCGGCGCGCTGAAACCGTTCCTCGCCTGGTTAGCCGCTCTCTTCAACAGGTCGTCAACATCGTCGACGCCGACGACGCTGATACCATCCCGCTCCGACACACCCAGCAGGATTACGCCTCCACCCGGCTTGTTCGCGAACGAGCTCAATGTCGGACCCAGCTGCTCCGGCGAGTACTCCGAAAAGGTCTTTGCCTCGATCGACGTGGTATCGCCACCGCGCAGCTCAAGCACAGCCAGGGCACCCAGCAGTTCATCGTGATCGTTGATCATAGGCTCGATTCTATCTCATAGAACCCCACTTCTATGTCATAGATACCCATTTCTATCTCATAGAATCCTCAGAAGATCCCATAAAAGTTCATTGACGACGCGGAACGCGACATAGAGGGACTTCAGGAAGTGCGAGGCAGGCACGGAAGCACGCGACACGGCACGATACCGCCACCTCCGCTCTTACCACGTAGATGTTTCACGTGAAACAATCGCGGGAACAGTCACCAAGCGGTCTCGCGCACGCCGCCGCAACTACTTGCGGTGGTAGCGCGGGCTCGTGCCCAAGTGCGTCGGGTAGACGTTCAGGCCGTCCTTCAGCTTCGACTCGTCGAAGCCGCGATACGTGTACGAATTATCGTTCACAATATCCGTCGGATCCACGACGCCATCCGCGTACTGCTGGACCTCCTCCGGCGTCGGATTCGACCCGCCCTGCTTCTGCGCCAACGGGTTCTCATCAGGGAACTGCGACGGATCCGTATTCAGGATCGCGCCCGGATCGATGCCGCCAAACCCGGTGTACTTATTCCACCCATGATCAGGATTCAAGCCCGTCTTCACCAGCAACTGCAGCAGCTGGTTGGAAGTCGCCTGAGGCCACCGCTGCTTCGCCAACGCCAGAACGCCCGTGACGATCGGCGATGCGACCGACGTGCCAGAGATAGTGTCGTTAGCGCCAGTTTCGATGTTACGGAAGAGCACAGGCCCGCCAATAGAAGCCGTCACCACTCCCTCACCCCACGAGGAGTAATCCTGTCGAGTCCCATCGGTACCGATCGCTGTTACACCGACAACGCCCGACCACTTAGACAAGGACAGATCGTCATTGTCAAAACCGTCATTGCCAGCAGCCGCGACAAGGATTACTCCACTCGACATCGCGCGAGCAACGGTCCATTTCATCGGGTCATTGCCATCATCGCTGGAAGCGGACAGGTTGATGATCTGGACCCCATCATTCATCGCCTGATTCAGCACCCAGACCGGCTCCGTTTTACCCACGTAACCACCGCCACCGAAGCAGTCGCTTGATGCCTGATCATCCTGGGTACCAAAAGGAATCGTGTAACTCCACAGGGAAGCGCCGGGAGCAACACCATAGACATCCGACACGAGGATAGAAGCCACACCCGTGCCATGCTTCCGAGAACCATTGGAACTCGTTATGGTACAGGTTTCCTTAGCAGTGATTTTCGCACCCTTGAGTTCGGGCACGGATGTGTCTACAGGACCATCGATCATCGCGATGGTGACTCCCTCGCCCGTGTAGCCCTTCGCGCGCGCACGATCCAGTCCGTAGTACGCGAAGTACGGCTGATCGGCCGCGGTGATCGTGTCGGCTGCGTTCGCGGGGGCAGCGGGAATCGACACGATGCCCGCCGCGAGCGCGCCCACGGCAGCCGCGGCGACGCTGTTCCTCACGCGCACTCGTCGCCCCCTCATTGCCCTCACCATTGGCGCGGGTCCCATCCGTCGTCCCGACGCGGAACAGGCGCAATGTCCTTGTCAGTCCCGTATGTCTGCGACATTGGATTCACGTATCCTTCCGGCAACTCATCCTCGTCCTCCACGCGGAAAGGCGTGTACTTGCGACGCTTCGCCTTCTCATCGCCCTTGCCCTGGCCAGCGCCCGCACCAGCACCGCCGCCCATGAAGCCACTAGTTCCCTGAGTTCCGGCTTTCCCGGAGCCAGCGGCACCAGTACCGGCACCCGCCCCGCGGGAGCCATCGGCTCCGACGATACCAGATAGGCCTGCGGAGCCAGAGGGCGCCTTGTAGGTCCCGTAGCCCGGACCGGAGTAGGATCCCGCGCGCGGCGCGGACATGCCACTCATGTTGCCTGCCGTTCCTCCTCGCCCAAGGGCACCTGCAGCACCGCGTCTAAGTGCACCCGCCGACGAGCCAAGGCCTCCTGCCATGCGGGCGGCGCCGCGCATGCCCAGCGCTCCCGCGCCTAGCACGCCAGCGCCGCTGAGGCGAGCCATGAGCGCTGATTCGCTGCCCGGTCCACCGTTCACGTTCCACAGAGGGTGGTAGCGGTCTACCGGAGGCGCCGGCGTATAGCCGCCGACGACGCCGTTGCGATGCCAATCCCCGTTCACCCGCGTGTGCAGCAGATCGATACCCATGAGATCCTGAGGGTCGGAAATCGGGTTCAGGCGCGACCCCTCCTCACCCTCGGTCACGAAGCGATTCGGGATACGAGGCGACGACATAACGCGATTGCTCACAGGACCGCCCTCATCGTACCCCGCCGGATACAGCCCAGAGCCAGAGCCTCGCAGATCAGATCGACCGTAGTCCGTGTCGCGGCTGCCCGGGTACACACCCGCCACGTGAGCGGAGGTATTCAGGTATCCACGCTCAATGTCTTGACGCACGCTACCACTCGAAGGACCCGGATTCTGTCCGGCGTAGTCACCCGCGTTTTCAACCTGCTGTTCCATTGCGTCACGCTGCGCATTCGTCCCATCCGCCAGGGCCTGCATCGTATCGTTCGCGCGCTGCAGGATGTCCGTCGCGGCGGCTTCACGCTGATTGTTCGCCTGGATAATGAGACCTTGGACGTACGCTTCACCCGTTGTAGCGACCGCGTTAATGGGCAGTCCCGCGAGGCCCATATACCCGGTCACAGGAATGACGACGTGGGCTGCGTCTGCCAACGCCTGCAGCTTCGAGTCGACCAGGGTGGGCGAGAGCTGCATAGCGTCCTCGCGCACGTGCTTCATGACGCGACGGGCCTCCGCGTAGAATTCCATCGCGGTGTTGTGCCCATCCTTGATGGCCTGTACCTGCTTCATGGCGCGGTCGGTCCACGCGTCGATCTGGTCTCCGGTTTCACCGGTGAATCCCTGGTTCGTGCGCATGTGGTGCGTAGAGTTGTTGGCCTCATTCAGACCGCACACGATCGTATTGTGTTCGTTGTCCGAGGCGTCCAGCGCGGAGGCCGTCTCGATTGCGGCGACGAGCTGCATGAGGCGCTCGTACATCGGGCTCTCAACCATGATTCGTACTCCTCGTTCTCAGATGGCCGACGGCGTGTTTTGGGCTGGTTCGGAGGACGAGGCACCGGCGTCGGTGCCCGAATTCGCTGCCGGGGCGGAATTGTCGACCGGCGTCGGAGCTGCGGTGTACGTCGAATAAGCAGGCGTTCCACTGCCACTCGTCGGGCTCTGATCCAGGCCCGCCAGGATGGCGGCGAGCTGGTCAGCATTCGCCGTCTCTGCGGCCTCGAAGGCCTCGGCTGCCTCTTCGACGTTGCCACCGAACGTTGTGAAGCTCTCCTTCTGCTTGCCGATGAGACGATCCTCAGTCTTCAGCAGCGAAACGATCGCCGTGCGCATGGCCTGGAACCCGCCCTCGTCGGACCAATACGAGGGGTCTTGCGCATCAATGAGCCGCCCGAGAGCCTCCGATGAGTCCCCCAGGGACTCCCCCCCGCTTGATATCGTCACGCGTCTGGGCGTGCTTATCGGAATCCAAGCCGACGTCAACCACGCGCTACCTCATGATCAACCAGCCCACAATTATGTTGGCTACGGAATACTGTGTTACCCCGCCAAGCATATGACCAGTCGTTCACATTAACAAGCGTGTTCCTTGGTTTACGAGGCCGGGGCCGGGTCCTCGAAGAATCCCACACACAGGCCCCCGCTCACAGGCCCACTCACAGCACCGCCAGGACCTCACCCCCGCCTCTCGCGCAATGTCCGCGCGAGGAGCCCGTGCCTCGGCGCGAAGACCCAGGCGAGCACGAAGCAGGCGGTGAGCACCAGGACGATCGTGGCGCCCGTGGGCACGTCCAGCGCCCACGACAGGTACAGGCCCACCAGGCCCCCGGAAGCCCCGAGCACGGGCGACAGGATCATCATCGTCCCCAGGCGGTCGCACAGGAGCCGCGCGGTGGCCGCGGGGGTCACGAGCAGGGCGAGCACCAAGACGTTGCCGATCGTCTGCACGGAGATCACGACGGCCAGGGCCACGGCGACGTACAAAGACAGATCCGCCAGTAGCACGTGCACGCCCGCCGCCCGGGCGCTCTCGCGGTCCAGGGTCACGGCGACGATGGGCCGGTGTGCCAGGAACAGCATGAGGAGCACAAACAACGCGCCACACAACACCACGGGCACGTCCGACGCCGGGATACCCGTGATCGAGCCGAACAGGAAGTCCTGCAGGCTCCCCGCATACCCGGGCGCCCGCGCGATGATCGCGACACCCAGCGCAAAGGCGCCGACGAAGAGCACGCCGATGACGGAGTCCTCCTTCAGCCTGCGGTTCTGCGCCAACAAGGCCACCAACACGGCGGTCACGACGCCCGCGAGCGCCCCGCCGAGCACCAGGGATCCGCCGCACACGAAGGCGATCGCCAGGCCCGGGAACACGGAGTGCGCGACGGCGTCGCCGATGAACGCCATGCCGCGCAGGACGACGTGCACGCCGACGCTGCCGCACACGAGCGCAGCGACGACCGCGATCAGCAGCGCGCGCGGCAGGAACGCCAGCGCGGGATTCGTCAGGTCACGGAAGAAGTCGTAGGGGCTCAGGAAGTCCGCCGCCGCGGCGAGGCCACCCCCGGCCGCGTGGATCACGGTGCTCATGCGCGCACTCCTAGGGCGTCGAGGATCGGGTTGTCGGGTCGCACGTCGAAGGCGCGGATCCACGGGTCGGCGTCGGCCAGCTCGTCGGGTCGCCCGGAGGCGACGATCGTGCGCCGCAGCAGGTACAGGCGGTCGCAACCGGCGCGCGCGCCGATGAGGTCGTGCGTGGTCATGAGGAGGGCCCGCCCCCCGTCCGCGAGCGCGCGGAACAGGTCCATGAGCATCTCCTGCGTGGGCATGTCGAGGCCGGTGAAGGGCTCGTCGAGGAGCAGCACGGCGGGTCGGATCGCGAGGGCTCGGGCAACGAGGACGCGCTGGCGCTGGCCGCCCGACAGCTCGCCGATGGGACGCTTGGCGAGGTCGCGCATGCCCACGAGGGACAGGGCCTCCTCGACGGCGCGGAAGTGCGGGGTGCGAGCCCGCCCAAGCAGCCCGCGCCGCACGGTGATGGCCTGCAGTACGGCGTCGCGCACGCTGATCGGGAAGTCCCACGCGAACTCGTGGCGCTGCGGCACGTATCCGATCGCGCCGTCGGTCTCGACGCTGCCGCTGGAGGGGATGAGGCCCAGGATCGAGCGGATCAGCGTGGTCTTGCCGGCGCCGTTGGGGCCGATGAGGCCGACGAGCTCCCCGGCCCGGGCCTCCAGGTCGACGCCCTCCAGGACGGCGCGCCCGCCGAGGCGCGCGCCCAGTCCGGTGACGCGCAGCTGGCTCACTGCTCCCCTCCCCGATCATTGATACCGGGACCCTCAGCGCTCTCGCCCGCGCCGGGTGCTCCGGCACTGGGGGACGAGGCCGGGGCCGCTTCCCCGCTTCCCTCACCCTTCGCGGTGGGCAGGGGCGCGAGGAGGGAGTCGGCCTCGGCGATGGCGGCGGCCTGTTCGGCGCGGCTGTGGCGCGAGCGGGCGACGACGAGTGCGCCGATCAAGAGGAGTGACGCCGCGGCGACGGCGATGATCGCGAGGAAGGCCCAGTCGGGCAGCCCGCCCGACGCGGCCCCCGAAGCAGAGGAAGAGGACGCGGGGTCAGCGGCCCCGGAAGAAGCGGGAGCGGCCCCAGAGGAAGACGCAGCGGAAGAAGCGGAGGCACCATCGGCGGGGGCAGCGGCGGGCGCGGCCATGGCCAGGGCCTCGGACGCGGAGGCGGCGTCACTGACGGCGAAGCGCAGGGTCGTAGAGGCGCTCACGGCCTCGCCGGCGGTGGTCGTGCCCAGGAAGGTCACGGTCGCCGTGTAGGTGCCGGGCGCGGAGAACGCCCAGTTGGCGTGCACGTGCGTGCCCGAGTCGATCCACACGTCGCCGGGCGCCGCGCCCGAGTCGGCGAGCAGGAGGGGCTTGCCGAAGGTGCCGGACTGCAGGAACAGCCACGCGCGGCCGGGCCCGCTCACGGGGCCGACGCGCATGGTGAGGCCGCGGTCGATGGTGGCCGTGACGGCGGGGTCCTGCGTGTTCCAGCCGAGCCACACAACGCCCGGGTTCTGCGTCTGGGGAACGACGTACACGGGCTTACCCGCGACGTCGGCCAGGAAGGGGTAGTCGGCAGAGTCGGGCGCGGTCATGATGGCCGCATCACCCACCCGCAGAACGGTCTGGTTGGGGTCGCGCCACACGGCGCCGGTTTCGGCGTCGTGGCGCAGGCCGGCCCGCCACTGACCGTCGATCAGGCGTGGCCCGAGGTCGACGTGCCCGACGCTGATCTCGCTGGCCTCATTCGACCACTCCTCGTGCGCGGCAACGCTCTGCGCGAGGTCGGGGTCGGGACTCGGGTCAGCAAAAGAAGAGGGCGCACCCACGATGACGAGGAAAGCAGACACGAGCAGAGCGCTCAGAGACATGCCGAGGCGCGCGGAGCGCGACGAGGCGCTGGAAGGCCGCGAGTTCTGTCCCGTGGTCCTCGGCAGGGCCTGGCCGGACGTGCAGCTAGGCCTCCGGCTAGCCCCGGGGGCGGCGGCAGGGCCTGGCCGGGCTTCGAGATCGACCACTCCGAGCGAAGCTCGCGTGTGGCGATCTCGCGGGCGGGCCGCCGCCACCGGGGCGAAGAGCCGACGGCCGGCAGTCAGGCGAGAAGAGAAGGATTTCATGGCATCTCCTTGCCGCCCAGGCAGCGTGCCAGTGAGCGGGCGTTGTGTTCCATCATGTCGATGTAGGTGGGTGCTTGGTCGTCGAGGGTGTCGCCGTACAGGGGGCAGATGTCCACGCCCGCGTCGGTGGCGGCGGTACGCAGGGTGGAGCGGGTGCGCGCCAGGTTGGGTTCGAGGAACACCGCGGGGATCGAGGAGTCGGACAGTGTTGCCTGGAGTTTGATCCGGTCGGCGATGGAGGGTTCGACGCTGGGGTTGGGCGCGACGAAGCCGGCGACGGTGAGCCCGTAGGCGTTGGCCAGGTACGCGTACGCGTCGTTCGTGGTGACGAGTTTTCGTCGCTCCTCGGGGATGGATGCGATGGTCGAGGCCACGGTCGCGTCGAGCTCGTCGAGGCGCGCCAGGTAGGCGGCTGCGTTGGCCCGGTAGGTGGCCTCACCGTCGGGGTCGACGGAGATCAGCGAGTCGCGGATGACGCGCACGTACGCCTGGGCGTTGTGGACGTCGTGCCACAGGTGGGGGTCGATGTCGCCGTGGACGTGCTTGCCGAGGACGGCCTGCGGGAGCATGTACACGTTCGCGCCGGGCTCGCCGATGAAGCGGAACGAGGCCTCCCCGGGGATCGTCGTGAGCGCGCGGGTGGGCACTTCGATGACGACGTGGTCGAGGTCGGTGCATTCCATGGTGGAGGCGACGGCCGCCGCGGCGCTGGATGCGCCCACGCAGGGGGCCGAGGCCTCGTCCCCGCTGAGTGCTCCGGCGTCGGAGGCGAGTTCGACGCGCTTGGTGGTGAGGTTGACGGTGATGTCGGCGTGGCCGGCGGACAGGACGCGGCGGCCCTCACTGGCGGCGACCTCCTCGGGCGGGGTGCCGACGGCGAAGACGGCGGTGCCTTCCCCGACGCTGACGGGAGTGGCGCCGGGCGTGGTGCGCAGGTTGGCGCGGAAGTGGACGCGGTACACACCGGGGGCGGTGAACGCCCAACTCATGTGCTGGTGGGCGTCGGCGGGCAGCTGCGCGGTGTCGGTGTCGTATCCGGTGGCGGCGTTGAAGCCGTCCGAGGTCGCGAAGGCGATCTCCGGTTGCCCGAACGACGTGGTGAGGTAGGCGGCGGCCTGCCCGGGCCCGTCGACGCCGGTGGTCGTCAGGTCGATCTGCGAGGCGCGAGTGGCCCCCATGTCGGCGCCGTCGCCCCAGACACGCATGCCGAGCCACGGTGTGTCGAGCGCGCGGTCTTCGACGAGGGGGAGGATGGTCGCGCCGTTCTTGGCGGCCTCCTCGGCGACGGAGACGGAGCGCGAGCCGGCGGGCAGGTTGGAGTCGAGGGCGCGGATGAGGGCGTGCTCCTCGAGCATGAGGTAGTTGGAGAAGGCGACGTCCGCGTAGGCCACGTCGCGCACGGTGCGCAGGGAGGGCTCCCACGAGTGCGGGTCTGCCCCGTCGGGCACCATCTGCGTGACGTGGACGCGGTCTCCGGCGACACCCCGCACGAGGTCGGCAAGGATGCCTGTCGTGGCGACGACGCGCAATTCACCGTCGCTGGCGGGGTCGGGTGCGGGCGCGCACCCTGCCAGGGTCGCCGTGAGCGCTAACGTCGAGGCTGCGAGCACACACCCACTCCCCCGCCACCCACGGAAGGGGAGGCGGGGGATGAGGGAGAGTCGGCCTCGTGAATGAGAGGTCACGACTGTGCGCGCAGGTTGCGGCGGCGTCCGATCGCGCCCACCCACACGCAGGCCGCGCCCGTGAGCGCCCACGTCAGGGAGACGACGGTCAGGGGGATGGTGTCGGCGCCGGTGGTGGCCAGGGAGAGGTCGCAGTCCTTGCCGGACGCGGTGCGGCCGACGACCTGGGAGACCATGGGGCGGCCATTGGGGCCGGTCGTGCCCGTGGCGGTGAGGTCCCCACCCGAGCCGAAGCCGCTGCCCGCGAGCGCCGCACCGTTGGGGGTGACGCGCATGGAGATGGTCAGCGTGTAGGTGCCGGGCGCGGTGAACACCCAGTTCTGGTGGGCGTGCGTGTTGGCGCCGAGCGTGTAGCCGGTGCCGGGGCCGTCGAAGACGTGCTCGCCGACGCCGGAGCCGAGCGCTCCCGCGTTGAAGACGGCGACGCGTCCGGGGCCCTCGACGGCGTCGAGGGTGAACTGGACGGGGCCGGTGGTGCCGGTGACGATTTCTTCGCGCTGGGAGTTCAGGCCGAGCCACGGCACGCCCGCGATCTGGGTCGACGGAATCAGCCAGACGCTCGATCCGGGGGTGGCGACGAAGCCGAGGTCGGCGGGCGCGGTGATGCGCGCGGCGTCACCGAGGGCGAAGGTTAGGGACGAGGGGTCGACCCACTGGGCGGGTTGCGTGCGGTCGTCTTTGATGCGGGCGACGAGGGTGCCGTTTTCGATCGCGGGTCCGAGGTCGAAGTGGCCGTCAGTCGCATTGCCGGTGGCACCGTCGCCGACGCTCACGGTCAGCGTCGTGCGCGCGGTGTTCGCGGGCGCGCTGTTGGAGGCCAGGGTGGCGGCCTCGGCCTCGGTGGCCTCGCGGGTGATGCGGGTGGCGACGCAGCGCTCACCGCCGGTCGTGCCGGAGGTGGTGCGCGCGCCCGAGGCGGGGGCGGGGTTCGCGCCCGTCGTCGTGCCGGTGGTGCCGGTCGTTCCCGAGGTCGGGGCGGGTGCCGGGGCGCTGGGCGTCCCCGTGGCACCGCCCTCGCCCTCATCCTGGGCGCCGGCCTCACCCCGCAGCGCACCGCCGAGGCCCTCGTGGCGGCCGCCCTGGAGAACGGGGGCCATGACAACGCCACGGCGCTGGTCATCGACCTCGTCGAGCGCCCCTCGCTCGTCGGCGTCGTCACAGCGCCCGAGCCCGATGAGGACTTCGGTGCCGAGCGGGCCGGGGGAGGTGCGCTCGATGCCTCCGGCTGATGAGCGATCGAGTCCCGGGGCCCGTCCGATCGAGGGCGGCGCGGAGGCCGAGCGCGGCGAGGTGATCGTCGGGATGCTCGGCACGGCCCTCCTCGTTCCTGGCACCGCTGAGCACGTGGCCGCGGCGGTCCTCGCCGCCCTGGGCGGCCCCGTGGTGCAGGGGGACGACGGCGCGGTCAAGGGCGCCGCCGCCCAGGCCGCCATCTCCACCGGGCCCGAGCCCCCCGACGCCGACGAGCCCGACCACCTCGCCGTTGATGATGCGGCCAGCGCCTCCACCCCTGATGAGCCGACCTCCGCCTGGGACGTGCTCGCCGAGCTCGACGACGAGGACCTGCCCGCCACCGGGGTCTGGGAGGAGCCCGAGGACGAGGACGCCGGGCTCGCGACCGCCGAGATGCCTGAGCTGGCCACGGGCCATGAGGACGAGTCGGGCAGTTACGACCTCCTCGCCTCCTTCCCCGAGCCCGAGCCCGGCTCGGGCCGGCG
>ERZ773022.2610-NODE-2610-length-10678-cov-21.959145_pt1 | contig 10678 bp, 10 predicted proteins | sample MGYA00580839_ERZ773022 | MGnify/ENA primary metagenome ERZ773022 (study PRJEB29015, sample SAMEA2738020) | human oral metagenome | biome: human oral; feature: human-associated habitat; material: dental | place: China | collected 2044 ... | reverse complement strand
CCGGGGTCCCGGACCTGTACCAGGGCTGCGAGGTGGTGGACCTGTCGCTGGTGGATCCGGACAACCGCCGCCCCGTCGACTACTACCGCCGTTCCGGGGTGCTGACGGCGCTGGACATGAACCCGCCCGCCGATCTGGACGCGGAGAAACTTCTCGTGACGTCGCGGGCCCTGCTGCTGCGCCGCGACCACCCGGAGGCGTTCCGCGGTCCGGACGCCGACTACCGGTCGGTGTCGCTGAACACCGGCCACGCAGTGGTGTTCGAACGCGGATACCGGGGTTCGGACACCCCCGTGGCCATCACGGTCGCCACCCGGGTGCAGTCGGGGCTGGACGAGGAGGGCTGGGGCGACGCCGAACTGGTGCTGCCCAGTCTGCGGTTCCGCGACGTCCTGACCGGGCGCGAATACCCGGGCGGCGCCACGCCGCTGGCCGACATCCTCCAGGACCTGCCCGTCGCCCTGCTTGTCCATCAGGTCGACTGATGCGACACCAGCACGCGAGCACCAGCAGCCACCCCGAATCCTGATCCGAGGAGTCTTCATGCGTGACATCACCCGCCCCGAGGTGTGGGCGCCCGACGCCGACATGGTGGAGGTCGTCGTCGACGACACCGAAACGATCATGGCGCGCGGCGACGACGGCTGGTGGTGGTCGGAACCGCTGCCGCCCGGCACGCTGTACCAGTTCCGGATCGACGGCGGGATGCTGCTTCCCGACCCCCGGAGTCTCAGCCAGCCCGACGGCCCACACGGACCGAGTCGCATCGTCGATCCGGCGCTGTTCGACCGTCCCGCCACGTTCAGCATGGACCTGCGGGGCGCGGTCGGCTACGAACTGCACATCGGCACCTTCACCCCGGAGGGCACCTTCGAGGCGGCCATCACACACCTGGATCACCTGGTGAATCTCGGGGTACAGGCCGTCGAAGTGATGCCCGTCGCCGACTTCCCCGGTGAACAGGGCTGGGGTTACGACGGCGTCGGCCAGTACGCGGTGCACGCGGCCTACGGGGGACCGGAAGGGTTCGTCGCCTTCATCGACGCCTGCCACGCGCGCGGACTCGGCGTGATCCTGGACGTCGTGCACAACCACCAGGGCCCGGAGGGCAACTACCTGGCACAGTTCGGGCCGTATTTCACCAGCGCCCACCACACACCGTGGGGGGACGCCATCAACCTGGACCAGCCGGGCAGCAGCGAGGTGCGCGACTTCCTGCTGGGGGCGTGTCGGCAGTGGCTGGTGAAATACCAGGTGGATGGGCTGCGCCTGGACGCCGTCCACGAGTTCCAGGACGACTCCCCGCGCCACTACCTGGCCGAGCTGAGCGACGAGACACGCGCCTGGGAACGGGAAACGGGACGCGAGTTCACGCTGTTCGCGGAGTCGGATCGCAACCAACCCACCACAGTTTCACCGGTAGGTTCGGTGCCGGGGGCGTTGGGCATGGACGGGCAGTGGGCCGACGACGTCCATCACGCGCTGCACTCCTTCTTCACGGGGGAACGTGACGGCTACTACATCGATTTCGGCACCGCCGAGGTGCTGCAACAGGCCCTCACGAGGGTGTTCATCCACGAGGGTGGGTTCTCGACGTTCCGTGGCCAGGACTGGGGCGCGCCCGTCGACCCCACCTCGAGGTTGTACGACGGGCACTCGTTCGTGGCCTCGCTGCAGAACCACGACCAGGTGGGCAACCGGGCCGTCGGCGACCGGATCTCGCACTCCATCCCGCCCGACTGCCAGGCAGCCGCAGCCGCGCTGTACCTGCTGTCGCCGTTCACCCCGTTGATCTTCATGGGCGAGGAGTGGGCCGCCTCAACGCCATTCCCGTTCTTCAGCCACCTTGGCCCGGAACTGGGTCCGCTGGTGACCGAGGGTCGCGCCCGCGAGTTCGAACGCATGGGCTGGGACGCGGAGATCATCCCGGACCCGCAGTCGCCTGCGACCCGTGAGTCGGCGACGCTGCGGTGGGACGAGATCACCGAACCCGACCACGCCCAGATGCTGGCCTGGTACCAGGAACTGCTGAGGCTGCGTCGCGACCGCCCGGAGCTGGCCTCGGGATCGCTGGCGGAGGTGTCGGTGGAGGTGTTGGACGAGGACACGGTCCTGATGCGACGAGGCACCACCGTCGTGGCCACCACCCGGGCCCAGGACCGGCTGGTGGAGATCCCCGTCGAGGGCAAGATCCTGGCGGCGTGGGGCGAACACGGCCCGGTCCTGGAAGGCCACGCCGTCACCGGCCCGGGCGCTCTGGTGATCGAAACCAACGCCGATTGAACCGAACCATCACACGCATATCCGAGGGCCTGCGGTCGGGTCCGTCCTTCAGCCGCTGGATAGTTCCGACGCGAACCGCTCCTTCGTCGCAGCTGCGTTCAGCCACCTTCACAGGCACTTTCCACAGTGTTCACAACCCTGTGGAAAACCCGGCTGTGGTTGGGGATTTCAGCTTTGACTTGGGGTTTCGTTCTTCTCCGCGGAAGTTTCCCCCGCCTCGTCCACAGCTTTCCGGGGCTCTTCCACATCCCCGGTGGATTTCTCCCCGGCGGCCTCGCCCGCGTTCTCCTCGGGGATCTCGCCGGCGGTTTCCTCCCCCGGATCATCGGCAGGCTCCTGCACGTCGGAGATGCCGCGACGCCGAGCCCACAGCCACAGCGCGACACCTGCGAGGATCATCGGCACCGACAGCCACTGCCCCATCGACAACCCGAGCGACAGGAACCCAAGCTGGGAATCGGGCTCGCGCCAGTACTCGGCGATGAACCGGAACAGGCCGTAGCCGGCCAGGAAGGCGGCGGCCACCTGGCCGCGGAACCGCGGTTTGCGGGCGTAGAACCACAGCAGCACGAACAGCAGCACCCCCTCGAGGAGGGCCTGGTAGAGCTGTGACGGATGACGCAACACGTTGCCACCGGTGGGGAAACGCATCGCCCAGGGCAGGTCCGAGGAGGCCGCGCGACCCCACAGCTCCCCATTGATGAAGTTCCCGATCCGCCCGGCAGCAAGCCCGATGGGAACGGAGGGCACCAGGAAATCGGCGACCTGCAGGAAAGGCCGGGACCGTCGCCGAGCGAAGAGCATCATCCCCACAACCACGCCGATGGCACCGCCGTGGAAGCTCATGCCGCCGTCCCAGACCTTGAAAATGTCCAGCGGATGAGTCACGTAGTGGCCGAGCTGGTAGAACACCACGTAACCGAGCCGCCCCCCCAGAATCACTCCCGCGATGCCGTGGAGCAGCAGATCCTCGATGTCGGTGGACACCCACGCGGATGGTGTCGTGATCGATGCGAAGGGCTGATGACGAAGCCTCAGCCGCATCAACCCGTAGGCCATGGCGAACGCCAGCAGATACATGATGGCGTACCAGTGGATCCGCACGGGCCCGATGGCGATCGCCACGGGGTCCACGTGCGGGAAGGGGAGCTCCAGGATCGTCACGGAACAAGCTTTCCACACGCCGCCGACAAAACCCGGTAATCGCTCCACGCGCATTAGGATCAGGGCTTGTCATCCCGCACAACACAGTCACTGGAGGGGTCATGTACGACCTGGACTGGCTGCTGGCCCGCACGGCCAGGAAGCAGAAGATGAAATACCTGTACTTCTGGGGACACCGACCCACCGCGAACGGCACCCTCTCGGGCAGCTGCCTCAGCCAGTGGTGGGCCTCGCCCTTCGAGATCGACGGGGTGCGCTACGCCACCGCTGAGCACTGGATGATGGCAGGGAAGGCGCGGCTCTTCGGTGATGACGGGGCCGCGGATCGCATCGTCGCCGCCTCCCACCCGGACTGTGCGAAACGGCTGGGACGCGAGGTCCGCGGCTTCGACCAGGACCACTGGGACGCGCACCGTTTCAATCTCGTGGTGGAAGGCAACCGGGCCAAGTTCTCCCAGCACCCCAACTTGAAGGAGTTCCTGGTCGGCACGGGGGAACGGGTGCTGGTGGAGGCTAGCCCCGTGGACCGCATCTGGGGGGTCGGCCTGGCCGCCGACGACGACCGCATCACCGATCCGCATGCGTGGCGCGGACTGAACCTGCTGGGTTTCGCCCTCATGACGGTTCGCGACGAACTGGCCGAGGCCACCTGAGAGAACCCCGGCGTCACCCCACGACCCCCAGGGCCGCTGCGACCCCGACCGCGTGGAAGACGACACCCGAGCCGGCCCCACCGGCCATCCCCCACACGCGGTGGACGGCCCCGAGTACCAGATCCCCGATCTGAGCAGCACAGGCGACCCCCAACAGGAGGGCCGTGGCAATCCCCACCGGGGCGGCCCAGACGACCACGGCCGCCGCGAGACCAAGCGGTATGGCCCGCACCGCGTATGTCGCCGCGGCGAAGCGATCGGTCTGACGCCGAAGCGCGGGAGGAATGAACTGGTTGGGGCGGGCGAGGGTGATCGCCGCGAAAACCACGGACAGAAGGGCGGCCACCGTGTTCAGCAGGGCAATCCACCAGAGCATAACGTTCTCCTCAATATCGTTCAGAGCTGAATAATCTCGTTCAGATACGCTACGCGGCATGGGCGACGGAGACAAGATCCTGAATTCGGCTTTCGTGAGGCTCGGCATCCTGGGGGTCCAGGTCACGGAGCTCGCCCGGCAGCGCCTGGAGCCCCTCGGGCTCACTCCCAAACAGGTCGGACTGCTGGCCTTCGTCGATTCGAGGACCAAGGCCTCGCAGCGGGAGATCGCTTCGGGCATGCGGGTGGCGCCCAGCCTCGTGGTCACCCTCGTGGATCAATTGGAAGCTTTGAAAGCCGTCACACGGATTCGTCGTCCCGGTGACCGTCGGGTGCAGGAGATCTCACTCACAGAGAGGGGGAGAACCTTGCTGGCGGACGCCCTCGTCACGGTCCGCGCCCTCGACGAGGACCTGACCACTCACCTCGCCGGTGGTGACCGCCTGGCTCTGGACAGGGCTCTGGGGGCTGTCGAGAATGGCCGCTGGTTTCCCGGCTCGATGGAGCAAGACTCAGCCGACTGAAACGGACCTGACGAAGGCCTCGGCATCCTTGACGTAGATCATCAGTGCCTGCATGGTGCTTCCCGACAGGTCACCCCCCTGCTCCAGGGTCTTGCCCAGCGCGTCCAGCTCCGCACTCCGCCTGACCACCTGTTCGTAGACTCTGCGGGGCACCTCCTCCAGCCATCCGTTCTCGAAGGTGTCGATCCCCAGCCTCAGTGCTGCGGTGAAGTAGTGCAGGTCAGCGACAGGAACCCGGATCTCGCGACCGCGGTCATCGGCGACGACGAAATGGTCGGGAAAATTCCTGAGCCCGGCCCGGCGGCAGAGCGGCCAAGCCAGCGCAGAGGGCACCAGGAGGGTGAGCTGCTCGGCTGCCGCGCGTTCGTATCCCTTCTCCCACAGCGCGGTGATCACCTTTTTCTCGGATCGTTTCGAGGCCAGCAGCGGGATTGCGTCCAACACTCCGCGCCGCGCGGTCTCATGATCCATGGGTCTTCCTCTCCGAGCCCCAAACGTGACGGCTCATTTTGACACCCGTAACCTCCACCGACAAGCAAGCCCCAGCACATGCACCGGGAAACCCACCGCCCGGCTTCAACCACGCCGACGCTCGCAGGTCACCCACCCAGCACCATCCGCCGATGAGACCGACCTTGCCGAAGAGCCCCAGGATCTCAACCAGGGGTTCTTCTCAAGGGGCGCAAGGTGATGTAGATCTCTATGCCGACCTTGCAGACCAGGAACACCACCACGCTCACCACACGGATGGTGGCCTGGTCAATAGCCCCCTGCATGTGAGCAGAGGAGAAAGCAGAACCACCCAAAGCGACCGTCCAACACAGGAGGATCATCAGGTGGAGCATGATGATTCGTGGCCACACGAAGGCGTAGGTCTGCGTGAAATCCTCCGGTGGTTCCTCACCTCGGCTGCGCCCGACGGCCTCCACCACATACCGGATCACGAGCAGGAAAGCAGGCACCCCGAGCGCCACCCATGTGATCTCGATCCGCCACATGAGGGCGAGCAGGGCGGAGAACACCAAGTGGATCGCGCAGAAAAACAGCATGCCGAAAGTCGTTCCGATAACCTGCCACCAGCCGCCTTCCGGCAAACGACGGAAAACCACCATCCGGGGAATGGTCATGATCGTCAGCAGCAGGTTCTCGAACCACAGCAGCAGAAGTATGTTGCCGGCCGGCCATCCCAGCGCAAGCACGCCGACCAACTGAACAGCGACGAAACAGATCGTCAATCCGATCTCAGGAATCAGATTTCGCCTCACGGACTTCCTCCATTTCCACGAGCCACCATCCGAAGGGCCGCATCGCGTACACCACGCCCTCGGCGAGGTTACCGCCCGCATGGTTCACCACAGAGAGCCGCCATGTGTTTAACATGCGTACCACGGATGTTAAACACATAGGAAGCCAAAACCTTCCCCGGCATCCGAGTGGCACGAACGCCACCACCACAGGACCCGCTCTCGGGGCACGAAGAGCATCCCTGCCCTCCACTTGTTTGACTTTTCCCCAGTATTTGCCGGTGTTCCTCGATACGGTTCCATCATGAGATCGTTCCCCTCGGCATCGATTCTCGATGACACCGGCCTAACCCTGGAACTGGCTCCTGCCCTCACCCCCAAGGGCCTCACCGAGGCACCCGAGTTCTTCTCGGGATTCGCCGCCCAGCCGCTCGTGCTGGCCCGCGGTCTGCTCGTGCTGGCCGATGTGGCCCGGACCCGGTACTTCCAGCCGGTCCCCACCGGCATGCGGGATCCGATCTGCACCGCCAACGGGGATCGCCTGCGGTTCGAGGCGTTTTCGGCGTGCAACACCGTCGGGGTACGGCTGGACCTCCTGGCGGCCGCCTTCGACGGGGGCGAGATCCGCCACGGCACCACCAACGTCGACATCAATCAGCCGCTGCGGGACGCACTCGGGCAGGTCTCATCGTCGGAACTGATGCACCTGGCCGTCGGCAACGACGAGCTGCGCGTTTCCACCCCCGAGGCGACGCACGTGGAACGGAAGGTGGAGCTACCGGATCGCTGGTTGAAGGCGCTCGGATCGTCGCAGGAACTGACCCGGGAATTGAAGCTGATCGGAGAAACACCAGCCGTGCAGGCCCGGCAGTTCCTGGCGGCGCTGCCATCGGGGACGGGCCGCCGGGGACACTGGAGCGTCTCGCGGATGGGGGTGAAACCGGCGCTGCGCCCGGGGAAGGGCACCGTGTACGCGGAAGGCCTGAACCGATTGCGGGCGGCCCGCCGCCTCGGTCCGCAAATCACGGGGATGCGGGTCTACGGCTTGCCACAGGCACCCATGGCGGCATCAGTGTGGGAGTTCTCGCTGCCCCACGGGCGGTTGACGTTCACCCTCACCGCCGAGCACTATCGGGGTTTCTCGGGCGAAGGAGCGCTGCTGACGAAACTGGCCGCCCCCACCGCCGTCGACGATTCCGCATTGATCTCGGCCTGCCTGGCGTTCGAGCCCCGCATCGAGATCGCCTCGCTGGTGGCGAAGACCGGATTGGACGAGGAACGCACAGGACAGGGCCTGGCGGTGCTGGCCGGCGACGGCAGGGTGGGGTTCGACCTGTACGAACAAGCCTACTTCCACCGGGAGCTGCCCAGCGATACCGACCGGGTGATCAAGGACAACCCGCGTCTGAGGCATGCGAAACGCCTCGTCGCCGCCAGAGCAGTGCAGCCGTTTGAGGGTCATCCCGGGACCTTCCGTGTACGGGGTGACCACGACGAGTACATCGTCCGCACCGAACCGCCGAGCTGCACCTGCCCCTGGTGGCAGGGTCACGCGGGGTCGCGGGGAGTGTGTAAGCACCTCCTGGCCGTCGAGCTGAGCAGGACGCCCGCCGAACACCGCTGATTGATGGGACAACAGAAACATGACAGAAAGGTCGCTCACCCCGGAGGAACTGACGCTCGATCGGATCGTGAACCGGAGCAGGACAACCGGAGAGCTGCTCGACGAACTGGGCCGGCTCTCACCGGAACAACGCACCCTGGCCACGAGATCGTTACCGTTGCTGCGCCGCAGGGCACCCGTCGGATCAGAGCATCACTGCATCGTCTTGGCCGCCTTCCTGGATGTCACACCCGCACAGCTTGTCGCTTCCTTGACCACGTGTTCCATCCGACGGCTCGCGAACGACAAGCCGGCACACGACTACGTTGCGGAAAGAATCTCAACCCACGACGAGAAATGGGCACGCAGGTTCATTGCGACCGCTCTCAAGAAAGCCAGCCTGGGCGAGCACCTTCCTCCCTTGCTAGATCCCCTCATTGATGCCTTCGGCCTGCCCCTGCCCGCGGACCCCCGCTACTGGCTGGGCTGGATGCGACACCACTCGGCACCCACCCCTGGCTGCCGCTGGGAAAAGAGGTTCATCGCCGCTTGCGCCACACCCAACATCTTCGTGGTTCGTCTCAGTGACAAAATCGCCTATCGGAAACAGATCGCCCACGACATCCACAACCTGCGTGCCGTCGAACCCACCGACGACCCGGCCCTGCTGCGGGCCCTGCTCCAGACCTTCGCCCGCGGTGACCGGGAAACCGCCCAACGAGTCGCGATGCTGTGGTTGGAGGGACTCGACCTGATCCCCCTGCTCCGAACCGAACGACGCCACGTGTTCACGGCACTGCCCAGAGCCGGTGGCTCCTTCGTGAGGCTGGCCGTCACACAGCTGCTCTCCGCCGACCTCGCCGACACCGACCTCACCAACCTGGCGCTCACCGTCCTGCCACACCAGCAGAAAAGTCTGAGACGCACCATGATGAAGGCTGTCTCCCGAATCCTCACACCCTCACAGGACCTCCTTGACGCGGTCCGGTTGATCGCAGCACAGCAGGACACCACCAGCGCAGCGCTGGCAGAACAGCTCCTGGAGCACTGGAGCCACGGCGCCAGCGGCCCCCCGGAGGAACCCGGACAGCAACCGTCTCCCACATCCATCCCGGCCTCCACCGTTGCCGATCATTCGGAGACGCCCCTCAGGAAACCCGGTCTGTGGCGTGCACCCGCGGGCCGCTGTCCACAGCCGCTGCGCGGCCTCTCGAGCACCACCCTCGTCCTCGACGATCTCGATTTGGAGACGCTGATCGTGAAACTCGAGGCGGACCGACGCGGCAACCCCGGTCTTCAGGAATACGCCCTGGCCGCTTTCGTGGCGACGGCGCACGCTCGTGGCCCGAACCGGGTCAGGCACGTGGTGCGCACCAGCAGCAGGTACGTCAATTCCAACAGATCGCTCCTGGCACGGCTGCTGCGAAGACTGGGCAGACGCACCGACGGTGAGCCACAGCACCCGACGACTTCGGACTCGAAACCCCTGACCCTCCTGGCCGCCCAGCGGGCCGTCGAGGCCCTCAACCGGCTCGGCGAGCTGCCCTGTCTGCTGTCCACCCCCACCCACACCGACTTCCACATCGCCTGGGACGTGTTCGCCGGGCGTGCACGGCACTACCGGAAAGCCGGGGTGAAAGTGCTCCCCACGGACATCGCCGTCGCCCTCGCACGACTCGACCGTGCAGAAACCCCCAAGGATCTGTCGGCATTCGAACAACCCATCCACAACGTGACGGCAGACCTCGCCACGGTGATCGACCACTGGCGCAACCATCCGGCACGGCCCGGTGAACTGCGATTCCTGCCCACCCCCGAGACGCAGGACGGGGTCGCGTCACCCATGCGCGTGGAGGTCGACGGCGACGAACCCGCCGTCCACGAGTTGCTGGGTATCCGCAGCCACTGGAGTCTCCCTTACCGACCGGTGCACCCCAGTCGGGAGGATCCGTGGGCGTTGGTGCTGCTGCCCGAGCACTCGGCCCGCCCCGCAGGGCTGGCACTCCAGGCCGCGGGAACATTCGCCCTCAACATTTTCGAGTACATCGTGGCCACGGCACCCCGATTCGGGCCGGTCGCGTCCTTCGTCTCCCTGGTCCTGACCTCCGAGGCGACGCAAAAGGAACGCGACCGCACCGCCGCCCTGATCTTGACTGCCTGGGACGAGGAACGCCTCATCCCCGACGATCTCGTCACGGCCTGGAACAGTCCGTGGCGGAGGTCCTGGAGAGTGTCGGTCCCGAAGATCGCCACGACACTGGGACGCATCGCCGACATGGGTGGTCTGGCCCTCGTGTGGCCGCTGCTGACCACCATCGCGGAGGAGATCGCGGACCAGGAGACGATCCCGGCCCCTGACTCGACGCTCCTGGAAGCGGTGCTGCATCACCTGCCTGAGGTGCAGGCCGCGGGGATCACCGTCGACCTGCCGAACATCACGGCCCTGGCGACCAGGCCGGTTCTCCTCAAAGCCGTGAAGATCGCGCAACTGATCGCACAGGCTCTGTGACCCAGCGGGAAAAGCGTCAGGACATCACGGCCGGGCACGCTCCCACTCGGCCACCGGCCCCGGGACAACGGTGAACAGTGGGTGCGCACGCAGATCCGCGAACGCAGGGAATCCGGGAACCCGATCGGGTGAGCGTTCCTTCAGTTTGGCGAGCAGATGGGAGGCCTCGACGTCGAGCTGTCCGCGGGTGACGGTGAGCGTGAGCCCCTGATCGGGTTCCTGGATCCGGGCGACGTCGAACCGGTATCCCCGCCGCACCGCCTCGTCTGCGAGTCCCCGCAGGTAGGAACCGATCCCGGCCAGCGGATCGTCGAGGACCCGGA